>JABAOH010039556.1_pt2 | contig 33177 bp, 36 predicted proteins | sample 7062181 | NCBI WGS metagenome assembly JABAOH01 (sample SAMN14538630, study PRJNA623070) | marine sediment metagenome | biome: marine biome [ENVO:00000428]; feature: marine pelagic biome [ENVO:01000023]; material: deep marine sediment [ENVO:00002113]; isolation source: pool of 5 deep marine... | reverse complement strand
TTCTTGACTTCGGTGGCCTTCCCTTCCGGCAGAACTTCGGCAAGCACTCTGTCGATGCCAATCTGCCTGGCAATTGCGTTGGCCGTTCGCTGGTTGTCTCCGGTAATCATGGCCACTTCGACCCCCATTTTGTGAAGCGCGTTTACGGCTTCCTGGGAATTATCTTTGAGGGTATCGGCCACCGCGATGATACCCGCCGGATTCCGATCGATAGCGACAAACATAGGGGTCTTCCCCTGGCTGGAGAGGTTCTCAGCTTTTTCCTTGAGCCCGTTCAACGGGATCCCTTCGTCACTCATCAGTTTCGCATTCCCCATCAATAGGACTTTTCCATCGATGTTTGCCTCGATTCCGTGTCCTGCGATAGCACGGAAATCTTTCGCATCGATTAGGGGAACGTTTTCCTCCTTGGCCTTGTTGACGATGGCCTCCCCAAGGGGATGTTCCGATCCCTTTTCAGCTGATGCCGCATAGCGAAGGACGTCGTCCTCTTTGTGTTTGTCAAAAGCCATGATATCGGTCACCGAGGGTTCCCCTTTGGTCAGCGTTCCTGTTTTGTCCATAACGATGGTTGTGAGTTTATGGGCCGTCTCGAGAGCCTCTCCCCCGCGGATAAGCACGCCGTTCTCGGCGCCTTTCCCAGTTCCAACCATGATGGATGTGGGTGTGGCTAAACCCAGTGCGCAAGGGCAGGCGATGATGAGAACGGCCACGAAATTGAGCATGGCGTATGTGAGGGCCGGCGCTGGTCCAAAGAAGTACCAAACGATCAGTGTGATGATCGAGACCCCAATCACCGCAGGAACAAAGTAGCTGGAAATGATGTCGGCAAGCCTCGCAATGGGAGGTTTGGACCCCTGCGCCTCCTCGACCATCTTGATGATTTGGGCCAACATGGTGTCTTTTCCCACTTTGGTGGCCTCAAACTTAAATGTGCCTGATTTATTGATGGTTGCCCCGATCACCTCATCTCCCACGTTTTTCTCTACTGGGATGGATTCCCCGGTCACCATAGATTCATCCACTGAGGAACGACCGTCCTTGACGATTCCGTCGACTGGAACCTTTTCTCCAGGCCGCACGATGACAATATCTGCGATAACGACCTCTTCGACGGGGATGTCCACCTCCTGGCCATCTCGAACAACCCTGGCTGTTTTTGCTTGCAACCCGATCAGTTTTTTGATAGCCTCGGAGGTCTGACCCTTGGCTCTCGCCTCGAGAAGCCGACCCAGCAGAATAAGGACGATAATTGCTCCGGCCGTGTCGAAATAGACCTCAGCCGCGACCCCCTGAGCAGCCACGAAGAGTTGCGGTAAGAAGGTCGCCAGGATACTGTAAACATAGGCAGCGGAGGTGCCAACGGCGATAAGGGTATTCATATCACTCGTCTTATGCCTCGCAGCCGCCCAGGCGCCCTTATAGAATTGCCAACCGACCCAGAATTGGACGGGCGTCTGAATTATCAGTTGAAGAATAAAGTTGGTCTGCCTGGATAGGGCGACTATCTGGGAGAGTCCGAATTTGTCCCAATAGACCAGTAGAAAAAGAGGCACCACAAGGGCGACACCGCTGATGAACTTCTTTTTCAGTTTTCTGTATTCAGCTTCCCTCGCCGCTTTTTCACGATCGACGATGTTTTCCTCTTGAGCCTTCTCAACCACCAGGATCTCGTAGCCAGCCTCTTTGACTGCACGGCGAAAATCCTCCGTGGAGACGGTCCCCGGGATGTACTGGACAGTGGCCCGCTCTGTGGCAAAGTTGACGGTGACCCGGACCACACCCTCCAACCCACTGAGAGCGTCCTCTACCTTTTTCACGCATGAGGCACAAGACATGCCATGAACCGGCAAGGTAACCTTTTCCACCCCGGCCTCGTAACCCAAATCTTTAACAGTCGATACAAAATCCCCCATCGTAACCCGGGAGGGATCGAATGTGATGGTGGCTTTTTCCGTGGCAAAATTGATCTTCGCATTCACGATCCCACTCATCTTGGAGAGCCCTTTCTCAATTTTTGCCACACAACTCGCACAACTCATTCCAGTGATCGGAAGTTCTGCCTTTTTCAGTTCTTGTCCAGAGGACGATGGCGACCGTTTCTTTTCACTTTCGGCCTCCTTCTCAGTCCTCATGAATTTCTCTGGAGAGTAATCAAACTTCTCTTTGCACGCCACGTTGCAAAAGTAGATGAACTGGCCCCCGTATATGCTCATCGCGGCGGCATGAGGGATCTGTACGGTCATTCCACAGACAGGATCGAAAACATCTCCCCATTTGTTCTCTCCATTGATGAATCTCTGAGGCTCTTTCTCAAATGCTTCTTTACAGTATGTGGCACAAAAGTGGTATTCTATCCCGTTATGGGCAGTCTTCGCAGGTGCCGCCTTCTCGTCAACGATCATTCCACAAACCAAATCGATAGCCATTTTGTTACATCTCCTTATGAGTACTTGTTACTATTGCTCGGGAACAACTAAAACTTTACAGTTCGCAACTTCACATCCAGTATTATAACATTTCCTTATTATAAGCAATCCGTGCAAGGGATTTCAGTTTCTTAACCGTCCGTGAGGTGGCCGTCTACGATAAGTCTTGTCCCCTCAATAGCGCGTATTCTAACTTTCTTTCCTGTCCGGAATCTCTTATCGCGAGTGGCGGCGCTCCAAATCTCATTCCCAAATCTCACCTTCCCCTCTGGGTTTATGTCTTCCACAACCACAGCCACTTCGTCGGCCATTGCCTCTAATCCGGTTTCGACCTTGGATTTCATGGCTGTGATGATCTTAAAGTAGACGAATCCGCTCCCAAGGACAATCGTGAGATAAGTTGGCAATGCTGTGCCGAAAGGTAGAAAGAAAAATAGTGGTAAAGCCAAAACTGGGGAAAGCAGAATGACATGACACATGATCAAACACCTCTTTTTTAGTTATTTGAACCCCATTTGGGTTTTCAGACATGCCGATGGTCCAAGTCACAGTGTGCATGTTAGGTGGGGATTCAAGGAGTGGGCAAAATTTCTATTGCCGTCTTCTTTCGGGCGCTCGAGTTCTTGAAGGTCACAGAGTTGATAAATTGGTTCATTTCCTGGGAGAGTGGTTGTTGATTCAAGAAACTTACTAGAAAATTCATAGAAAATTTGGTTCCGTCTCTCTCCTGTGAATCAACCTCCGTGGTCGCTCCGCATGTCTCGATGATTTTCCTAGCAACGGCAACATTGAGAACTCTGCTTCTGGTTCGCCGGTAAAAAGGATAAGAAAACATACTCAGACCCCGCAGAGAGATCTCCTTTATTGCACCGGAAACTCGAACGTTAATTTTTCCGTCTTTCCAAAAAGTTTTCAGGATGACATAAAAACAACATATGGAACGGGATCCTCGGTAACCTTCCTATACCAGTATGAGTTGAGACCGTTCGAATTTCTTTCGTTGAATGACCTCGCCGGTGTCGATGACCACCTTATCCTCTACAATCTTTATTGGATAAAGATCTAATGGCCTGGGGGGAGGACCTGCTATGACCTCTCCAACGACGTTGAATACGCCAGCGTGACAAGGACATTCAAAAACATTCTTTGACTCGTTCCATCGGACGATACAGTGAAGGTGGGTGCATATCGCCGACATCGCCAGTAACCCTTGATCCGTTCTGTTGATAAACAATTTTTCTTTTCTTATGAGGGTCATTTTTCCCAACTGAAAATCACTTACTTTCCCGGCAATCAGAAGCTTTTCGGCCTCACCCCTTCTGGTTTTGGGCCAAAGAACCGCGAGGGTTCCCGCAATCATTTCTCCGACGACGATAGCGGCTGCAGCGATCCAGCCATACCCGACAATTTTTCTTCTGGAAACACCTTTGCTTTCGTTAGCCATTTGTTCTTTCCATCCTCTTAAAACCTGGGACTGGCCTCCTCTGTCTGATTTGCTGCCGCTCAGACCTTTTAGCCAGGTGAGACCTATCTTCTTACTTTACCTATCCTTTATGCTTCGCCCCCATCTTCCTCATGACAAAAAAGTGGATCACCGGACAGAGCAGAATTAAACCATAATATCCCCATGCTCCGAGTATACCTAAGAAAGAGAGGACCACAATGAGAACCAGCGGCACACTACAGCAGATCACCATTAGTACGCCGTGGTTGTGGTGAGATCTTTTTTGGGGTTGTTCCTCTCTCGCGTGGTCCTTGTCAATTGCAATTGGTTTAGGTTCGTTCATGGCAATCGATAGTTGGCATTTTCACTTTAGAATGAGCAACAGCCATGCCAAGTCAAGCGAAAAATCTTGTCGATAATTTATCTATAAGATATCGTTTTTACAATTATTTTTCGTGTCACCCTTACCTCTCAGGACGAGTGCTTTTGAGGTGCATAAAATCTACCCGCTCATTCTAAGTATGTAGAGTGAGACCGAGTAAAATTTCCTCAGCAACTGTTAGGGATCCTGAGGGCTGCTTTCCTTCCCCTAATTGGTCCATCTTGCCGGAGTAAGGCGCCTTGAGTCTTTTTTCCGTTGGCCAAAGTCCGGAGCTTCGGACTTGCCCGGTCTGGTTTCGTCTCGTCTATTTTTGCTTGCGCTCTCCATTCCATTTTTGACAAGTCATTTCCACGCTAGATTCCCCTTTCTGATCTCGCTCCTGACCTTTCCCTCGAGCTCTCACTCATCGGCCCCGAGGCTCGAAGCTCACTAAGTCCATCTTCCTCTCCCGCCCTTTCCAGTTTCTTCAGAGCCTTATTCTGAATCTGTCTCACCCGCTCCCGTGAAATTCCGAGCTCCATTGCGACTTCTCCAAGGGTGTGTTGCCTGCCTTTCTCCAACCCAAAACGTTGTTTGATGATTCTCTCTTCCCGAGGGGACAACGCACTTTTTATGGTCTTCCTAAGTTCTTCTGAAAGCTCCTTCTGGGTTATTGTTTCTATGGGTGTTTGAGGGTCCTCATCGGGAATCAAATCGATCAGCCTCTCTCGTCCATCCCCTACAGGAATTTCAAGGGATACGGGTTCAGCCATATGGTCTGGGAATGCCTCGAGATGGCTAAAACGGGGCCGCGGATTTTCCCTGATAGTCTTAGCGATATGTTCGTCTGATGCCTTACCTGGGGAACTCTTTGCCCTACGATGTCGGTTCATCGTCTCGAGCATGCTGCTGGGCAGACGAATCGTCCTTCCTTTTTCTTCTATACCCCTGCGAATGGCTTGTTGGATCCACCAGGTGGCATAGGTGCAGAAACGATTTCCTTTGCGCGCATCAAACCGGGCGACAGCCTTGAGGAGGCCTATGTTGCCTTCCTGGATGAGATCTGGCAGAGGGAGTCCTCTGTTGCGAAAATTCCTTGAGATGCTCAAAACCAGTCTCAGATTGCATCGAGCCATTATGGCAGAAAAATCTCGAAGCTTAGCCTCGGCCTGGTGAATTTGATCTACTAGGGTCTGTATGTTCTCTTCTTTCGGAAACTCTCTCTCAATCTTTTTTAGTCGCCAAAGGATCCCGTCTATTAAATCCTCTTCGGGTCTGAATGTTCTGCTACCGTTTTTCTTCCCCATTCTGATTCTAACCTTCAGCTCATCGACCTCTTTGATAGTTAGCGGTAGTTTCAACAACAGGTCAACTAGCCTCTTCTGACAGGCTCTTATCTCTGTTCCCAGTTCTATTTCTTCTTCAGCCGTAAGAAGGGGATGTTGGACTGCTTCGCGTAGATAGGCCGAAAGAACATTATCTGTCTGTTCAGGAGCTTCGCCTCTATCAGCCGATTCTTTAGATTTCAGCCCGTCATCTTCTAGGTCAGAGGAATATTCTGAGGCTTGGCTTCTCCATCCCGGGTTGGTATCTGACTGATTCTCGAACACGGCGCCTGATCCTATTTTCAATTTTGAGGCATCTTGAGGTACCTGAGCGCTTCAGCACTCAATCGGCCTTGGTTGAGGGGTTTGAAACCTGGAATGGGCGTAGGTCACCAAGAATATCTCAGGTGGACTCTGGAAACCTCCCGGAACGTCATCGGTCTCTCAATCAAACACCGAAACAAAGGGGAATCCTCATCGCGCAGATGCTAGGAGCTGTTGACATAGGAACATGCCATCATTCGATCCAAACAGCGCCAATGAATCAGGTTGTCAAGGCACCTACGTTCGATGATGCCTTCTGTCAGCATTGGCAAACTTTGTGCCAAAACTTGCGCGGAAAGGGGAAACATAGTGAGATAAGTATTTGATATTTAATCAGTTTTTTTTGGATTTCAGAAACAGCAGAGCGGGAAAACGAGGGTGAGTAAATATGTTTCACTATAGGCCGAGAAAGCACAATCGGGGTGAAAAAAATACTCACGTCTATTTTCTCTGAACTCCATCAATAGCCACGAACCGGTGAAGGTTCCTAACGTTTCATCCCCATTCGGACGGAACACAAACATGACCAGACATGGCAGGCCATAAGAATTCTTTCAGTTCACAGAGAGACTCGGAGAAGACGGATTTCTTTCCGTGAAGCCCGACTCGACCGCAGAATTATCTCCCCGAGTGTTGCTAAAAGATGGTCATCAAGAGGAAGGAATCGCCAATCAGCGGCCTGGTATGAAGAAAGTCATTTCGTGCGGTTCAGGCCATAGATGGATAGTGTGGATCACCTTCTTAGATTCAGGATCGTAGACATAAGTCTTGAACTCCGACTCATCGTTTATGTAGACGTGCTTCCCCCCCCCCGGACGAACGCTGACGTGTCCAGGCCCTTTACCCAGCTTGAAGGAATGAATCTTTTTCAATCGTGGAGCCGAAAAAACTGAGAAAGTGGCACTTCCCCGACTCGCCACAAATATCTGTTTGCCGCTCGAACTGGCGGCAATTCCGTGAGGTCCCTTTTCGACAGAAATCTTCGCGAAGACTTCCAATGGATCGGTCTTCAGTGTCCACACCTCATTTGCATAGGTCGCTGTGAGATGGATAAACTGTCCATCAGGACTTACCACAAGGTGGTCGGGGCCCTTGCCGACCTCTAAACTTCTGATAACTTCGAGGTTGTCCCGGTCGACCACGGAGAGGGTATCATCTCCTTTATTGACAACATAGATGAACTTCCCATCGGGAGAAGTCGTAACGGAATTGGCTTTGAGCCCGGTTTCAATAGTTTTGATAATTTTGTTGGTTTTTGTGTCAATGGCTACCACACCGTCTACTGAAGGAACGACGACATAGACCTGCCTTCCCTTGGGGTTCATCCAGGCATGGTGGCTTTCGCCACCCACGTCTATTGTAGCGACCGTTTTGCCTGTTTTTACTTCTACAACACTGACCGGAAATTCGCTGGAAGGGATTGATTTATCATTCTTGTCTGGGTTTCTGCTCGTCAGATAAGCAAATTTCCCGTCTGGGGAAACCGCTATGCCATGCGGGTTTACTGGACCAGCCACGGCCTTCATCACCTTTTCAGTGGCAATATCAATCATGACGAAGTTATTGGATGGTCCCATGGCGATAAAGAGGATCCCTTCTTCCCCACCGCCTGAAGTTCCCTCTCCAGGTTCGTGTGCTGAGGAAAGAGTGGGCAGGAGAAGTGTTAGAAAAAGAAACGGGAACATTGTGCGTCCAAGTGATCGAAACAGGATTTTCATATTCTCCTCCCCTGCGATCTTCTCTCTCCCTAGTCAAGCGGCAGTTTCCATTCGAAAATCCGCTCCGGTACGTCGCCCACTTCTCGAATAATCAGATGAATAGTCTTCGCGTCGGTAGGAAGGGGACCCGCAAACTTCAGAACTCCTGAGACGTGGTGTCCGCCACCGCCTGGTTCAAACCAGCCCAAGGCGCTTTGATCCGGTCCCCCATCGATCCGGATAAAGCACATCTTTTCCATCTCATAGGCATCGAGGTCCACTGAATGGGTGTTCATTCTGACTTCGAAGGAGATTTCGGAATCAGTTTGCTTTTCCAGCGGGTTGAGATACAAGACCGTAATTTCCACGGGTCCTTCCCCGTTTACCCTGCGCAGTTCCTTCTTGGTTATCCCTGAAGCCGTGTCTTGCCATACGGCCAATAAGACAAACAAAAAAACACCTGTCACCCAAAGAGTCGTTCGAGTATATTCTGCCGAGGATTTCATCATACATCTCCTTTCTCTGGTTTTGATACGACGGTCTTGAAAGGTTGCCCCCATGATTCGCATCCGGAAGTGACCCCCACCAGATAATGTTACACCATAAGATCTTTAGGCCGACAATACGCCTCCTTATTCGCTCACTTATTTAATCTCCAAATAACCCAAAAGGGTAGCAAGATTCAATCGACGAGGATAGGGGGATCTTGTTAGAAATGCCGCTTATAGAATTCAATCATGGCAAAAACCGCGAAACCAGCAGTAGACAATCCTGCGTTCCATTTGAAAACCTTTCCCATATTCCATCTCGAGAGTTTCCGAAAATAGGGATGCCCCGTTTTCAACAATTCGTGTTTTTGCATCATATGTAGCATGAGGGTGATCCCTACAATGTTGGAAAAAACTCCTAGTAAGAGGAAGATTTTTTGGTAATCACCTAAAAACAAAGCCACTCCGCTAAGTCCGATCAGGAGAAAGACATCGGAGAGATGATGGGCACAGCAGGCTGCCATGGCTGTAACGGAAATTCCTCCGGTCGCCGTGATTGCCTTTGTTGAAGCCGCACGCGAGATGTGGCGAACTTTATGGAGCCTTCGAACATAGGAGAAAAGACCTGTTTGAATTCCAAATCCGATGGTCAAGGCCGAAAACCAGGGCCATAGGAGAACGAATTGTTTCACTGCATGGTCTGGAGAATTGGCGATCGTCAGAATACCGATGTATGCCCCCAATAAGGCCATTACACTTAAGAGTGCGACGAGCAGTGGACGTCTAAGGGATGTTCCTCTTTGCTCAATCGTGATTTCCATCATGGATTTTCCCTTTTCCTGGATGTTGACCCTTGTTGAAGGAAGAATCTCAAGGAGATGGCTCTGGCTTCCTGGTTATTGATCAACTTCCAGGAATAAGTACTGGTCTAGAAATCGATAAGCTGTTGAGGCAAACAAAGTGCAAGACCCCAGACCTTTAGACGTTATGATCTTTGCCTTTCGATTTGGAGACTTTCAACCTGGCCCTCGCCGAAACCTCCTAGATCTAAAACTCTGCACCAAATCCAGAATCAGCCAGCAATATCAGGGACCTTTTAGTGACAACCGGGGGCTTTACGGTCCGAGGGTCCTCCTTGTATCTGCTTTATTTGAGGGTTGTTCTTGGATTCCTCTTCGGTTTGCTCCGGTGGGCCTCCATGAGCGTGCCCGCCTCCACAGCATCCCATGCCCCCCCCGCCTCGGCGCATCAGCAGGAAAAAAACCCCGATTATTCCTAAGATAATGAACAGATTTTCCATTTCAACTCCTCCCTTATTGGTCTTGCATGTTCACGAACTTTTCAACACGCTCATGTGCAGTAGACTCATACTTTGCAGCTCTTATAGGGAACCGGCCTGGTTCTGGGTCATTTGATTCTTTGCCCCCTTTTGATTCAAGATCACAAGGAAACAAATGGAAAGCACTATTCCAACCACCCCTATGGTCTGAGCAACGGAGATATCTCCGAAAAAAGTAAGCCTATCGGCTCGAAAGTACTCCACGAAGATCCGTGCTGATGAATAAAGAAGAACATATAGGAGAAAGAGAAATCCGTCAAAGAGGTCTCTCTTGCGCAATTTCCACAGGATCAAGAATATAGCGAGGTTGAAACCTAACTCATACAGCTGAGTCGGATGGAGGGGGAGATCGGGATACATTTGTCCAGCGGGGCTGTCCTCCGAGTAAACCAGCCCCCACGGAAGGTTCGTCGGGTAGCCGTGAGCATCTCCATTTAAAAAACAGCCTATTCTGCCGATGGCCTGGCCCAAAATGAGTGACGGGGCAAAGGTATCAGCCCACCTCCAAAAAGGGATCTTCTCTTTCAAGGTGTAAAAAACAGTGACGAAAAGACCTCCCATAACGGCGCCATGGATGGCCAATCCTCCTTCCCAGATGGCAAAAATGCTGAGAGGGCGGGCCAAGAAGTAACTCACATCGGAAAATAACACGTAGTAGACTCTCGCTCCGATTAATCCCCCAATGATAACGTAGAGAGCAAAGTCTTTGATTCGCCTGGAATCAAAACCTTTTCGTGCCCCTTCTTTGCCTGCCAGCCACACGCTCACTAAAATCGCAGTGGCAATCATCAGCCCATACCATCTGAGTGTAAAATGGCCGATCTGAAAAAGAACTGGATTCATAGGTCTCTCCTACGGTCCATGTCGCCCGTCCCGGTGAAGGCTCCAGATCGACTTATCGTTCTGGTCATGCCTTTGATCACAGGTCGCCTCGTCAGGTGCAGCTTCATGGTGATTCCTTTAGGCAACGAGAAAGGTGTCCAATCGTCTTTTTCCTACGGTAAAAAATCACTCTGCTAGAATTCTTACTGAAATCCCGAAGAGTTTTGTGATGATGCTCAATGTCCACCAGTGTCGATTATGACCCCGTGGTTCGAGAGCACCTCTCTGTCATAAGTACGGGAGAAGAGTTTCTTAGTGGCACTTCGGGGGTTTTTCCCCGTAGGTGTCCGTACTCGCCTGAGCCAGCCTATTCAGGAACCGGCCCATCCATCCTCGTTTCTTGGAGGGAGCCAGAAACTTTTCAGGGTCTTTTTTGAAGGTCTCATAGCAGGCTGGAGCACAGAAAAGGAATTTTCGTCCCTTGTATTCGAGACTCGAAGCAGCCTGGGTTTCTGTTACCTCCATGCCACAAATCGGATCTTTAGCCATGGCCATTCCTCCACATTTTAGGCTTTACCTGGCGTTCCCCTTTTCCCCTTCCAAGAGCTATTTCGTGCATGGGAAGGGTAAAGATGTTCTCTCGAACGTCAGGTCACAACGATCTTATCCCCCACGATCTTAGCGGTGGCCTTCCGTAAGGGACTAGGTGGCGGCCCCTTGAGCACGTTGCCATTCAGATCGAAAAAGGCGTCATGGCAGGGACAGGGAATCGTCTTCTGATCTTTGTCCCAATAGACAATGCACCCACGATGCGTGTATACGGCATTCAACGCGTTAACGGCCTGGGGCAAGCGGATGACGATGTGAGGTTTCCCCAAGTGCCGGACGGTTTTTGCCTCTCCAACAGAGATCTCAGAGAGGGGGATAATTGTCTCCTTTCCTGGACTTCCCGCTTCCTGAACCGCTGCGCTCGGCCAGAGATACCTGAAAATGGTATAAATCGTTCCTCCGAGGCCGGAAAACAGGGATAACCCCAGGAGTAAATTTAGGAGAGAACGTCGTGATACTTCTTTCGCAGGTGGATCCTTCACAACAGAATCTGCAAAAGTGACGCTACCCATTACAGTTTAACTCCCTTTAATGAGTTTGGAGCCGTTTTTTCAGAGATCCTTCCCATCCTTGCTGCTCATGTTCCTCATGAAAAAGAAATGAAGCGCAGGACAGAGCAAAATCAGACCATAGTATCCCCACGATCCTATGATTCCCAGGGACGAGAGTAAAACGACAGAACCTATTGGCAAGGCACAACAAATCGCCATCCATAGGCCGTGGTTGTGGTGAGATCTGCTTTGCCGAAGCCCTTCGTCCTGCTTTCGTTCGTAGACTTCCATTTTCTCGATTCTGTCCCCCCTTAGTAATTCGCATTCATTCTTCACCTGATACACATGGCAACACCCGTGCCAAGGCGGCTCGAAGATGTTCGTTTTTTGGCGTCAGATAATTATTTGTTATTATTGAGTTCTTTTATATGGGTTTTTCTGTATGAGGAGGAGATTCTCTGAGTGCATAAAATCTATCCGAAAGAGACCCGTCACCGACACCGGACTGCGTAAAATTTCCGCACCGATTTCAAGGACTCCTAATCCAGTATAGAGAAGAATCGATGTATCAGGGGGGGGATGAGGAGTTTAGGAGGTGATCGATGAATTGGAAGGCGTCCTTGGTTGACCAGTCACGGGCCCCCAAGGCTCCCCCGATCAAGAAACCTTCTCGGTCAACCAGATAGGTCGTAGGAATAGATCTCACGCCGTATTCGAGACCAACCTGTCCGTCCGAATCGAGAAGAATAGGGAAAGTCAGCCCGAATTCCTCTTTGAAAGCCTTCACCCTCCTCTCACTTTCCCGAAGGTCTATGGCCAAGATGGTAAAATCTTTGTCTTTAAACTCGTTGTAAAGCTTTTCCATGGAGGGCATCTCATCCAGACACGGTGGACACCATGTCGCCCAGAAGTTCAAGAATACGATCTTTCCCTTCAGGTCTGCCAATCGCACTTTTGTCCCATTCAGTTTTTTGAGTTCAAAATCAGGTGCCTGGATCTTTCTGTCGAATTCCATGATGGCCAGAGCGTCCATGAAGTGGTCGTCGGCGTGAGCCCGGGTCGATAGCATCAGAGAATTCACGACAAGAGAAACCAGTAAGAGGAGGTAAAAAGCCCTCTTGGACGCCTTCAATTGGTATAGCCTCCTTTTCATGGTGTAGCGTCGATGTTTATCAGGCTTGGGCTACCGTGTCAATGGCCTTTTTGAGTTTTACCGAGACTTCCTCAGCGATCTTTCTTAACTCTTCGCTTTTGATGACTTCCAGGGCCGACATGGGATTGAGAGCCGAAACCCAGGTCTTCCCATCGTCGGTTTCGTAGACGATCACGTTGCAGGGAAGGAGGAGCCCCACATCGAGCGTCGCCTGAAGCGTCCGATAGGCATAGGGCGGATTGCAGGCGCCTAGAATCACATATTTTCTGAAATCAACATCCAACTTTTTCTTCAAAGTCGCCTTAACATCGATCTCGGTCAGAACCCCGAATCCTTCCCCTTTCAAGGCCTCCGTAACTTTTGCGACTGCTTCTTCGTAGGGTTTGTCCAAGACCGTGCTGAAAGAATAGCTTTTTGGCTCGTCCATGACATTCTCCTTACTCAACGAGTAACCTTTTCTTCTCCTCAAACTCTTCCTTGTCAATCTCCCCCCGCGCGTAGCGCTGTTTCAAGATGTCAACGGGGGAGTCTGTTGAACTGCCGCGGCCTTTCTCCTGTTTAAGGAAATGCCACACCAATACAGCGATTAGGGCGATGATCGCGATCCAAAAGATCCCCATGAAGCCCATTCCGAAACCCCCCATCATTTTCTCATACCTCCATTGTTTTCACCCATTAGCTTTTGAAATTGCCTGTGTTCCTATTTCTAGATCACAGGTCAGTGTCACTTAGTATCCAAGGTCTTTCTTCTTCTCTTCAAATTCCTCTTTATTGATCTCTCCCCTCGCATACCTCCTTTTGAGGATTTCCAGGGGTGAATCACCTGGCCCGGGTCCGTGGCTCCCCGTGCGCGTTGATATCACCAGCCAACGGATGAGAAAAACGATTCCCAGAATGACGGCGATCCAAAAAGCGGCCATGATGATCATCCAGATCCATCCCATCCCATAGCCCCAGCCCATCATTCCAGGTCCCATGCCCCATCCATGACCGTTCCACTGAGTCAGAATATCACTGAAACCAGCTCTAAACATTCTCTCCTCCACAAAACAGATACCAGAGAGCTTCCCTGAAGCCGAAAGGCAATCGGGAAGCCCAGGGTCTTAATAGGCCGACCGCATCCAGCCTGTCCTCTTGTCAACCAAGATTATGTCTACCAGGGAATTGTCTTTGGTCAGAATCTCTGCTTCGAAGGTGTTTCCGACATCCTTGATCTTTCCGAGTTTTAGATTTGGATTTCTCATGGAATTCAAATAGTTCTCTAGGATTCCCCTAGCATCTTTTTCCTCTATAGGTTCCTGAGGCTGTTGGTACTGTGGTCCATATTGAGGGCCATAGCCGGGTCCCATCATCCCGGGACCCATGCCTCGCCCCATCATGCCGCCACCCATCATCCCGGGACCCATCATGCCACCTCCCATCATTCCAGGTCCCGTGCCGTAGCCAGGACCCATCGTTCCGGGCCCCATCTGAGTCCTCCCCTCAGTGACGTGCAGGGTCAGACCAAAAGCCAGTAACAATACCAGGGCAAATACAGCCTTCTTCATTTTATTCTCCTTGTCATCGGCACGCAACTTTTGGCGAAAAACACCTGTTTCGTTGCCGGGCCAAATTCATTCGTCATCCTGAGGATCCTCAGGATTTCGAGAACTGTGCCGCTGTGACAATCTTCCGATAAGAACCAAGGCTGAGCGCCCAAGAGGACGAGGCTACGTATCCTCTCCCTCAAGGTACTTCTCAGGATCTTGGGCGAATCTCTCTTTGCACCCCACCGCACAGAAATAGTACGTCTTACCCCTGTACTCGTATGTAGCTGTTGCTTTCTCCTCGTCCACCTCCATTTTACAAATTGGATCGATGGCCATGATTCTCACCCCCTTTTGATCGACTTCCATATCTGTTGCGTAGATTATAGCATCTTATTGGGTTTTCAGAATGATTTATTGAAGATTCTCTTATCTTATTTACACTCACTGCCGAATCAGCTCAGAATTCCTTCTGATAGATCCCTGAAGACGGATCTAAGACCTCAGTGGCCGTGGGCAGATATTCATTCTTGAGGTCAAGGTATTTGCCAAATACCTTGATTAAGAGGAAGGAACCGATTAGAAACCCTCCTCCCAGTAAAACAGCCCAGACCTCTCTGTTTCCCGAAGAAAAACTGTTCCCAATCATCGCTCCGATGACAAGTGCCACGATCGGAATGATATAGAGAATGAATGAAGCCTTCAGCAAAGCTCTGGGAGAGATGCCGATCTTTACCCGTTGACCTACCCGAGCACCTATTCGATTGGATACGTGAACCTCTCTTAGGCCTTCGCCGACGGTCTGGCAAGAGGATCTTGACGGGCACTGGTCACAGAACGAGGTACTCTGGACCTGGACCCTTGCCGTATTCCCTCGTGTCTCAATGACTGTGGCTATCTCTTCCTGCATGATGCAAACCTAGGTGAGAAGGATTCTTTCGGAAGTTTTTTGTGAATATTAACGCAATGGGTGTGCCAACTAAGAAAAGATGCTCAAGATTCTATATTACCTAATATATTGATATCATTGATTAATTTTCATTGTGACCGAGGGGTCAAAAAGAGGGAATTTTTAGATTGGATAGTATTTACTCACGGCTCTTATGGGACCTCCAAAACTGCAAAGTTTTTTTACACCGACAGAGAGCAATCTAACACGACGTCAAAACCCAAAAAAGAGGTTAACTTTGTACCTAGGTTTTGGGTGTATACTAACTCAGAGGCAAAATGAGTATTCTGCCGTACCCCACCGAGGCGTGAAAACACGGCCGGTTGAGAAATTGAGAACATATGGAGGCAAGAAAGATGAAAGAGGAGCAAGAACCGGAAGGCGTTCCTAACATCTCTGAGCTCTGTGGAGATGGGAGTTGTGGATGCGGATGCGGGCTACCTATGGATACAAGCAGGGTCTCTTCCGAAGAAAAGATTCAAGGAGACCGGTCTCGCGCCGTTAAGGCCGCCTTGGACGTGAGAGAAGACCGTCCCGATACGAGACCTGTTGAAAAGTAGGACCCCCACTTCGAAAGGATGGAAACCTCTATCACTCAGGCTTTTTTTGTGAAACTGGTGGCTCCCCTGAAGCCTGAGGAAGGTGGCACTGGAGGCAGTTGTACCGTATCCCGGTGATCTGACCTTTCTGCCCTTCTCCCCGATATTCATTGAGATAGTGTGAGGGTGGAATCTTAGTCGCAATATGGCCTTCTTCTATCTCAACTCCCTCCGAATGACAGTCGAGACAGTCGTTGGCAGACCTGCTAATATTGAATTCAAGCACGTCGTGTGGCACAAGAGGGGGTGCGCCATTGTAAGGGCGATCAAGCTTCTCTGTCTCCCCTGGTGGACTCGGAGAATAGACGTTCATCCCCGGATTACCAGAAGCGAGGCCGCCTCCATGAGAGACCCTTAGGGCGGAGACCGCTAGGGCAGATGTGATTCCGACCAGAAGGATAATAAGAATTCTCCATCTCTTTAAGAGGCTCATGGCATCACTCCTCGTCAAACTTTCTCTATTTTCACGGCACATTTTTTGAAATCACTTTGCTTGGAGATGGGGCAGTAAGCGTCCAGGGTCACCTCGTTGATCATCACGTCCTCATCAAACCATGGGACGTAAATCATCCCCTCTTGAGGGGTCACCCGTCCTCCCACCTCGACATGGATGACAACGTAACCTCTTTTTGACGATATCTTGATTTTATCGCCGTTTTTCAGAGCGAGTTTTTTCGCATCATTGGGATGGAGATTTGCCGTGGCATGGGGGTAGGCCTTGTACAGACTCCTCACCCGTCTCGTCATCGTCCCTGAATGCCAGTGCTCCATGACTCTTCCGGTGCAAAGCCAGAAAGGATAGTCTCCATCGGGCACTTCAGGAGGTGCCTCATAGGGACGGAGCCAGATGATCGCCTTGTCGTCGTGTTTCTTGTTGCCATAGAACTGAATACCTTTTCCCTTTTCTACATACGGATCGTAGCCTTCTCTATACCGAATAAGAGTCTCTTTACTGTCTACCACCGGCCACCTCAGGCCTCGAGTCTTGTGGTAAAGGTCAAAGGGGCCGAGATCATGGCCGGACCCGACACCGAACTGACGGTATTCTTTCCACAGCGCTTTTTCCATATAAAACCCGGCTGATTCACTCGCATCGGATGCCCTGTGGCCGGCCGGCAAGGGATGGCTCGACGGTGAATAGGCAAAAAGTTTCCCGAGCCCCATCTTCTTGGCAAATTCAATAAGCTGCCAGAGATCTGACTTAGCCTCGCCTGGGGGGTCGACCATCTTTTTCCAGAACTGTGTTCTCCGCTCGGCATTACCGAAGGCTCCCTCTTTCTCGACCCACATGGCACTGGGCAGAACGACGTCAGCAATTTCTGTCGAACGGGTGGGATAGACGTCTGAAACAATAATGAAACGCCCTTCCTTCAGTGCGCCCTTCCGGTAACGATTTAGGTTCGGATAGTCCTGAAAAGGATTTGCCGTCATGCTCCAGAACACCCTCACCTCACCTCGGTCGAGAGCACGGACCATCTCTACGGCATGGTATGTCGGTTTGGCAGGAATGGTGCCTGATGGAAGCTTCCATATCCTTTCAGCCTTGGCACGGTGTTCTGGATTGGCCACTACCATATCGGCTGGCAGGCGATGGGTAAAAGTGCCCACTTCGCGGCATGTGCCACATGCGCTTGGCTGGCCCGTGAGGGAATAGGGTTGATTACCCGGTTCGCTGATTTTTCCTGTTAACAAATGAAGGTTGTATATCAGGTTGTTCATCCATGTGCCTCGGGTGTGCTGATTGACACCCATGGTCCAGAAGGACATGGTTTTCAGTTTTGGGTTGCCGTACAATTCGGCGAGGTAGTTGAGGTCCGTTGGTGAAACGCCGCTGACATTTTGGACGTATTCTGGTGTATACCTGGAAAGGTATTCTTTGTAAGCCTCAAAATCCAAGAGGGCTGCATCTTCTTTGAAAGCGAATCTGTCCTCGAGTCCGTAGCCTATATTCTCCTTTCCAGATTTGAATAGAACGTGCTTTTTCAAAAACTGGTCGTTCATAAGTTCCTTTTCGATCATGAGATAGGCAACACCATTGGCAATGGCGAGATCAGATTGGGGCTTGAAGATTATCTCCCGGGCCGCCATTTCAGAACACCGGTTGGAGAGTGTCGTTAGATTGATGAGCTGAGAATTCTTGTTCGATAGGAGTCGATCCGTGATTTTCGAGTAGAGAATGGGATGCATCTCGGCCATGTTTGCGCCCCACAGGATGAAGACATCTCCGTGAGCGAAATCCTCATAGGTTCCCATGGGTTCATCCATCTCGAAGGTGGTCATGAAGCCCGCCACAGCGCTGGCCATGCAGTGTCGAGCATTCACCTCTAAACTGTTGGAACCCAATCCCCCTTTCCAGAGTTTTGCCGCTGCATATCCTTCCCATACGGTCCATTGCCCTGAGCCAAACATGGCCACTGAAGAGGGTCCGACCTCCTTTGTTGCCCTCTTCGCTTCCTGTGCGATACGGTCCAAGGCTTCATCCCAGGATACTTCGGAAAGATCACCTCGTTTGCTGTATTGCCCATTCTTCATCCTAAGGAGGGGTTTGGTCAGCCTATCTCGGCCGTACTGGATGAAAGGGAGGGCATACCCCTTAGCGCATAGGGTCCCCTGATTGACCGATGATTTCGGATCGCCCTTGACTGCCATGATCTTTCCGTCTTTCACCCCAACGAGGACCGAACAACCGGTTCCGCAGAATCTGCAGGGCCCTTTATCCCAAAGGAGGTCTTTTTCGGGATCTCCCCCGAAGACCTCGAAGGGGTTCAAGGCAATACCGCCCGTTGCCATAATGGCCATGGAACTCTGCGTAAGAAAGCGTCGTCGCGTGATGTTCTTCACAGGACTTTCTCCCTTCTCGTTCTTGGCTCTACGACGTTTTTTTCTGCAACGAACAAAATGCACGAAACTGTTTCTTATGGATCACACGCAGCCCCTGGTCGTCAAGGTATCCTGCCGAGGGACACCACGGAGAGAACTGGCGCTTGGAAGACTACTCGAATTAGGGGGAATGTCTAGAGAGATATTATACCGGCAAGCAGCAAATGGTCGCCAGTGCCACGGTCGATATTCGGGCAAGATTCTTATCCAACGACCAAAATCGACTCGGTTGAGCCTTCGACCCCAGCTTAGGCCGAGGCGCTTTTCGTTGGTCAGAGCCTGTTTGGAGAAGAAGAATCTCTTGGGCCTACCTTTTGTTGCCCCCTGTTGATGTCGTCGAGAGCTTCTCCTCATGAGATGTGGGCATTTCTCTCTTGCTTACGACCCTTCGCCCTCAATCTTCTCCTTCAGCCTCTCGATCTCCTCCCCAATTCTGTTTTGCTTCCTCCAGAGGCTCCAGACATAAAGAAAGAATACGACCCATGTGACACTGTACGCTGCAAAAAGAAAGCTGAGGTTTTCCATGTCTATCCTTTCTGTCTCACTTTGAGTCTCTTTTTTTCAAAGAGGAGACGAAGCTCCTGATACGCCTGAAAGGTATCTTCGACTTTTATGGCTGTTCTCAGAAGAAAGAAGAAGAGCAGGCAGAAGGCGCCTAACGTGACGAGGAGTGTCGTGAGCATGGGCGGTGAAATATGGATCCCTTTCGTATCGATGACCACGGGATGAATGGTTCTCCACATTCGAATTGCGAGAAAGGTAATCGGGACATTGATAAAGCTGATAATTCCAAAAACGGCCGCAATATTCGATTGTTGTGATCCGTGCCTCAACAACTTCCGGATCATAAGATAGGCAACATACATGAACCATAAGATGAGCGTGGTTGTGAGCCTTGGATCCCAGGTCCACCAGACGTTCCATACGGGTCTTGCCCAGATCGGACCAGTGATAAGGACCAAAGAACAGAAGACGACCCCAACTTCAGCCGAACTGTGAGCTAGGGTATCCCACCAGATGTCCCTGTTATACAGGTATATGATGCTTGCGACAAAGACGATGAAAAAGGCGAAAAAAGACAGGAAGGCCAAGGAGAGATGAAAGTAGAATATTTTTTGAATAACTCCCATCGTCTTCTCTATGGGGGCGTAGATAAAGATCATGTACAAACTGAAGGCCATGGCGAAAAAGGTCAAACCCAGAAATAGATAAGTAACCGTCTTTGTTCTACCCGACATGAGCACTCTCTACTCTTCAACCACAAAGTCGAAGGTCAAATAGGATATCAAGAAGAAGATAATGTCGAAGGCGATCAGAATCTTGAGCCATCCATAAATCTCAGGAAGGAGTCCCCCTCTGAGTATCCTTTCTGTGGCTTTCACCGAAGAGATGACAAGAGGTACGACAATAGGAAACAGGATAATTGCCAACAGGATTTCTCTCGCCTTAGCGTTGACAGACATCGCTGAAAAGATGGTTCCTACAAATACAAAACCAAGGGTCCCCAAGAAGATGACGAAGGCGAGTGGGAGGAGCATGCCCCAGACGTTCACTCGGAACAGGATGGCGAAGAGCCCCAGAATAAGGATCTCCATTATCAGCATGAAAAGCAGCCCACTGATCACCTTTCCCACGTAGAGGGTGGATCGGCTTACTGGGCAGAGGAGTAACCCCTGGAGCGACCCCCTATCCTTTTCTGCACCGAATGTTTGGTTCAGTCCAAAGAGGCCTGCAAAAATAAACGCTACCCATAACATGCCAGACAAGATTCCCTCAGTCTCCCCGATGCCTGTAAAGAAGGCGAAATTGAAGATGATGAGAACCAGAAATGAGAAAAAACACATAGAAATCAAGACTTCTTTAGAGCGAAACTCAGAAATCAAATCCTTCCAGACGATGGGCCAAATCTTTCTAAGAGAAGTCATATCCGCCTTAAGCGCCCGGATCGACGCACTTCTGATATAGGGACTCGAAACTCTCATCCAGCTCAGCGGGGTTCCCGAAGTAAACGAGGTGGCCACGGTTGAAGATAGCTGCTTTACTACACAGTTCTAATCCCAATTCAAAATCGTGGCACGTCATAATGGCTGTCTTACCTCTATCCAAGAAGGCCCTAAGGGTTTGTTTTAGAAAGGCGAGTCCGTTCTGATCTAATCCAGTATAGGGTTCATCCAAAAGAAGGAGGTGAGGCTGGTGGATGATTGCCCTCGCGAAGGCAAGTCGCTGCTGCATACCCCTGGAAAACGTTTCAACCTGTTGGTCTCGATACTGTATGAGACCAACTTCAGTGAGAATCTCGTTGATCCGGTCATCGAGGTTTCTTACTCCAAACATCTGACCATAGAATTTGAGGTTTTCACGGGCTGTCAAGTTGTCGAAGACCAAAGGATTGTGGGTCAGGACCCCGAAGACCCCTCTCAGCGAGCCTCCTTCTTTTTCTAGATCATGTCCCAGAACCGTTACTTTTCCCGAGGTAGGTCTCATCAGGGTGGACAGGATGCGGATAAGGGTGGTTTTGCCGGCACCATTAGGCCCGAAGACAGCCAGAAGTTCTCCACGGTTCAGGGTGAGATCGATCTCATTCAGGGCAGTGGTGAAGCCAAAGCGTTTCGTTAAATCGTGAATCCTGACTGCCGGGCCTTCTCTCTCATCTTTTAGATCATTCATACTTGGATGGACACGTCGGCATGATTTGACTGGCTACGAACTTTCCGTTGGCGTAAATGCCCTCGATGATGACCTCTCTTCCCGGCTTGAAGGAGTCCGGAACCACCCCTTGATAGATAACTGGAAGCGTGACCCCCCCGTCGTCGCCCATGGTAAAACTCAGCTTCAAGTCCTTAGGATCCCACACAACAGAGCCCTCTAGAACCATTCCACCAACCCTAACACCGCCATTCGGTGATTGGGAGCCGTTCTGAACGAGTTCGGTGACGGTGAGGTAGTAGACCATCGTATCCCTGATCCCCGTGTAGACAAGGTATCCGATGACGGCCATTGCCACCAACACGATGAGGATTAACTTGGTCTTCTTGTTCTTCATTCTTGGCCCCTTGTCTGTGAAGTCTTTTTTCCTGGGTTCTTACTGATTCTTTTGTATGCTTTCGGTGATTTTGATGGCTTTCTTTTTCAAAGCGCGGCGCTTCTCGTCGTGCTCCTCTTGGGCTATCTTGCCAGATTCGAACTGATCATCCAGTTCGGCAATAGCTACGAGAATATCCTGTCTCTCCTCTTCAGGCGTCAATTTTCCCTTTGGCCCATCACTCGCTTCGGTCTCACCGCCGTTTGACCCCTTTCGCCTTCGGATAAGCGGGTAGGCCAGACCCACTCCCAAGAGGGCTGCTCCGAGGATGGGGACAATTTTCTTGAAAAACCGCTTTCCCCAGGGGAGACCTTTCAAGCTCACAACAACCTGTGACCCCTTGGCGAGCTCTTTTGCCGCATAGTGGAGGAACTGGTTTCCGGGCTCTCCAATGAGTCCAACGTATTCAATGTTTTCCCCTTTTGCACGGAGTCCCTTATCGGGGATGAAGAAGTTGAGAGAAGCCGTTCTGAGATTTACCTTCTTTCTGAGATCGACTTTTGACGACCCGGAATCGATCTTATAGGCAAAGAGATATTCCTTCTTTCCAGGTTTAATGTCCATGGTATCGATGAAACCGTCCGCAATATCAACCACGCAGCAGCTCATTAATCCTCGTAAGAGCTCTAGCTCCTGGGCCTTTGGCGGTAAGGATATTTTGAGAGTCTCCTTTTTGTCCGGTCCAACCTCACGGGATCCCACAAAAACCCGATTATCCTTGTTTTCCACCACCATCATCTCTCTTACCCACAGGGCACCATCTCGTCGTTCTGTTAGGACATGATGCATGATGACTGAGATCTTCTCATCAGAGGCGGTCGTTTCGTAGACCGTCATATCGAGAGAGATGTTCTGCTTTTGGTCATCAAACATGACAACAGGGCTGTAGTATTCGACGCCCTTGTATACACTCTGAAGCCTATAGCTGTGCCCCTTGCGCCGGTCGAGGGCGGAGAATTGGAATCGACCGCTGGAATCTGAAACCGCTTTCTCCTTGCCCTGTTCCTGTTCTCCCTCATACTTTTGGAGAATCACCTCGACACCGGAAACGTGCTCACCGGTTGTGCCGTTGATCAATCTGCCGCTGATCTCTCCTGTGGCACCAACCTGTTCGGCCAGTAACCGACCAGAGGCCAGAAGCATCATTCCCATGGAGGCAATGAGGAGACCGAGTATGACCTTTGCTTTCACCTTATTTCCTCCCGGTGGGGTAAACTAGTTTTACCCCACAGTCTTGGCAGAATTTATCGTTCGGAGCAACTTTCCTCCCACACTGCGGGCAGAAATTGATCGTCAAAACGGCCCCTTTCCCCTTCCCTCCCTTTCTTTTTGGCGGTTTCTTTTTTCGAAGCTTTTGAATCTCCCTTTCAATTGCCCCTTCAACGTCGTCTTCCCCACCGATGCCATCGAGATCCTTGATGATTTCAACCGCCGTTGCTTTATACTGAGACTTCAACTCCTCATAATCGTCCTCAGAGATTTTTCCCATACCGTAATCGAAATCCATCTCCTTGATGGCTTCGTACACATCCTCTTTCCGTCTTTGAAGCGTCTTTTGACGGGTTTCCCTGTGCTTGGGTGAGACAGTTTCGAGCGGCTCTGGTCGGAACAAAGGGCGGAACACCCAATACCCTGTTACGGCCAGGATTCCTAGCATGGCCCAGTATTCCCACATCTTCATTCTCTCGTTCAGCTTTCGAAGGTCTTCAGTTCTTTTTCGACCCGGTCCAAGTAGGTACTATCTTCCTGTTTGAAGGTCATAGCGTCACTTTTCGGCCTAGTTTGTGAGGCCCAGCTCTTCAGCAGGAGGTATACGACGCCAATTCCGAATAGGACCGCTGCAAAGGGCAGAATCCAGGCCGTCAGGTTGAATCCCCGTTTGGTGGGTGCAGCCAGAATCTGTTCCCCATATCGGTTCACAAAGAAGGCAACGATTTCTTCCTTTGTTTGTCCCGTGTCCAATTTTGCAACGATCTGGTCTTTTATATTCGCTGCTGCACTGCATTCCATGGTTCCCTCACAGGCGCTGACGACCATGTTGCAGCCGCAGGTGCAAGTCAATCCCTGGGCAATCTCTCCCACGGTCACGGCAGAGGCAAGCGAGGCGCCATAGACAAAAGATGTTATCCCCGCAATCAAGAGCATGCCGTACATTCTTCTTCGTCTGTTCATCGAGTTGCCTCCTCTGTGGGAGCTTCGCCCACCCCACTCCCGCCTTTCTTTCGATTTGGGAACATGGCGAAGATTGTTCCCAGAGCCATGATAGCACCACCAATCCAGATCCAGATCACCAGGGGAGTCACTAAGACTTTGAACGTGGCAGTATTCCCCTCATAGCCGGCCAAGATCACATAGAGATCTTCCTTGAAGTTCGAGTGGATCGCGACCTCTGTGGTTGGTTGATCTTGACCCCGGTGCAAGTTCTTTTCTGGGGTTAAAACGGCGGTTTTCGATCCAGCATTGAACATGGACAAGCTGGCCACGACGACCTCTTTGTTGGCCGTGGGATAGCGGGCGAGGGAATCATACCTCAATGTATAGTTCTTGATATTGAAGGATTCTCCTTCACTCACTGTTGCCTGCTTTTCCAACTTGAAAGCGTTTCCGGTGATGCCGACGAAAATCATAACAATGCCAAGGTGGACGACATAGCCGCCGTAGCGCCTCTTGTTTCTGTTTATAACGGTCCACAGGGCCCCGAGAATCCCTCCACCGGCCATCTCCTTTCTTGCCCGCGACCCACGGTAGAATTCGATGACGATAGAAGCGACTACAAAGACGGAGACCGTGAAGAAGAGCAGCGGATAGACCTGTCGAATTCCCATGAGAAAGAAGACAGCGCCGCCGACCACAGACACAACAAAAGGCAGAAAAAAGTTGCGCCTTAGATTCTTCAATGTGGTTTTCCGCCAGGCAATCAATGGACAAAGACCGGTCAAAGCCAAAAGGGCCAACCCAAAGGGGGTATTTACCTTATTGAAGAAGGGGGGGCCAACGGTAATTTTTACCCCTCGGACCGCTTCTGAGATAATGGGAAAGAGCGTCCCCCACAGGGTAGCGAAGGTAATACCCATGAAGATCAGATTGTTGTACAGGAAAGTACTCTCCCTCGAGAGAAATGAGTCCAACTCGTTTCGACTTCGAAGTTGGGGCAGACGGTTCATCAGCAGGTTGAACGATACCACCATGACAATCCCTAAGAAGACCAGAAATATCCATCCCAGAGAGGATTGGCCGAACGTATGGACTGAGGAGATGATCCCACTTCGGGTGATGAAAGTCCCGAAGATAGTCAGGAGAAAGGTCAGGGTGATGAGTACGATATTCCACACCTTCAGCATTCCACGCTTCTCTTGTATGATGACGGAGTGAAGATAGGCAGTGGCAACGAGCCAGGGCATGAACGACGCATTTTCAACGGGGTCCCACGCCCAGTATCCGCCCCAGCCCAGTTCCACATAGGCCCATTGAGCTCCAAAGAGATTTCCGATGGTGAGGAAGAACCAGGAAAAGAGAGTCCACCTCCTGGTGGTTTTGATCCAGGTATCTCCCAGCTGTCCTGTTATCAGGGCCGCCATGGCAAAAGCATAGGGGACCGCGAAACCAACATAACCGAGGAATAGCGTAATGGGGTGGAAGATCATGCCAGGATTCTGGAGAAGAGGGTTCAATCCCTGACCATCAGGCGGAGCGGTCGGGAGTCTTTCAAAGGGGCTGGTCACAAAAGCCATTAGAATGAGGAAGAAGAAGGTAATCGATATCAAGACCAAGGACACGTATGGGAGAATGTCCCGATTCTTCTTCTGATTCTGCCAGACGACAATGGTCGCAAAAAGGGAGAGAAGCCAGGCCCAGAAAAGGAGAGATCCTTCTTGTCCTGCATAGAAAGCCGTTAAAGTATAAAGCAGAGGAAGACTCCTGTTGGTGTACTGGGCGACGTAAGCAACCTGAAAGTCTCTGGTTAGGAGGGCGTAGATCATTATCAGGGAGGCCACGGTGAGAGAGAAGAAGGTCGCTTTGATCCCGTTTTCAGAACTGACGATCATCTCCCCTCTTCGCATCCTTAAGCCAAACACAATCGACAACCCCGAGTAAGCAGAAATGATAAGGGCAAGAAAAATTGCGAAAGATCCAATCTCGATCATCCTCTAGCTCCTGAAACGGTCACTCGTATTATATCTATAAATTCATTAGGAAGCCTATGGAATTTTGGTGAACACGTCTCTAATGGCCACCTTCGCCAGAGATGGATCGACGGCCAGCCAGATTGCCTTAGCCCCTTTTTGGAAGAAGTAGTGAGCCTGGCCCATCCCCACCACGAAGTATACTGGTGCCCCTTCGATAGAGATTTCCCGAAAGTGCCAGAAAACTCCCTCCTTGCTTGTCTCAAGCCTTTGGGCCATGTTATGGATTGCTGTGAAAGCGTCGCCTTCAGAACCATATTCTGATACCCATAGCGTTGCGCTCCCGTCGTCGCCTTTGTAATTCCCAATGTATCCATCCTGGAAATCGATGTTCTTTCCATGCAGTCTATTGATTTCTCGCCTCGCCTCGTCACCGGACTGAAATTTTTCGAGCTTCAACGGCCCGATCGTCTGGGGGAGTGAGTCTCCCGCCACGGGAAAAGGGGAGAAAAGAATCAGCGAGACCCCAAATAAGAGAATTCTGAGCCCGACCACCCTTAGTGCTCCACATCACAATGGGTCGACCCGTTCCCCTTTCGCCGGTTAACCAAAAGGACGCCACCGGCGAAACTGGCGGGGGCAAAAGAGAGAAGGGCGAAATAGAGCCCATCCCTAATTTCGTTTGGCATGACCAACAAAAGCACCAAAGGAATCACACAGGCGAGGACCATAATCCAATAATAAGGCAAGAACGTTTTTGTCATTGACATCATCTTCCTCTCTCGTCCATCGGGCAGAGATATAGACATTTTTCACCGGCTTGCATTGTCCCTGTTTGCCAAGAGGTCGATGGCCCTCTCGGTTAGTGAGGTCTGGTCAACCGAGGTGGCCGAAAGAGGAGGCGGCGATGTTCATTCCCACCGACAGAAGCAGCGTAGAGAGGCACAACACCTGCTACTGGTAAGACTAATACTAAGATAAAGAGGATGGGGACGACAAGAGGAGAGGCAATCGAGCACGTTACGTGATAGAAAGACGTCACGCCAGCATTGTTACCACAGACAGCTGGACACCCCATCAGTGAAGCTGCCGTGATCAACAGGATCACAGAGAGTCCGGCCGATATTGCTGGGATACGGTTGAAATTCATACTAGTGAAAAAATACGTAAAATCGTTTTCGCTGTCAATACCTCTCGGTCAACTTCTACAGATTCTCACCCGAAAGACCGATGAGAATCTCTTAGAGGCAATGACTGTGCCAAGTGGCCGGTAAGAAAAAATGTCTAAAGAAACAAGGGGTTGTCTCGCTTTGGTAAGCCTCAATCTGTCCTTTCCTGCGCAAAATCGCACAAGGTTCTGTTCCCTTTCGCACAGAACTTCTTGCCATGAGTTTCTAAATGGCTAAGTCTGCACGAACCAGACCAGGATGAAAACCCCGACGCCGATCATGATCGACCCGTAGAAGAGATGCATTTTTCCTTTCCAGATTCGCTCCCAGTGGAGGAGCCTCCCGGCCGTCACTTTAGAAGAGGCAGCGGCCAGAATGACAACCAGAGGAAGGACAAACATCAGATTATAGAGGACGAGGTATCCCAGGCCTGTGTAGAAAGTGGCTTTGGACTGAAGGAGTCCAATGGTCGCCACATAGATCCCCCCGGAGCAGGGAAAAGTGCACAGCCCCACGAGAAAACCCAAGACTAACGTCGCAGGAAAGGTCGCCTTATAGGCCCATGTGACAATGGCGTTCTCACCAACCTTGGGAACCCGCACGGTGATAGGCAGGTTTGGGAAAAAGTAGTCTTTGATATGAATCGCTCCTAAAAAGATCACCAAAAAGGCACCGACTCTCGCCATCAGATGGGGAGCGCTGCTGATCGTAAAAGCTTTGAGCAAACCGAGCCCAATCAGAAAGTAGGTGAGATAAATGGCAGTTATGTAAGTTATCCCCATCCACGATACGCTATGTCTGGTCTTCTTAATCGTAAAGAGGAAGGCGATGAAGAAGAGCAGGACCGCGAAGGCACACGGGTTGACACCGTCGAGAAGTCCCGTAACCAGTACAGCAGACAGAAGAACTTCCCCGGCATTTTCGATTGAAGCAGGGAGGGGTCCAAGATTTCCCAATGCGACCGAAATAGGAGCATCGATGGAAAAGGTCTTGGGCTCCCCTTTACCGACCCAAACTTTATAATGGGTTGGGTTTTCCATCTTATCCTGGTAAATCACTAGACGTGGGTAACTCTCGCCAATTTCCGGCCGGATGATATCCTTGATTATCCCCGGGGGAACGTGCCCTTCAAGGATGATCGTCTCGTTAACGAAGGTCGTGATATGACCCTGCATATCCAGTGGGACACCGAGTGCCTGCTTCACTTGGAAGAGTTCTCTTCGGCTGGCTGGCTCGTTCAGGTAATCTTTCTTGATGATTTCCTGGATGCCTGAATCCTCCAGGAGGGGAATCAGAGAATCGTCGATGTACCCCTTACAGCCGTGACAGGCCTCATTGTAATAGATTGTTGCTTTCCCCTTCCCGAGAATCGACGCCTCCCTTGCAGAGGCGGTTGAGAAGGTGGACAAGAGAAACAGCATTAACAGGAGGGCGAATTTTTTCACCGTTTTCCTCCTACTCCCCGTCAGTGATTGTGGCAAAGATAAACACCGATTTCTCTGGAGTCCTTGGATCGTTGCTTCGAATGAAGATGGTCCTTGTTATCTGGGAGTTCTTCTTCTCCTTCGAGGACCCATGGACGTTCGGATCGTAATTAACCACCATCTTTGCGATCTTTCCAGGTTCGATCATTTTCCTATCGATGGACGCCGTTGTGCATCCACAAGAGGTCCAGACATGATAGATCTGAAGATCGGATTCTCCGTTATTTTTGACTATGAAGGTGTGGCTTAACTCCTTGGGTGGGACTTTCCCAAAATCATACTGGCTCGGAATGACCTGGATTTTTGGGGGGTTTTTCTCCTGCTTTTCGGCAGCTTTCCCAACTCGAGGATCTGTTAGTATCAGAATCGCGACAGAGGCCGCGAGAATAGCAAAAAGCACAACCAACCGGTTTGGGTTCCAGTGCTTTGGTCCAGATCTAGTCGTCATTGTTTTCTCCCTTCGTCCGGTGTGCTTATGGTCAAGTGTTCAGAATCTTAACCGCTGTGATTCTCCGTCTTTCCGATACACCCAACAATACGGTTGTCGGCGAACGGTATCTTCCTTTCGCCCTCTTCCCTGCGAGGCATCGGCTCCACGAACCGGAATTCTATGGCCCGCAGAACGGGGGGCGTGGCCCCGGAGGGGCGAGGGGTGTGTTCCTGGAGGGGCAAATTTTGGTCTCTGAAAAACATAGAAATCTTCCAGGAACGATAAATCAGAATAATCTAGAGATCTCCTCCTTTTTCAGGACTCCTGAGCCTTCTTGGGTGAAGCCTCAGTCATGACACCTTGTAAGGTCTCTTCATATATGACAAAGCCGTCAGGTGTCGCCCATCTGTCGTCTCATTTCTCCATTACTTTCTGGGGCTTCCTGTCGAAAACCCCTTTGTGGACTTCTCTCGGAACGGTCAAATGCAGAAAGATTTAGGAAGAGAAACGGGGAGGTCGAAAAGGGGGAGATATGATTCCCTCGGGCAAGAAGTGGGTACTGAATAGGAGAAATAAAACGGTGAAAGGTAAGAGAAAAAAAACGGACTGCCCACTGTCGAGGTGGCCAAAAGAGTGGGATAAGCCTAAACAGATAGACTGGGACAGGGTATGGTCTTGGTGGTTAGGGGAACAGAGATGGGAACATAGAGTCACCAGAAACAGACCCGAAGTCAGGATCGCCATGAAGACTAGGAAGAAAGGTTTTCCGTTAACCAGATGCATGACCGTAATCCATCGGGAGCTTTAGAGATGAGAGGATGGAGATAGAAATCAGATATCCACGCCACATCGGTCGGCTTCTTTATGGGCTCCCAATTCTCTATTTGATCAAAGCGGTGCCTGGTGCTTTGGGTTTGGGTTACGCAAATTCTGTACCAACCCTTTCCCCGCGGGAGGTTCTATATCGGGGCTATTGCTGAATTGGCAGAGAACAAGAAGGGGTCCGGAATCTCGACAAACCAGCGGTATCGTAAGAGACTTGGAAAGATTACCGCGGTGTAGAGTTTTTGTCCACTTTCGGGGATCGGAAAAATTGTTTTGGGAAGATTTTATACGCCTTTCTTGTCCCCCTCGATGCCATATTCTTTGATCTTATTTTGAAGAGTCTTCCGACTTATGCCAAGGATCCGTGCGGTTTGCGTCCGGTTCCCTGCCGTGTCCGCCAGGGTTTGAAGGATCACTTCTCTTTCAACGTCCTTGAGGGGCATTCCCGACGGGACGGGTACTATAGGTTGAACGCCATCCTGCGCCCCCTGAACGTTCGATGGAAGGTCCTCAGGCATTATGTATTCGCTGCGACACAGAAGAATCGCTCTCTCTATGGTGTTCTCCAGTTCGCGAATGTTCCCTGGCCAGTCGTGCCTCACTATTGTGTCGATGGTTTTGGGCAAAAACCCTTTGACTGGACTTCTGTTCTTGTCCTTGTAATGTTTAAAGAAGTGTTCCGCGAGGAGAGGGATATCCTCTCTCCTTTCACTCAACGTCGGGAGGCGGATCGGTATGACATTGAGTCGGTAGAACAGATCTTCCCTGAACCGCCCTTCTTTTACTTCTGTCTCAAGATCCTTATTGGTCGCGGCAATTAAGCGAATGTCAACCTGAATGGTTTTGGTGCCTCCCAACGGTTCAAATTCCCTCTCCTGGAGAACGCGAAGGAGTTTCACCTGGGTGGCTGAACTCATTTCGCTCACCTCATCGAGAAAGAAGGTCCCCCCATTGGCCAGTTGAAACCGGCCTGCTTTTCTGGCGAGGGCGCCTGTGAATGCCCCTCGTTCATGTCCAAATAGCTCGCTCTCCAAAAGGGTTTCCGGCAAAGCGGCACAGCTGACTTTAATAAAGGGTTTTTCTGATCGCGGACTATTCTGATGAATGGCATTGGCAACCAATTCCTTACCCGTTCCGCTTTCTCCGTAGATAAGAACCGTGGCGTCACTCGGGGAGATCAGGGAGAGGGTTTCAAAGAGCTCTCTCATAGGCCTGCTCCTGCCGATTACCTTAGAAAAGTCGAATCGATCTGCGAGACGCTCTTTGAGGAAGACGTTTTCCTCATGGAGGCGATAGTGCTCAAGCGCTTTCTGGATAAGAATCTTGAGTTCCTCAACATCCAGCGGTTTGGTTAGATAGTCATAAGCATCAGATTTGAGGGCCTCTACCGCAGTCTTGACGGAGGCGTATGCAGTCATTATAACGACAGGGATTGACGGGCTTATTCTCTTTATTTCTCTCATCGCTTCGATCCCATCCATGTCGCCCATACGGATATCCATCAGAATGAGATCGAAGGGCTCGTTTTCTACGGCCTTGATTGCAGAGACACCGTCGTCAGCCTCGGAGATATCATAGCCCTCCTTGGATAAGACGGCTTTTAACATGGTCCGATGACTGTGTTCATCGTCGACCACCAAGATTTTCTCTTTCATCTCGCTCTCCATTTACATTTCAATTCTTGGGTAGAGGGAGATGTATCCTAAAGGTCGTCCCTTTTCCTTCTTCACTCTCTGCGGATATTTCCCCTTTGTGGGCTTCGATGATTTTGGCGGTGATTGCCAGACCGAGACCCGTACCTTTCTTTTTCGTGCTGAAGAAGGGATCGAAAATCCTGGGAAGATTTTCCTGAGAGATGCCGGAGCCGGTGTCAGAGATCCGGATTTCGACCCATTTCTGTTCGGGTTTTTGAATGGTTTCTACGTAGAGTTCGCCACCACTTCCCATAGACTCTATGGCATTCAGGAAGATGTTGAGGAGGGCTTGAGTGATCTGATCTGAATCCACTCTGATCTTGTCCTTTGGAAAGGGTGATTTGTTTAACTTAATTCCCGTCCTATCCAGGTCAGCCTGGATCAATCGGAGAGGGTGGCCCAAAACCTGGGATAGGGGATGAAGGTGGAGGCGGAGTTCTTTGGGCCTTGCAAAATCCAGAAGTTGGGTGATAACCCGATTGAGTCGCTCGACTTCTTCGATCATAATGGCTGCATAGGATCTATCTTCAGTTCCCTCCTGGAATTTGTCCCCAAAGTACTGGGCAAACCCTTTAATGGAGCTCAGGGGATTCCGGATTTCATGGGCCACCCCCGAAGCCAGTCTTCCCAAAGAGGCGAGCCTTTCTGATCGACGCACTTGTTCCTGAAGCTCCCGGATTTCGCGCATATCCCGAAGTACAATCACGGCTCCCATGTTCACGCCGTCCGGATCCTTGAGCGGCGTCGCGCTGACAGTCAAAGGCAGGATATCCTGTCCCCGTGAACACTCAGTCTCCTTTTCGATGATGTGCCTTTCCTGGTGAAGGACGTCATCAAGGTCAAAACCTTGCAGCGGGATCACACTCTCCAGAGGGCGACCCCGAGTCTGCTTCGTGCCTAATCCCAATATGTCGGAAGCCCTGTGGTTCGTCGAGACGATCTTTCCCTCTCTATCGACCGTTATCAAACCATTGGCCATGCTTTCCACAACATTCTCGGTGTAGCTTTTCATTTCGGCGAGCGTTCTGTCTACGAGGTAGTAGTTCTGCACGACAAAGATGAAATAGAATGCTGCCGACCCGAGGACCAATAGGATAACGCCCATGACCACGGCATGACGTATATCCTGACGCCGAGCTTCTTCGAGGTGAGTCATCCATAATCCCACAATCGTTGCCTGAATATCACCCTGAGGAGCGAATTGACCGAACTCAAAGATGCTCTGTCCGTCGGGCAGTTTTTTTATCCTCCGATACACTCCCTCAACCTCACGGTCGTGGGGGATTTTCTCAGCTTGTGTCGGAAACTCTGGCCTTTGGGCTAACCTGCTTCCTGTGATCCACTGGCCGTTTTTCTCCAAAAGGCCAACATAGGCAATATCCAGGTTTTCAACCATCCGGTCCACCAACTCTTTTAACCCCTTTGGGGACCATTCTTCCTCTGGCCGAAGCTCTGCCCTCACCATGGCAACCATGTCTCGGCCGTTTCTCTCGAAAAGATTTATCCAATGGCGCCGCTCCCGGTTCAAGGTTCGAATGGTAGAAATCGTGTGCATTACGGTTAACGTTACGGCAACCATCACGATAGTGAAGGCAGGAAGATACAACCCTCTTCTCTTGAGTGCCGTCCAGGGCTGAGCTTTTTCCATCGATTCCTGCCAGCGGGCCTGTCGAGAATTAGAAGAAAGCTGCTTCTCACAGGCTCATCCTATTCTGGTTATCAAACCTTCTCTCTACTGAAGGGTTTTTAGATACTCGATCAGCTCGTTCAAATCGGCTTCCGACAACTGCCAGCGCGGCATGGTCCAATCCAAAAGCTTACCGTCCGCGCCTGTTCCATGGGTGAGGCTCTTTTTATGAGTTCATCGGTGTAGTCATGCTTTTTTTCATCTCCTCCGTGGACATGCTTCTCCTCTCCGATCAGCGCCTTGTAC
>JABAOH010034624.1_pt3 | contig 33192 bp, 33 predicted proteins | sample 7062181 | NCBI WGS metagenome assembly JABAOH01 (sample SAMN14538630, study PRJNA623070) | marine sediment metagenome | biome: marine biome [ENVO:00000428]; feature: marine pelagic biome [ENVO:01000023]; material: deep marine sediment [ENVO:00002113]; isolation source: pool of 5 deep marine... | reverse complement strand
TCGATCCGCTCGAGGATGCCCTGGTACGTCGCTTCCTCCAGCGTCGACTCTCGGGCCAGAACCCAGAGATACCTACGCGCGGGCTCACCCACGACCGCGTAGCTGTAGTCCGGAGCGAGATCGATGATCCAGTAGTCGCCCCATACCATCGAAAGGAACGACAGAAACGCCGGGGCAAAGCGCACCTCGAGCTTCGCACGGGTCGTTTCGTCGACGACCCGTGCGACACCCTTAGCTCTCTTCTCCTCTCCGTTGTTCCCCGAACAGCGGTTGACGACATCAATACGACCGTCTTCGCGAACGCCGTACTCGGCGGTGACGTTGCCCGTACAACCTTTCTGGAAACGGTTCGGCAGTCGCGCGATTTCGTACCAACGCCCGGCGTACCGATCGAGATCGACCCGCGCCACCGTCCTCATCGAGGCGGACGTGTCGGCGTCGGCAGGTGCCGAGTCGATGGCCAGAACCATGACGAAACAAACCATGAGCGGCAAGACTCTCCCCATGCAGATCTCCCGGTACACATCTGGCACGGCCCAAGCAGTGAGTCATTCTACCACCCGGCCGAGTCGTGGACTAGAATCACTCCCGGAGAGGGTCGGACGCTACGACGTCGCCGTCTCTTTTTCGAGGCCGATGATGAGAGACAGGCGCGAACAACCCGGGCCGGGCCAGGAGTCGGTCTGGGACTACCCGCGACCTCCGCGAGTCGAGCGGGTGCCGGAGAGGGTTCGGATCATCTTCAACGGCGTCGAGGTCGCCGATTCGTCCCGGGCCTGGCGGGTGCTCGAAACGAGCCACCCTCCCGTTTACTACATCCACCCGGACGATCTGAGGCGTGAGTACATCGAATCATCATTCCGTCGCTCGTTCTGCGAGTGGAAAGGCCAAGCATCCTTCGTGACACTCCGGGTCGGGGACCGCGTGGCCGAAGACGTCGGCTGGTTCTATTCAGATCCGGTACCCGCATTCCAGTCGATCCGCGACCATGTAGCCTTCTACGCCGGACCGATGGATTGCTGTATGGTCGGCGACGAGCAAGTTCGGCCTCAGTCGGGAGGCTTTTACGGAGGCTGGATCACCTCTAAGGTCGTCGGACCGTTCAAGGGCGGTCCAGGAACCGAATTTTGGTGACCGGCCAACAATGACGCTTGACGCAACTCCGAAGGACGGCCGTATGGCCGAAGTTCTGGTGATCGGCGCGGGACTCGCCGGCCTGTCCTGCGCGTGCGCGCTCCGTGAGCAGAGCGTTGACGTCCGGGTGCTGGAGAAGAGCCGGGGCGTCGGCGGGCGTTGTGCAACGCGCCGGATCGAGGGTCAGCCGGTCGACCACGGATTGGCCTTCTACCACGGTGATGATCCCGATTTCCTGTCCGCCCTGCAAACGCTCGAGTCCGAGTCCTGGCAAATCTGGCCCCGACGGGTCGTTGGAGAGGGCGCCCCGTGTCAGCCGCGAGCGTTTCGCGAGGACCAGCAGAGAATCGCGTTTGCGAGCGGTGTCTCCTGTTTTCCCAAGCATCTCGCCCGCGGTGTTTCGGTGGAACTCGAAACACGAGCGACCCGTATCGAGCTGGACGGCGACCTTCTCGCCGTGGCCACGGAATCCGGGCAGCGTTATCGGGCGCGGTCGGTCGTCCTGGCGCTGCCCGCCGGACAGACCTTGGACCTGCTGCAGACGTTCGAGGCATCGGCGTCGAAAGACCTGAAGGCGGCGACCGCGTTGCTGGCCGGAGTCTCGATGGTTCGTTGCCTGACGCTGATGGCCGGATACCCGGTCGGCACTCCGCATCCCGAGTGGGACGTGTGTTACCCGCAAGATTCGGATATTCTCCAAATGGTGAGTCACGACTCGAGCAAGAGACCCGCGCCCCCACAGCCGATATTCGTGTTCCAGAGTCGACCTCGCTGGTCCGTGAAACACTGGGACGACCCGTTGGACGCGTGGACCCGGGATCTACTCGCCGCGGCGAGGATGGTGTGCGGTGATTCGGTCACTCGCCCGATCTGGACCGACACGCAGCGCTGGCGGTACGCGCGTCTGACCGGTGGAACTACGCTAAAGACACCGCTCCTGTTGCGTTTCGAAAACGGCTGCGGCATCGGCGTCGCCGGAGAAGCGATGGCCGAGGGCGGTGGCGTCCAAGCGGCCTGGCTATCGGGGCGACGGATGGCGCGTCGCCTGCTCGGAGAAAAATACGAATGAGCACTCCGAAGTCCGCTGGTCGAGCCAACTACACCCGTTCATGCGACGCAACGAGGTGGCGCTCGAGGTGGAGTAGAACGGGTACCGTCCGACCACGGTGGCTTTGCCAGCGGTGGACGAAGGCGGCATCGTCGTGCTGCTCTGGCCGGACCAGCGACTGATCGGGGGATGCAGCGGCGGAGCACAAAGCAGACCGGCAAGACGCCGAGGCGGCCGGGCCGGCCGGCCGTCGCTTGGTGCATCCCACGCGTGGTGCTCACCGCTATCAGCGCCAGAGTACCCGTGCGCCTGGTCATCTTGACTGCCTCCTCCGTCGTGGGAGCCTGGCGGTCGCCCGGAGAAGGCCTCGCATCATCAACCAGCTGTTGAGGATCAGAAAACGTGTCGCGGAGAATTGCGGTGCTCAGCCGACCTTTCGCGCGGCGAGAAAAGAGCGGATCCCGCCAGCAATCAGCAGAATGCACAAGAGGGCGGTAATTGCCTGGACAACAACAGCCATCGGTCTCTCGGGAGGCGTGCCCCCCAGCCAGACCAGCAGGCCCGTGATGCCACCGAACGTCCCCCCAACGGCCAGCAGTGCCAACAGGATGGCCGCGTGCATCACGTGCTTTCGGAAGCTTTCTTTCCGGCCGAGCAGACCCAGCAGCACGAACACCACACCGATGAAAGCCGGGATCAAGGCCGTAACGCTGGCGGCGCCCGATAGGACGTAGCCTGCGATCCCCAGAACGATGAGCGCGATACCCGTGTACAAGGTTTGAGATGACATCTTCTCCCCGCGTTTCGTGTTTTCGAGCAACAACAGTGTTCTAGCATCCGGAGGCGGGCCGCCGCGGATCCCGCTTGTCGATGTCCCAGCGTCACCGCGCGGTCTCCTGACACATTCCGGGGAGGATTGTAGGATGGAACCTCGGGATCGGACAAGATCCCGCGTGCGTGTGCACACGAGAGCATTTCCGTCAAGGAACCGACAATGGGTAACGTAGACGAGCCGCTGTTCGATGGGGAAGCCGAGCACGGAACCGTCGCCTCCGGCGATCACCCGGATCTCGAGACACGGATCCGTGATCTGGTCCAGCGACAGCCCTACGGCGTGCTGTGTACGCAGAGCCGGACACAGCCCTACGGCTCGCTGGTTGCATTCGCCTTCGACGAGAAGCTCGAGCGCGCGGTGTTCGCCACCCCCGTCGCCACCCGCAAGTACCGGATTCTGTCGGAGTGCAAGCAGGTGGCGCTCGTCATTGACAGCCGCCCCGACCATGTGGACGACTTCATGAGCGTCGAGGCGGTCACGGCAACCGGCCGAGCGACTCTTCTCGAAGATGAGGCCCATTTCGAGCGGTGGGCACGTTTGCTCGTCGCGCGCCACCACTACCTCGAGGGCTTCGTCCGGGCCCCCTCGTCCGCGCTGTTTCGAATCGACATCGTCCGCTTCATCCACGTGGCCCGCTTCCAGGAGGTTCGCCAGTGGACCCCGTGACACCGTTGGTGGTGTCGCTGTCGGACGTTGCCGCCTGCCGCGAGGAGCTCGTGGGCGGCAAGGCGGCGAAGCTGTCGCGTCTGGCCGGTTCGGGCTGTCGGGTGCCTGCGGGGTTCTGCCTCACCGTCGCCGCCTACGAGACATTCCTCCGGGAGCATGAGATCGAAGAGGCGATCCGGATGGAGCTCGGGCGAAAGGATCTCGACGGCATGCGGTGGGAGGAGATCTGGGACGCCGCCCTGAGGATCCGTTCGATGTTCCTGGCGCATCCGCTGCCGTGGCGCCTGCAGGAGGCGCTTCGTGGGGCCGTGGCGAGCCTGGGTGCCACCGACTCGCTGGCCGTGCGATCGTCCGCGCTGGGCGAGGACTCCGGTGACATGTCGTTTGCGGGAATCCACGAGTCCTCGACCGACGTGAGGACCGAATCGGACGTCGAGACGGCGGTACGGCTGGTGTGGGCCTCGCTGTGGTCCGATGCCGCCCTGCTGTATCGCCGGGAGCTGCGGCTCGACCCTGCCGTCAGTCGGATGGCCGTCCTCGTACAGCGAATGGTCCACGCCGACCGTTCGGGGGTCGCATTCGGAATCGACCCGCGTGGCGGCAACGACAACCTGGCGATCGTCGAGGCGGTTCCCGGACCGTGTCGTCTCCTCGTCGACGGCGCGGCCGACCCGGACCGCTGGGAGATCCGCAGGGACACCGGGGAGGTCGTTGCCTGGCGATCCGGGGACCGGGATGACGCCCCGTTCGGCCGGAAGTCGCGGCCGCTGCTCGACGGTGAGGAGCTGAACGCAGTCCTCGACGCGATCCGGAAGATCGAGGATCTGTTCCGCTGGGCGCCGGACGTGGAGTGGACAGGCCGTTCGGAGTTTTTGACGATTCTGCAGGCTCGGCCGGTCACGACCGGAAAGCCGGATGCCGATTCCGAACGGCGTCGTTCGCTGTCACTGCGCCCGGGCGACGCGCGCCTGCGTGAGCTGCGTGCGCGCGTCGCCGACGAGCTGATTCCGCAGCTCGAGGCCGAGGGGGAAAAGCTGGGCGCGGAGCCGCTCGAGGAGTACGACGACGCCCGGCTGGCCGACGCGCTCGAGCACAGGGCCGGCGTGCTCGTGAAGTGGAAGAAGATCTACTGGGACGCCTTCATCCCGTTCGCGCACGGCGTGCGACGCCTGGCGACCTACTACAACGACTTCGTTCGGCCCAGCGACCCGTACGAGTTCGTCGGTCTGCTGCAGAAGCAACCGCTGATGGCAGCCGAGCGCAACGACGCGATCGAGCGACTCGCGGCGCGCGTCGCCGGAAACGAGCCGCTCCGACGCGGGCTGGAGGCAGCGGCCGATCGCATCGGCCGCGGATCGTGTCGCTCGTCGCTACGCCACGAGCTTGCCGACGTTCCCGGGGGCGAGGGATTCCTCTCGGAGTTCGAGGAGCTGAGCCGACGGTTCCTCGATATCGCCTACGAAGGGTGGCGGTTGGGAGAAGCTCCCGAACCGGTGTTGCGCAACATTCTGGAGCTGTCGCGGGACGATCGTGAGAGCGGTCCTTCGAGCGTGCGGCGGACAAGTGCCCAGGTGCTCGAGAAGCAGCTGTTGTCCGCCGTCGGCGACGAGCGCCGGGACGAAGCTCTCGAGATGGTCGCCATCGGTCGCGTGAGCTGGAAACTTCGGGACGACGACAATTTGCTCGTGTCTCGCATCGAGAGCCAGCTGCTGCGGGCGTTCGAACTTGCGCTGCGGCGATTGCGGGACGCGGATCGAGTGGTGGGAGACCCGTCGCCCGGAATCGATGTGGTCCCGGCGGTCGTGCGTGCCCTGCGCGATCCGACGGGGANNGCGGCTTTGCGAGAGAAACCCCGACAGCTCATCGGACAGCCGGCTTCGCCGGGCCTGGCCTCGGGCGTGGTTCGCGTCCTCCGCGGTCGGGCCGATCTGGGGAAGTTCCGGAACGGCGAGGTCCTGGTGTGCGACGCGATCCAGCCGACCATGACGCATCTCGCGATGCTGGCCGCCGCCGTCGTGGAACGCCGCGGGGGCATGTTGATCCACGGGGCGATCATCGCCCGCGAGCTAGGCATTCCGTGTGTCAACGGAGTTTGCGACGCCGCGCAGCAACTGCGCGACGGCGACCTCGTCACGGTGGACGGCCATCTGGGCATCGTCACCGTGGGCCCGCCCGAGCTCGATCTCGAGCTTCGGTCTCCACGCGGAACGGGAGGAACCTTGGACGCGGGTGGAGCCATCAAGACATGACCTGCGTGTTCGAAGCCAGCGTGGAGCTTCCCGCATCATCCACCGAGGCGTTCGCCTGGCATGCCCGTCCGGGCGCGCTCGAACGCCTGGTGCCGCCATGGCAGAACGTGCGCGTGACTCGCAAGACAGGCGGAATCGACGACGGGGGCCAGGTGGAGCTGAGCGTGCCGCTCGGCCTGCTGCGCATGCGTTGGCTGGCGGAGCATCGTGACTTCGTCGATGGGCGTTCGTTCACCGACGTGCAGATCCGAGGGCCGTTTCGGCGATGGATCCACACACACACGGTGGAGGCCCGGGGCGCCGACCGCTGCGCGCTCACCGACCGCGTCGAGTACAGCCTACCCGGGGGAGCCCTGGGCAACTTGGCCGGTGGCGGAGCCGTGCGGCGCATGCTCCCGCGGATGTTCGGCTACCGCCACCGCGTGACGGCGGGAGATCTCGCTCTGCATCACCGGTTCCGCGACCGACCGCGTCTGCGGGTGGCGATCACGGGTGCATCGGGCCTGGTCGGTACTGCGCTCACCGCCCTGCTCACCACCGGCGGCCACACGGTCGTTCGCGTCGTGCGCCGGGCGCCGCGAGACGACGCGGAGGTGTCGTGGTCCACCGAGGCCGGCGTCCTGGATCCGGAGCGTCTGGACGGCGTCGACGCCGTCGTCCATCTCGCCGGTGAGAACATCGCGAGCGGCTTCTGGACCCGGGCGAAGAAGCAGCGCATCCGCGACAGCCGCGTGGAAGGAACCCGCCGCCTCGTGCGGTCCCTGGCGGAGATGGAACGCCCCCCCGGGGTCTTCGTCGGCGCGTCCGCCATCGGCTTCTACGGTGATCGCGGGGCCGACCGTCTGACCGAGAGAGCCCCCGCGGGCGCGGGTTTCCTGGCGGAGGTGGGCCAAGCGTGGGAGGCGGCTGCCGCCCCTCTGGAGCAGGCCGGCGTGCGCGTGGTGAACGCCCGCATCGGGGTCGTGCTGACGCCGCGCGGCGGCCTGCTCGGACGGGTGCTCCTGCCGGCGCGATTGGGCATTGCGTCGGTGTTCGGTGCGGGCGATCAGTACGTGAGCTGGATCGCCATCGACGACCTGCTCGGAGGTCTGACCCACGCGCTTCTCGATGACAGCCTGCGCGGACCCGTCAATCTGACGGCGCCGACCCCGATCACGCAGCGCGCGTTCGCGAAGACGCTGGGCCGCGTGCTGCGCCGTCCGGCGATCGGCCGCGTGCCGGCGTGGGTCATGCGCACCGTGGCGGGCGACCTCGCCGACGAGGTGATGCTGGCAAGCACGCGGGTCGAGCCCGAGCGCCTGCTCGCGGCCGGCTATCGGTTCCGCACGGCCGACCTCGAGTCCGCGTTGCGGCACATGCTCGGTCGGACGGAGGCGAGGACTTGAGCCACGCGAGAGCCGCGAGACCCGTGGCCATCGTCGGCGGCGGGCTTGCCGGTCTGTGCTGCGCGCGTCGCCTGATACGCGGCGGCGTGGACGTTCGCCTTTTCGAGGCTGCGGATCGTCTCGGCGGCCGCGTCGCGAGCGACCGTGTGGACGGGTTCATCGTGGATCGGGGGTTTCAGGTGTTGCTGACCGCCTACCCCGAGGCTCGAAGTGGACTCGATTTAGAGCGACTGCGTCTCGGTCGGTTCTACTCCGGCGCGCTGGTGTACTGTCAGGGGCGGCTTCGAAGGCTGGCTGACCCACGCCGACATCCGCTCGCCGGTCTCCGGTCTGCGTTGTCGCCGCTGCTGACGATCCGCGACCTTCCTCGGCTGGCCCTGCTCCGCACCCGCCTGCAACGTATCGCGGACAGCGCGCGTCCCGCAGAGAACGTCACGACGGTCGACTACCTGCAACGGAGCGGGTTCTCCGCACGCGCGATCGAGCGCTTCTTCCGGCCGTTCTTCGGCGGCGTGTTCCTGGAGCGTGAGCTCGACACGCCGCTGGCGAAGTTCGCGTTCGTCTTTACCATGTTCGCGCGCGGACCGGCAGTCCTCCCGGAGGGCGGCATCGCGGCGATTTCCGCCCAGGTCGCCGAGGAACTGCCCGAGGAATCGGTGTTGACGGGCCGACGCGTCGAGCAGGTCGACGCTCCGGACGTCGTGCTGACCGGCGGCCAACGCGTCCGCGCGGCAGCGGTCGTCGTCGCCACGGATGCCGCGTCGGCAAGCGCCCTCATTTCGGGAGTGCGCGATCCGGGCTGGAACGGGACCGTCACGCTTTCGTTCGCCGCACCGGAGGCACCCATCGACGAGCCGATCCTCGCGCTCGACGGTACCGGTGCGGGCCCGGTGAACCACTTTTGCGTGCCGAGCCGGGTCGCTCCGACCTACGCGCCGCCCGGCGCTGCGCTGGTCTCGGCGAACGTCGTGGGCGCGATCGGCGACGGCGAGGACGATCTGGAGGCCGCCGTGCGCAGGCAGTTGCGAGGCTGGTTCGGAGGTGCCGTCGACCGCTGGCGTTTGCTGCGTGTCGATCGGATTCCCGCCGCCTTGCCCCGCGGAGCCCGTCCGGCCGTCGCGCCGGAGCACGCGTGGGCCCGTCTCTCGGAGTCGGTGTACCTCTGCGGCGACCATCTGGACGGCGCCTCCATCAACGGCGCGATGCGGTCGGGCAGGCTTGCGGCCGAGGCCGTGCTGGCCGACCTCGGTGTCGGCGCGGGCATCCAGTCGTGACGCCCGGCGACGTCATTCCGTTCGCTACGGTATGCTGGTCCCTGCGTCTTCTTATCGTGCTCGGACTGCTGTCTATCACCGCGACCAGAACCTGAAGAGGCGCGGCCCGGAACGAGCAGGAGGTTCAGCGCGGGCGTGACGCGGTGAAGGGTTCAGGGCGTCTCGTCCCGCTTCGCGTATGCGGCCAGCCAGGCGATCTCCAGCCGGAACGGCACGGCGTGATCGAGATTTCTCGAGACAACAGTGCTTACGGCGGCTCCAGGATTCCGGCAAGACCGCAAAAACCGAGGTCCCCATGAGCACAAGCCAAATCGTGAAACTGTTCGTCGGAACCGGGATCGCATTCTTCGCGATCGACTTGGTTTGGCTCGGTGTGATCGCGCCGGCCTTCTACCAGCGCCACCTGGGCCACCTGCTCGCCGAGCAGGTGCGCTGGGTGCCAGCCGTGTTGTTCTACACGGTCTACATAGCCGGCCTGCTGACTTTCGCCATCGTGCCGGCGCTCCAGGCGGGATCGCTGGCCAGGGCGGTCATGCTCGGGGCCCTGCTCGGCTTCTTCGCCTACGCGACCTTCGACCTGACTTGCCTCGCGCTGTTCAAGGACTTCCCGGCGGTCGTGGTCGTCGTCGACCTTGTCTGGGGCTCGGTCCTGTCCGCGTCCGTGTGCGCAGCAGGCTACGGCATCGGTCGCTGGCTCGGGATCGGTGTCCAAAAAGTGACATCGCGCACGAAAAACCCGCACCTCAACGGACACCACGGACACCAAAAATAAAGCGATTCCGCGAAATCCCAGCAACCACGAACCCCCGACCAAAACTCATAATCCGCTTCCATGAGAAGGTAACCTCCTGTCAAGGCCAACGTGGTGGCCGCTGTCGCCTTCACCCTGATCCGCCGCCCTTCCATGCGCACTCTGGTCGAGCTCGCTGTTCACGGAGCTCGGGTGCAAACTGGGGTCCGTTCTTAGTCTGGACGCTGCNNGCGTATCAGAATGTCGGTGAGTCGCTCCACGCATCGCTGCTGCCTTGTGATTCCTTATTGACCGTCGTTTCGTTCGTCGTGTGTCATGCCGAGATTGCCTCCGCGACTATCGCGGGTTGATTCGTTCGGAGAGGTTCGTAGACCTCGGCCGTGACCCACAGCCGGTGCAGCAGCACCGCGAGCTTGCGTGCCACGGCGACGACCGCACGTTTCTTCGCGTTCTTCTTCCCTCTCGCTGCGAGCGCCAGCCCCCAACGCCTGTAGCGACCAGTTAGTTTGTCCGTTCGACCGCGTCGAAATTGTGAGACACGTCCTCCGTGTTTTTCATGAGCCCGTACTCCAATAGTACCTGTTCAACGGCCCGTCTTCGAGCACTATCTCGTTCCGCCCGAGTCGTGGCCGTGTCGTGAAGCAGCCTTTCCGTACGATCCACCACTTTGATGAACGCGTCGCGGTCGGGAAGCCGGATCCGGTCTCGCTCGAACGCTTGGCGAGCCGTACGCCCGCCGAGGACCGGACGCGGACGATCCTCGTTCAAGTCGTGGACGGCCCGGTTGATTCGCTGCGCAAGAGTAGATCGTCGCCCGTGCCGCCGCATGGCACGCTCGAAGCTTTTGATGTCACGCATCGAGCGCTCCTTCTTGCCGTTGTATTGCGGGTAGTGGCGTGGGCCGGTCAGCTCGGTGACCCGGTGTCGGTGCAGCAGCGCCTGGATCCGCTGGCCGTGAAAGATCGAGCCACCGTCGTGCTTCAAGACCAGCGGCGCACCGTAACGGGCGAAGGCTGCCTCGAGATTGCGATGCACCGCGTCCTCGTCCGCCGGCCCGTCGACCAGCTCGTAACCGACCTTGAACCGCGCATGCTCGTCCTGGGCCACGACCAGCTCTTGCTTCCGGCCGCGCTCCTTGAAGCCCGTGCCGTCCTCGGACCACATCACATTCGAGCCCACGATCTCGTAGCGAATCGTCGGCGGTTTCGCCTGGGGCTCGTCCCGCAGGTCCGCGATCACGCCGGCGATCGTCGTCGCGCTCCAGCTGCCGAGTCCCTGGCGGCGGGCCCACTCCCGCAGCACCCGCGGACCCCACTGCTTGTAGTGCTTCAGGTAGCAGGCCCGCAGCTTCCAGCGAGCCGCGGCCGGGATGACCTCGGGCCGACCGCGGCAAGCCGACTCGTGCCCTTCTTCCGCCGTTTCCTTTTTTTCCCCTCCTCGCCAGGTAGCGGCTCGCCCCGATCCAGCTTGCGCTCCAGGTCGAGCAGCGTCCTCGCCACCTGGTACTTCGTCTTCCAGTGCTCCAACTCCTTCCGTAGCTCCGCGTTGCCAGCCTCCAGCTCCGTCTCCCGCACCGCGCTCGCCGGCTTCGGCTTGCGACCCCGGGGCTTCAGCTCCAGCGCCTCGGCCGAAGCCCGGTCCGCCGCCGCCATCGCCCGGTACAGCGTCTGCCGACTGACCCCGAACGTTTGACACAGCTCGCGGATCGGCACCTTGCCCTTGCGGGCCAACTCCACCACCCGGTAGCGCTCCTCGCCGCTCAGCGCCTTCCACTTCAACGTCGTCTTGGCTGGCTCGTCCAAAGCTCCCATCCTCCCCGATCGCGAACGGAGCGCCCATGCGGATCACTTCGTGCACCGCATCGCCCACCTTGACCTCGATCTCCTCGCCGCGGCGCACCACGCGCACGTCCGCTCCGCCCAGCTGGCCCAGCAGGTACAGCGGCGGCTGCGGCTCCTGCCCCAGGGCCAGGCGCAGCGAATTCTCCTGGCAGCCCTGCTTGACCGCCTCTTCCACGTCGTCCGCGATCCCGTAGAACCGATCCGCAGGACAGGCGCCGTCGAGCCCCTGGTGTGGGCGCTGGTGGTTGTAGTAATGGATCCAGTGCTCCAATCGACTGCAGGCGTCGGCGAACGAGGCAAACACGGCCTCCTCCAGAAACTCGCGCCAGACGGTCTGCCAGAACCGCTCGACCTTGCCCAACGTCATCGGGTGCTGCGGGGCACTGCGGACGTGCTGCACGCCCTGCTGGCGCAGCACCTTCTGGAACCGCGTCTGACCGCGCCAGGCCACGAACTGGCGGCCGTTGTCGGAGAGGATCTCGCGTGGCGCACCCCACTGCCCGATCGCTCCCTTCAAGACCTCGAGCACCGCGTCCGTATTCTGCTGCCGAAACAGACCCCAGCCCACCACGTACCGCGAATGATCGTCCAGGATGCCGATCAGGTAGACAGGGTACATGCGCTTCAGCTGGAAGGTGAAGATGTCGATCTGCCACAGCGCGTTGGGGCACGAACGCTCGAAGCGTCGAACCCCCGGTGGGCGTCGGCGCGGCTGTGGCGGTGCGTTACCCAGCCCGGCGTCATTGACTACCGTGCGGACCGTCTCGGCGCTGACTTCGAGTCCTTCGTGGCGTCGCAGGTCGTCCCGGATTCGGCGCACCCCGTGCTCGGGATTCTCCCGGCGACGGGCGACGATCTTCTCCTCGAGCACCGAGCACTGCTTGCGCACCGCGATCGACGATGCCTTGCGGCACAGGCCCTGGACGCCGCCCTCGCTATAGTCCTTCATCCACTTGCGGATCGTCTCCCCGCAGACGCCCACGAGCTCGCCGACCTCTTGCGGCGACAGGCCAGACTCCAGCGCCTCGACGGCCAGGATCTTGATCTCCATCGCCACCGGCGGGGAGCGCTTGACGCTCTTCTTGGCCTTCTGGGCTCGGCCGGTATCTGCCGCCGAAGACCCTCGCCCTGAGACTCGCTTCCTTCGCTTCCAGAATGACATCGCTTCCTCCTTTCCCTTGACCTGTCCGGTCGTGGAATGGAGGACGTGTCACATCTTTTCAGAGCGGCTGGAGGGACATTTCTAAATGGATTGGGATGAGAAGGCCAACCTCCGTCGGGGTACCCTCGGGTCCCCACGCAATTAACGGGCTCGAAGCCCAGCAAGGAGGTTGGCCATGTCAGATTCTAGCAGCGATGTGCCCGAGATAACGATCGGCTTGGATGTCGGAGACAAGTACTGCCAGATCTGTGTTCTTGACGGCGGTGGCGAGATCCTCGAGGAAGGACGTGTCAGGACCACGCCGTTGGCGTTGGAGCGACGGTTCGGCTCAGCTCCACCAGTTCGGATCGCGTTGGAGGCCGGGCAACACTCACCGTGGATCTCGAGGCTGCTGAGTGAATCCGGGCACGAGGTCTTTGTGGCCAACGCACGAAAGTTGAGATTGATTTACGAGAATGATCGCAAGAGCGATCGAGTCGATGCGCAGTATCTCGCACGGTTAGCCCGCTTGGACCCGAGGCTCTTGTCGCCGCTGAAGCACCGAGGCATCCAGACACAAAAGGACCTGGAGCTTCTGAAAGCGCGCGACATGCTCGTGGCAACACGGACGCGGTTGATCAATCACGTGCGTGGAGCTGTGAAGGTCTACGGGATTCGGGTTCCAAAGTGCTCTACCAGTGGGTTTGCGACGAAGGCAGGTGGACACCTGCCCCCCGAGCACCGGGTTGCTTTGCGACCGCTCTTAGACGTGATCGGCTCGTTGACTGTGAGAATCCGGCGCTACGACAAGCTGATCGAGCAGATGTGCAAGCAGGCCTATCCCCAGACGGACTTGTTGCGGCAAGTGCCCGGCGTGGGACCGGTGACCGCGCTGTCGTATGTGCTGACGATCGAGAATCCCCACCGGTTCAGAAGTAGCCGGTCGGTCGGATGCTACGTGGGGCTGACCCGGCGGGAGAGTCGATCCGGCGGGCACGACCCGGAGCTGCGCATCACCAAGGCAGGAGACCCGAGACTGCGACGGCTCCTCGTACAGTCGGCTCAGTACATTCTCGGCCCATTCGGTCCCGATACGGACTTACGCCGCTGGGGCCTGTCGCTAGCGTCGAGAGGACGAAAGAACGCCAAGAAGCGCGCCGTCGTCGCCGTGGCCCGCAAACTGGCCGTGCTGATGCATCGGCTATGGGTCACAGCGGAAGAGTATGAGCCGCTGCGCCAAGCGGCGAAGGCCGCGCGCGTGGGGGTTCCGGCGGCGTAGCTGCCAGAGGAGCAGCCAACGTTCCAAATGATGGAAAGGAGATGAGATTCTCAGCGTGTTTGAGTGAGCCAATCGCCCAGTCCCGACGACTGCGATGTAGCGTCTGGCCGGATGACCAGGCACCGGTCGGTCACCCGCAAGGCCGATAGTTGGTTTGCAGCGTCGAGCTGGTTGGACCCTAAGCTTGCATCACGTCCGAGCGTAACCGGACGGCCAGAATGCGAATGGAGGCCTCGCGACCGGCTTGCGCCAAACCGGCAGGGATCAGATGAGCGACCTTGACAAGTGTGGCCTTCTCATGGAGGACGCTACAGGATCTTCGGGTCCATCGACCGAACCGACAAACTTCCACGTCGAGGGCCAGAGCATGACCGATCGCGTCCTGTTTGCGTTCGAAGGCAACGATCCGGCCGACAGCTGGATGATCATCAACGACGGTGTCATGGGCGGGCTGTCCCGCAGCCGGATGTTCGTCACCGACGAGAGTACGGCCGTCTTCGAAGGCGACCTGTCGCTGTCCAACAACGGCGGTTTCGCGTCGGTGCGCAGCCAGCCCAAGCCGATACCCACCGCCGGCACGTCACGGCTTGCCGTGCGGGTCCGCGGGGATGGCCGCGAGTACCAGCTGCGCATCCGGACGTCGCGCGCCTTCGACGGGGTCGCCTACCGCTGGAACTTCAAGACGACGGCGGGGGAGTGGACGACGATCGAAGCCCCGTACCGCGACTTCGTGCCGACCTTCCGCGGGCGGGTCCTGCGAGACGTCCCGCCCATCGAGCCCTCCGCGATCCGTCAGCTGGGCATCCTGATCGCCGACAAGGACGAGACGCCCTTCCGTCTCGAGATCGACTGGATCAAGGCCGTGGACTGACTTTCACCAGGATCAGTCCTTGCCGTAGCGTTCCAGGTAGCCGGCGACCTTCAGCTTGCGCGCGGTGTTGTTCGAGGTCATGTAACGCACCTTGCCGAAGATCGGCCGCTCCGGCCCCCACGGCCGGTCGTACCTCCCGAGCACCCAGAAGATTCCGCTGTAGGAGTTGGGGTTGCGCCCGTCCAGCGCGTACTTGTTGTTCAGCTCGATCATGGTCTCGAGCGCGTGCAGCGGATTCTCGGACCAGTGCAGGATCTTCTTTCCCCACAGCATCCTCAGGTAGTTGTGAATCGTGCCGTCCCGACGCAGCTGGCGCTGCGCGGCGTTCCACAGCTCATCGTGCGTCGCCGCTTCCTCGAACTCTTCCAAAGAGTAAACATGCTCGCGAGTATCCCCGGCATGCTCCTGCAACGTGCGGATCGCCCAATCGGGCAACGATTCGAAGCGATCGTAGTCCGTACGTTGGCGGCACATGTTGTAGCCCAGCTCGCGCCAGGTCACGAGCTGGTCGAGGAAGGCTTCGGCGGAGCGGCTGAGTCCCCACCAGCCCTCCCGGCTTCCCGACGTACCTTCGCCGAGTTGATCGATCGCCCAATCTTCACGATCGAGGAGCTTACGGCAGATCTCGTGGCTCGATAGCTGGCCGAAGTGCAGGTACGGGGAGAGCCCGCTCGTGCCCTCGGCGTCGAGGCGATTCCTCTCCTCGGCGTAATCGTCGATGCGCTCGATGAATCGTCGAAGTGTTTTCCGCGCGGCCTCCGCTCCACCCACCACGTCGGTGGCTGCGACCGACCGATTGATCGGCAGCTCGCGCAACACTTCGTCAGTCCCAGAGAGGAGAGAGTCGGATGCTGTGGGCCAGCGCTCGAGAATCGACGCGGGAAGCTTCTTCAGTGACGGCAGCTGCAAGCGGGCGAGCGGGTTAGCCTTCGGAAACTCGATGAGCTGTTCTCGCAGCTCGCGCTGCAGGAAGCGGCGGAAGGAGTGCGCGGTGGGGAACGCCCGGTCGGCGGCGGCCAACGGCATCAGGCCGTTCGAGTCGACTGCTTCCAGCTGCACGACCGCTTGACGCGCCGCCGCCTCGAGCATCCGCGGAATCATGAAGGAGGGGAAGTCGTCGGTCACGATCGAGCAGGCATGGCGGCCGAGCTCGGCGAGTAGTCCTTTGCCCGCTTCGGGTCGCGGTTCGACGTAGGGGTAATACTGGATGTCCGCCTTCCGGAAACGCTCGGCGTTGTCGGCCATCCCGTCGATCACGAACCGGTGAAACCGTTCGCTGGCCCACGGATAGTCGATGCGCAACGCCTCCAGCACCACGAGAGGCTTGTCCAACGCTCGTGCACGATCGATGGCGTGCTCGAGTCCGAAGTTGAACCGCGTCCTGCGGCTCGCGACCATCCAGTAGAGAACGAACTTCCCGTCGAACTTCACCGGCGCGTCATTCAAGACGCGGAGGCGACTCGATTGCACGCCCTTCACACGACCCTCGAGCTGAAAACGCGATAGCGGCCCGGCGATTCCGAGCCGCTCCATCGAGCGGCCAGATACAGCGTGTAGTTGATCCGTTTCGTCATGGCATGCCCTGGCGGCCTGAGGATCGGATTCTGAAATGGATTCGACGACGGGCCGGTCTTGGATTCAGCCGGGCTACCGGTCGCCGATGGCCTGCCCGAGAATCCGCTCTTTCAGCCGATCCGGCATCGGATCGGTCTTGGTGGTCGCATCCAGGGCCAGGTAAACCGCCGCGGCGGCCAGATCCAGGTCGTCGGCCGCAAGCTCCCGCTGCGCCTGGAGAGCCTGCTCGAGCTCGTCCGACTCAGCGGCAGCCAGACCCTCGGTCGCGCGAGCCACCAGCAGATCCAGCAGACGATCGCGGGAGGCCATCTCAGCTCCCTCCATCCGCTCTGGCGTCGGCAAGTTGCATGGCTTCGCGGACCTTCAGCAGGCCGCGGCGAAGGTGAGTCTTCACGGTGCCGAGCGGTAGCTGGAGGGCGTCGGCGATGCTCTGATGCGTGTGCCCCTCGTAGACGGCCAGCTTGATCACCTGCTGCTGCTCGGGTTTGAGCGTACGGATCAGGCCGGCGGCTCGTGCTGCATCGTCCACGACTTCGATGCCCGGGCCCAGATCGGCTTGCTGGACGTCGGCTGCTACCGAAAGCTCTTCAAGCTCCGGCTGGCGCTTGGTTTTTCGCAGACGATCGATCAGTCGGCGCCGGGCCAGCATCGCCACGAACGTGGTCTCCGAAGCCTTGTCGGGATCGTAACGAGCGGCGCTCGACCAGAGTTCGATGAAGATCTCCTGGACGGCATCCTCGGCGTCGGTCGGGTTCGAGATAAATCGTCGAGCCAGCGACCAGACGAGGTTTGCGAAGCGATCCAGACTGGCCTTGACGGCCTCCTGGTCACCGGCGGCGACCCGGGCCAGCAGCGGCGGCTGGTCGTTCACGACCCCGTCAATCGAGTCGCGAGCGGCTCGGCCTCCTCGACCGTGGCCGAATAGCCGTCCGCGCCGACCCGGCGCCAGAGGTCGGGCACCCTCTTGAATACCGGCCCGCCGACGATGATCTTGACCTCTCGATCCTCGAGAGCTCGGATCTGTTCGATCGCACGTTGCGCGCCCTTGAGATGCGGGTCGAGCGTTACCGCGAGGACCACGACGTCGGCGTCGAAGGTCTGCACGCACCTCGCGATCTCCTCGTGGGGAGCGTCCGATCCGAGGTTGAGCGCCCGCCAGCCGGCCATCTCGAAGAAATCCGCTGTCGCACGGAGGCCCATGTCGTGGACGTTGCCCGGGACACAGGCCAGCAGAACGGTCTTGTCCTTCGGCGACGAAGATCTTGCGCGTTCACAGAGAAGCGCCATGGCCCGCTGAGTCGTCGCGGTGATGACGTGCTCCTCGCCAATGCTCAACTCGCCTGCGTGCCACATCCGTCCCGCCTCTCGCTGCGCCGGTATCAACACATCGAGGTAGGCTTTCTTGACGGACGTTCCTCCGTCGACGGCCGCCAGCAGCTGTTCCGTCGCCTCGCGCGGCTTCCCTTCCAGGATCGTCTCGAGGTAGGACAGGGCGGATCGGCCGGCCGGCTCTTCCGGGTCGAGGGCCCCGGCTTGTTTGACCTCGGGATCGGCGACCGCCTCGAGCGCATGATCGATCGTCGGAATCACCGCGCCCGTCGAGTCTTCGGGCAGTCGTTCGCGAAGCACGTCACGCAGCGCTTCGAGTGCCGCTTGCAGATCGCTGACCGGGACCTGGCGAGCGATGAAGGCCTTGCGGATCCAGAGCATGCGCGACTCGAAGAGCTTCGGCTCGCCGGCATCGATCGCGGCCGACAGGTCAAGCAACCAACGCTGGAACTGGGTCTTCCAGTTCGCAAAACCGTCGGAATCGTAGCGCTCGCCGATCTCCGGGCGGCGTTCGAGAAGCAAGCTCGCCGAAAGCCCGGCATAGCCGACGGCACTGGTCTCCAGGATCTGCGCGACAAAACGACCGTTCGTGCCCATTTCGACCGAATTGTAGCCTGGATCGGCGCTCAGCGTCAGCCGGGCCACGAGCGAGTCGTTCCGGCTATGCCCCGGATTTGGGGAACCAGGGCACGAACGCGTTCGTCCGGGCGACGTAATCTGCGTACTCGGGTCGCGTGCGGTTCAACTTCTTCTCGAGTAAGCCGACCCCGGAGACCTTGAGTAGCAGCAACGTCATCAGCACGGGACTGAAGAGGGTCCAGACCGCGCCCGGCGTGCTCAGGGCCAGCAGGAAGAAGCTCCACCAGACGACCGCGTCGCCGAAGTAGTTCGGATGTCGCGTGTATCGCCAGAGCCCGCTCCGTAACACCTTGCCTCGATTCTCCGGGTCTGAGCGGAAGCGCGCGAGTTGCAGGTCGCCGATCGTCTCGAACAGGAAGCCGCCGACGAACAGGGCGGCCGCACCGAGATCGAGCAATGTCAGACCGGCCGGTTTGGCGGTTGCGATCGATTGGAGCAGCGGCGCCGAGATCAACCACAGCAGAGCACCCTGCAGCAGAAAGACCGTGAACAGGCTGACCCACCAGAAATGTTTGCCATGACGTTTGCGCATCTCGGCATAACGGTAGTCCTCGGGTTTCCCCCGGCTACGCCAGAAGATGTGTGCCGCTAGGCGCAACCCCCACAGCGACACCAACGCCAGCGTCAGCAACGTTCGCGGCGGCCATCCCTTTCCCAGCACGGCGTAGGTCCAGGCGAGCGCGACGAAGCCCGGCCCCCAGAAGATGTCGATGACGCTCGCGTCGCGACGCAGCAGGCTCAGCACCCAGACCAGAATCACCAGTGTCAACGCGACCGCGAGGCCTGAAAACCAAACGGGAAGGGGCGAGGTCATCCTTTACCCTGCGGGTTTCGTTCCATGAGGTAATGCGCCACGATCCACTCGCTTCCACCGTCATAACCGAACAGCTCGGCGCAACCCAGCAAAAACAGCCGCCAGCGGACGAACCGGCGTTGCGCCTCCCGCGTTCCGTAATGCTCTTCGAAAACTTCCATGACCGCCGCCCGGCGTTCGTCCAGGTTTTGCAGCCAGGCCAGCAAAGTGCGCTGGTAGTGGGTGCCCTCGACGACCCATCGTTCGGCGATGCGGAGATCCCGGTCGAAACGTCCCAGCAGACCCAGGGAAGGCATCATCCCTCCCGTGAAGAAGTGGCGGGCCATCCAGTCGTTCTCGCCGTCGGTTTCGAACAGGTAGGGCAGGCGTTTGTGACAGAAGATGTGGACGAACAGCCTACCTTCATCGGTCAACATGCCGGCGACTTTCGCCAGCAACGCATCGTAGTTTCGCATGTGCTCGAACATCTCGACCGAGACGATCCGATCGTAGCGCTGCGAAGATTCGAAACGGTTGACGTCCGCAGTCATGACCGTCAAATTACGTAGGCCGAGCTCGGCTGCACGCCGGCGGATGAATCGGCCCTGCAACGACGAGTTCGAAACCGAGGTCACGCCGCACCGCGGGTAACGCGCGGCGATCCACAGACTCGCCGATCCCCACCCGCAGCCCAGATCCAGCACCTCCATGCCGTCTTCAACGCCGGCTCGTTCGCAAGTCAGCGCGAGCATTTCGTCTTCGGCCTGCTCCAGTGTCTGCGCCGCCGATGACCAGTGGCAGGAGCTGTACTTGAGATGAGGACCGAGCATGAGTCTAAAAAACTCGGCGGGCAGCTCGTAGTGCTGTTCGTTCGCTTGCTCGGTGGCTACGGCGATCGGCTGCCGCCTCATTTGATCGACCATCAGGTCGTTTGGTTCGATGCCGTTGGTCCGGCGCTCCTCCGCTGTGAGCCTTTGCTGCAGCAGGCGGCGGATCCCCAGCCGGATGAGGAAATCCGGCAAATAGCCTGTCTCTGCGATCTGGATCAGGGTTTTCATCCGTCGCTCTCAGGCCTGCGGCACGGGACCGGCCACGGGCGTTCGGGGGCGGGCCAGCATGATCTGGAAAGCGCCGATCGTTCGCTCACGAAAACCCGCCTCGCAGTAGCAAAAGTAGAACTCCCACATTCGCAGGAAGCTCTCCGAGAGTCCCAGGCCGCGTATCTCCTCCCTCCGCGCCAGGAAGTTCTCCCGCCACTTCCGCAAGGTCGTCGCGTAGTGCGACGTGATGTCCTGCAGGTCGGCCACGCGCAAGTCGCTGGATTGTGTCATTGCGCTGCACAACGCCGTCAACGAGGGCGTCAATCCGCCGGGAAAGATGTAGCGCTGCGTGAAATCGACGGAACGGCGATAGCTCTCGTAGGTCTGATCGGCGATGACGATCGATTGCAGCAACATCCGGCCTTTAGGCTTCAGCAGCCGCTCACAGACCCCGAAGTACTTACCGAGATACTTGTGGCCGACGGCCTCGATCATCTCGATGGAGACGAGCTTGTCAAAAAATCGATCTGTCTTTTCGGGGAGCCGGCGGTAGTCCTCCAAGAGCAGCGTGATCCGATCGCCGAGACCGGCCTCCCGCACACGTCGCGCGGCATACTCGTACTGTTCCTTTGATATCGTCGTTGCGGTTACGCGGCATCCGTAGTTGCGCGCGGCGTGTAGAGCGAAGCCGCCCCAGCCGCAGCCGATTTCCAGGACTTCGTCGTCGTGCCCCAGGGACAGCTTTCGGCAGATGAGGTCGTACTTGAGCGTGGAACCTTGCTCCAGCGTCGCCTGCTGCCCGTCGAAGACCGCGCAGGAGTAGGTCATGGTGGGGTCGAGGAAGGTGGCGAAGAACTCGTTTCCCAGGTCGTAGTGAGCGTGAATGTTGCGCCGGCTTCCAGATCGCGTGTTGGCGCGCAGCCGATGAAGAACGCGGTCGAACAGCTGCCTGATCCTGGCGGCGCCACGCTCGATCCCGTCAGCCGACTGCAGGTCGCGGGCCATGATGCGTATCAGGGTCGTCAGGTCGTCCACCTCCCAGTGGCCGGCCATGTAAGATTCGGCCGCACCGATCGAGCCGCCCTGGATCAGCTTGCGGTAGAACCGAGGATCGAGCACCGTCAGGTTGCACTCCAACCCCTCGTCGTCGGGCACGCCGAGCGAAACCCGCTTTCCATCCTCGTGAAGGATGACGCGACCGGTGGTCAGAGGCCGCAATCGTCGCGTGACGAGCGAGCGAAACAACCTTGAGCCCAGGGGCGGGGAAGGCCGCGCCGTCGGCGCGGCGCGGCTTCCGGAGATCAAACTCATGGCTTGACCTCGAGATCGGAGGGTTGACGGGGCTTCGGATGTGGATGAAAACGCGCACGCTTGAGCCGCAGCAGCCCCGCGTGCACGTAGATGGAGACTAGGATCTGCAACGTCATCATTGGATAACGCAATAACGAACCGGCCAGTGTCCGACCGTCGATCTCGCGTCGGCTCATGCTCATCGTGGCGTCGAAAACCTTCCCTCGGTCGGCGTGGCTTTCAAGGTGGATCGAGAAGCGCCTTCCCGGCGGTGTGATGACCCAATGATAATCCAGGGCCATTTCCATGAACGGCGATACGTGAAACTCCTTGGCGGTGCGGTGGCGCATCTTCCTGGACCGCGGTTCTACCGACTGCTCGAGGACGTAGCAGTGTCGTTCGCCCCAGGGCGTGTTGTGCACTTCGGCCACGACGAATTCGATCCGGTCGTTTGCATCGTGACAGAAGTAGAGGCTGATCGGATTGAGGCAGTAACCGAAGTACCGCAGGTGGGTCAGCAAGCGGATCGAACCGGTTGGACGCCTACCCGTCCTGCTCTCCACGAGATTCCGCACCGCGGTCTCCAGAGGGACCTGTGGATCTCCCAGATGGTCTTTCCGGCTAAACCAGGCGAGTGCGGGTCGACGGGCCGACCACAGCCACCGGCCGTCGAAGACCCGGTCCAGCTCTTCCAGGTCGAGGTAGACCATGAAAAGCGGCATGCGGATGCGATGCGCGGGAAAGAACCGGCGATGCCGCATCACGCCGCGATAGATGCAGCTCTTGAGCGCCATCTACAGTTCCATCCCGAAATCGCGGCAAGCGTCGAGGGCGCTGACCACGCCATCCTCGTGGAAGCCGAACCCCCAGTAGGCGCCGCAGTAGTGGGTTCGTCGTTTGCCGCTGATCAGGGCCTTCTGTGACTGAGCTTCCATGGCCGCGGTCGTGAAGACGGGGTGGCTGAAATGTCGCCGGCTGACGATCGTGGCGGGATCGACCGAGTCGCAGTCGTTGAGCGTCAACAGAAACGGTAAGGGACTGTCGAGCCCCTGCAGCCCACTCATGTTGTAGGTGGTGACCGGCCTGTTCGAACCGTCTTGCCGCAACCGGTAATTCCAGTTGGCCCACGCACGACGATTGCGGGGCAACGTCGAGGTGTCGGTATGAAGCACTGCGTCGTTGCGCTGGTAACCGATGGCGCCCAGCACTTCATGCTCGGAATCGGTCGGATCGGCCAGCATGCGCAGCGCCTGGTCGCTGTGTACGGCCATCAGCACGTGATCGAAGCGCAAAGGCTTCTCGTTCTTCAGCCGGACCTCAACTCCATCGTCGTCGCGCCGTACGGAGTCTACCGTCGATTCCGTCCGCACCCCATCGCGCAGCGAACCCACCAGGCGCGCCACGTAGGCCCGGGATCCACCGCGAATCACCCGCCACTCGAGCTGATCTCGAACCTGGAACAGACGATGACGCGCCATGAAGCGCAAGAAGAAGGCCGTCGGGAAATCCTCCACGCCCGCGGGGTCCATGGACCAGATCGCCGCAACCAGCGGCGCGAGATAGTGTGTTCGAAATCGTCCGTTTGACGGTTTCCGGGAAAGGAAATCACCGAGGGTTCCCAAGTCTCTACCGCGCCGCGCCGCGCGACCGGCCGAACGGTTGAACTGCAGGATCTCCACCAACATCGCCAGAAACGAAGCATTCAACAGATTGCGTCGCTGCGCGAAGATCGTGTTGAGCGAGGTGCCGCAGTACTCGAGGCCGCTCGCGTCGCATCGAACGCTGAAGCTCATCTGCGTGGGCTGGGAATCGATCCCGAGCCGGTCGATCAATTTCACGAAGTTGGGGTACGTCTCCGTGTTGTAGACGACGAATCCGGTGTCGACGGCGTACTTGCGGCCTTCCTGCTCCACGTCGACGGTCAACGTGTGTCCGCCGATGTGGTCCGCCTTCTCGAAGACCGTCACCTGGTGTTCCCGCTGCAACAGGTAGGCCGCGGTGAGCCCCGAGATACCGGCCCCGACGACCGCTATTCTCACGCTGCCGTACCTGTGGCGGCTCGCAGCAGATCGGTGGTCCTTTCCGCCCGGCATTCGAAGATCTTCTTCACGTCGCGGGCGACAAACGGGCCGCCGAAGCGACGACCCAGCCAGCCGAGCGGCAGGCGGTAGAGCACGCGGTCACGAATCAACGTTCCCGTGCCGGAATCGTGAAAGCTGTGGGTGTGATGCCACATGGCATACGGGCCCTGCAACTGAACATCGACGAACCGTTCGTTGGGCAGCCACTCCTCGATCCTCGATCGCCAGGTTACGGGTAGTCCCCGAATTCGCAGATTGTAAGTGAACTCCGTTCCTTCCTCGATTTGGTCCGTGGTCTGGTCTACGACGCGGAAACGCAGCCACGCCGGGGTGATCGACTCCAGGTTGTTCGGATCGGAGAAGAACGCGAACACCGCATTGCGCGACTGCGGCACCCAGTGTTCGGATTCAAAATACTGATCGTGCATCGTCCCACCTTCTTCTACACCGTTGCGGGTTACCAGGGGATTCGTCGAAACGGGTCGGACGGATGCAGGGATCGGCGATTCTCCGCCGGAACCGAATCCATACCACGAGTAGCCTCGAAAACCCATCAGACGAGGGCCATCATGAGTGAACAGATCTCCCACGAGCCTGGGGAACGGGTCTCGCTTACCGAGCTGCCGGGCGACGCGCCCTACCGTCAGGTCCAGATCGATCCACGCCCGGAACGGCTCGGGGCGGACAGCTCCTCCCAGCTCAGGGAGGCACGACTCGAGCTACTCGCGTCGTACGTGATCCTGCGCAGGATGCTCGTTCCGGGTGAGGGCTGTATCGTCTCTCAGGATCTGTCGTTCGAATACGCTGTCAACATGGCGTGCGCCGCCTTGCCGATCGACGCCCCACTCAGACAGCGGCTGCTGGACGAAGACAGCCTGATGGAGCGTCAGCGCCAGACGATGGACCACATTTCCAAGGTCGTCGAAACGCTGAAACTGGTTGCGCGCCTCGAAGGGCAGCGACAACGCCACCCTGATGAACTGAGCGTCTCATAAGCTGACGGCCAGGAAAGTGACATCGTCTTCCAGCTTGTCGATATCCTGGCGGTTCTTGATCTCATCGTAGATTGCAGCCGTCAGCTCCCTGGGACCCGCTGTTTTCTCGGCAAGCAGCTTCCGGAGACGTTCTCGTCCGAAGGGCTCGTTGTCCCAGCCGGTCGCTTCGATCAGGCCATCGGTGTAGAGCAGCAGGCAATCCTCCCGTTCCAGCCGAATCTTCTCTTCTCGATACTTCGTACCTGAAAACAGGCCGACGGGTCGATCGATCGGCTCCAGTTCCTCGATCGTGCCGTCCGCACGGCGGAGCAAGATGGACGGCTGCGCCGCGGAACAGTAGACGGCGTTACCGGCTGAATCGATCGTCATGACGAACAACGTGGCATAGAGGTTGCCGTGCTTGGGCCGGATGCAATCGTGCAAGATCCCGTTCAGATCGGATACGAAGGAGCCCAACTCGTTGCGGCGCCGTAGGTTGCCGATCAAGATCCGAAGCACGGCCGAGGTCAGTCCCGCGCGAACGCCGTGTCCGGCCATGTCGACGATCCAGATCAGGAACTTGCCGTCTCTCAGCACCTCCCAGCCGAACAGATCGCCGCTGAGATGGCAGTAGGACTCGAGGACCGCGGCGATCGACACCGGCGCACCCGGCGGCAGTTCTTGCGGCAAGAGCTTGTACTGCAACTCGTGCGCGAGTCGCAGCTTCAGATCCATCCCCGGAAACAGGTGCGGGCGGTAATAGAAACTGACGAAGCGTCCCGATTCGGAGAGGAGCTCCTGGCGCCGGCCCTCGGTTCCCCAGTTCTGGGAGGATTGACCCAGACCGGCGACCGTCTGCTCCAGCAGGTCGCCCAGTGTTGCATCGCCGATCCGATGGGTCAGGTCGAAAAGGTCGTCGAAGTCCTCCAGCAAGCGCCGCATCGGACTACGTTACCAGACGCACGACGTCGACCGTACTAGCAGCGCGTCAGGCGAGCGGCGAGTGGCTCACTCTCATCGATCCTGTCCGCATAGCCGTCGGCGCCGAGCTTTCGCCACAGATCGGGGACTGCCTCGAAAGCGGGTCCGCCGACGATGATCTTGGTATCTCGCTCCCCGAGGGCCCTCACCCCCTCGATCGCACGCTGCACCTCCTTCAGATGGGGATCGAGCGTGGCTGCAAGCAAGACGGCGTCGGCATCGAAGATCTGTACGCTTCTTGCGATCTCCTCGTCCGGAACGTTGGGGCCAAGGTTGATCGAACGCCAGCCCGCCATTTCAAAGAAGTCGGAAATAGCGCAGATGCCGATGTCGTGGACGTTACCGGCGACACAGGCCAGTACGGCGGTCTTGTCTTGGCAAACCGACGCTCGACCGCGTTCACAAAGCAGTGTCATTGCACGCCGGGTTGTCGTGGTGATGACGTGTTCTTCGACGATCAGCAACTCGCCGGCGTGCCACATACGTCCGGTTTCCCGTTGAGCCGGCAGTAGCACCCGCAGATAGGCTTCTCTCACCGGCATGCCGTCGTCGATCTCGTGCAAGAGTTGCTCGAGAGCCTCGCGAGGCTTGCCTTCGAGGATCGTATGGAGATACGAGAGAGCGAGTTTGTCGGGCTGGTCCGGACCGCGGTCGACGACTGTGGGTTCGGCCGCAGGCTCGGCAATCGCCGCGATCGCAAGATCCACCGTCGAGATCGCAGCTTCGATCGAGTTGGCGGGAAGCCGCTCTTGCAGGGTATCCCGTAGTGCCAGGAGTGCGGCCCGTAGATCTCCGACGGGAGCCTGGCGCGCTACGAACGCATCCCGGATCCAAACCACGCGGGCTTCGAACAGTCTCGGTTCTCCCGTCGCGACCGCCGTCGACAAGTCGATCAGACACCGTTTGAGTTGCGCTTTCCAGGACGAGAACCCTCCGGGCTCGTAGCGCACGGCAATCTCAGGGCCACGTTCGAGTAGCAGGCTGGCTGACATCCCGGCAAGGCCCGATGCGCTCGTCTCCAGAATCTGCGCCACAAATGGTGCCTTCGTCTTCATTCGTTGGTCGAACCTGACGCGCTGGATGCGCCCTTCAAGGATTCAGTTCGAACGGGCGCCCGACTTGGATTCAGGTTCGACGACGGGCACGAAGCGATGCCGCCCAGCATTCCGGCAAAGATCCGGCGATGCACGGGATAGATCCCGTACCAGTAAACGAGACCGGCAAGACCGACCGGGTCGAACACCGCAGTCTGATGGATGACCGTGCTACCGTTCTCGACGTCGACCTGGAACTCGAGCCAGGCCCTGCCCGGCAGCTTCATCTCCGCCTGCATGCGTAGTCGTCGGTCGGGCTCGTAGACCTCGACGCGCCAGAAGTCGACGGCATCCCCGACAATCAGCTTCTCGGGATCGCGGCGGCCGCGCCGCAGGCCGACGCCTCCCATAAGCAGATCGATCCAGCCGCGAATCCGCCAGAGCCAGTTGGCGTAGTACCAACCCGTGCGTCCACCGATGCGCCGGATCCGTGCAAATGCTTCCTGCGCCGACGTCTCGACGCGTGCCGAACGCGTGTCGACCAGGCGTGTGCCGAACTTGACGCCGCCCCATGAGCGCGGCGCAGCGCCCGACGAGACCGCATCCGACCAGCGAGTCGCGGCGAACCGTCGGTCTTCGTTCTTCATCGCGCGGCCGATGGCCTCGGCCAATCCGACGGGACGGATATCGAAGACGCGACGGGCTTCATCGTCGCGCACGACCGTGGCGTTACGGATGCTTCTTACCAGCTTCCTCCCGACCCGTGCGTAGACCGGTGTCGTCAGCCCCAACCACAGGCTCGACAGGTAAGGCGTCAGCAACGGAACGGGAATCATCACGCGGCGAAGTCCCCGCTGCCTGGCGTACTCCCTCATGATGTCCGCGTAGGAGACTGGGTGTTCGCCGCCGATCTCGAACACCCGGCTTCCCGAGTCGGGCAGTTCCAGGGCGGCCATCATGTACTCCACCACATCCTGGATGTGGATCGGCTGCGCTTTCATCCGCACCCAGCTGGGACAGATCATGACCGGCAGCCGTTCGACGAGCGCTCGGATCAGCTCGAACGAGAGGCTACCCGAGCCAAGAATGATCGAAGCCCGGAACTCGATCACAGGAACGCCTTCCGACCGTAGCGCCTCACCCGTCTCATGGCGGCTCTTGAGGTGGCGCGACAACTCTTCGGAAGCGTCACCGAGTCCTCCGAGATAGACGATGCGCCGCACCCCCGCTTGGCGGGCGACGCGGGCGAAGTTCAGCGCCGCCTCCCGGTCCTGCCGGGCGAAGTCCCGATTCGACCCCATGGAGTGAACCAGGTAGAACGCGCAATCGACATCGCGCAGTAACGGCTCGAGCGTTTGAGCGTCGAGGCAGTCACCGCGGACTACCGTCGTCGTACTACCGACTCGACCGGCGAGGTATTCGGGGCGCCGGGCCAGGCAACGAACGGGAAAGCCGGCGGCTTCCAGACGCTCCAGCAACCTGCCGCCGACATACCCGCTCGCTCCCGCCAGCGCGATCGTAGGGCGGCGTTCCTGCATGGTACCTACCTCTTTCACCGGATCGAAGAACCCCCTAAAAAAACTGCCCGCCCCACTCGGGGGGGTGAGTGAAGCGGACAGCGACAGTCCCGGACAGGACTATCGGTGGTTGCTTGCAACCGCCGTCGAAACTTCGGTCTCGTTCGCCGACCTCAGCTCCTCCGGCATGATCACCGAGTCGATGACGTGGATCACACCGTTCGTGGCCGTCACGTCGGTCGCGACGATCTTGGCCTGGTCAATCATCAGCACTCCGTTCTTCTCGGAGATGGAAGCCTGGCTGCCATGGAGGGTTTCCACATTCCCGGGCTTCACGTCGGAGCTGAGGATCTTCCCGGGGACCACGTGGTACGTCAGGATCGCGGTCAGCTTGTCCTTGTTCTCCGGCTCGAGCAGCGACTCCACGGTGCCCTCGGGCAGCTTGGCGAAGGCCTCGTCGGTCGGCGCGAAGACCGTGAACGGGCCGTCGCCCTTGAGGGCGTCGACCAGACCGGCGGCCTTGACCGCGGCGACCAGCGTGTTGAACGATCCGGCCTCGACGGCCGTGTCGACGATGTCGTGCGCGTCTCCGCAATTTCCTGCCGAGACCGGGCTGCCCGTGGACGCGATCGCCAGGGCCAGGATTCCGGTAGCCAGGAACTTCAAAAAACTCTTTCGCTCTTTCATTTTCTTCTCCTTCGCAGACTGCGTTTGTTGCGCTGTCGAAACCCACCATCGGGTTCATGAGTGGGTTCGCTCGGGCTGGGGAAATGGATTCAAAAAAGAACCGGGCGGAGATCACCCTGGCACGACATTCCGAATCCAGAAGCGGGTCTCGGACGAACCCACTCTTCACGGGCTCTACAAGATGACGAAGGAGTCCCCGATGAGAGTACCCAGTACCTGGATAGAAAGTTTACCGGGTTGGCCGCCCGAAAAGTTGCTCATCTTCGTCGCCCTGGCGGGCATCGTGCTATGGGGCTTCAGCGGTTCCTGGGAGTACCCGACGCTCGAGACTTCCATTGCCGCGGCCAGGCAAGACGTCCGGGCTGTCGTCCCGACCGATCCGGCCGGTGCAGGTGCGGAGCTGTTTCAGGCAAACGGATGCTACGCATGCCACTCGCTGGACGGGGAGCGGAAGATCGGTCCGAGCCTGCTGGGCATCTTCGGCACGACCGTCGAACTGGACGACGGCAGCGCATTGCTGATCGACGACGACTACCTCGCCGAGTCCATCCTCGAGCCACAGGCCAAGCTGGTCGCCGGCTACGGCGAGGCTGCCATGCCGAGCTACCAAGGCCTCGTCTCCGACGCCGACGTCGCCGCGTTGGTGGAGTACATCAAGAGTCTCGACTGACCACGATGCATGTTGTTTGGAAAACTGGCTCTTGACGATACAGGCGGGCGCAACGCTCTACATGACCGGTCTGGTCTTGTTCGTGCAACTCGTGCACTACCCGCTGATGGAACGTGTCGGTGTGCAGTCCTTCGCGAGCTACGAGCAGGAACACACCCGCCGGATCTCCTGGGCCGTGGGGCCTCCGATGCTGATCGAGGCCGTGGCGGCGCTGTTGACGACCTTCCGACTACCCCAGGGCGTGGCAGCCTGGCAAGCATGGCTGGGGTTCGCACTCGTGGCGGCAATCTGGATCTCGACGGCGACGTTGCAAGTACCGCAGCACCGCCGCCTGGCGATTGGCTTCGATGCATTGGCACACCGCCGTCTGGTGTTGAGCAACTGGCTGCGCGTAGTCGGCTGGTCGTCACGAGCGCTACTTGTGCTTTACTGGTTGAGGTGAAGGCATGAAATTTGCGACCCGCCTATTCGTCTGTCTCGCACTTTCTGCCCTGATCGCCGTTTGGGCGGAAGGGGTCTACGAGAGCAAGGCCCCCAGCAAGGACGGAACCGGCAAAGTCTACATGGGGCGGGAGATCTCGTTCGTGCTGGGCCACCGTGGAATCCACTGGCTAGAACGTGCCGAGCGGCAGATGGAGGAGCGGCCCGATCTACTCATCGAGCTGTTGGACCTCGCACCGGACACGGCGATCGCGGATATCGGCGCCGGCAGCGGTTACTTCACATTCCGTCTCCAGAGCGAGGTTCCGCAGGGTAAGGTCGTAGCAGTTGATATCCAGCCCGAGATGCTGGCGGCTATCGAAGCCAAACGCGCGAGACTCGGTATCACGAACATCGAGACCGTTCTTGGAACCGTGAGCGATCCGAAGCTCCCCGTCGAAAGCGTCGACGCGGCGTTACTCGTCGATGCCTATCACGAGTTCTCCCACCCGAAAGAGATGATGGGAGGCATCGTGCGGGCGCTGGTGCCGGGTGGACGGGTCTTCCTGGTCGAATACCGCGCCGAGGATCCCGGGGTGCCGATGCTCCGACTGCACAAGATGACGGAGAAGCAGGCCCGGCTGGAGATGTCGGCGGTCGGTCTGCAGTTCGTCGAGAATCTCGACGGTCTGCCCTGGCAGCACCTCCTCGTCTTCGAGAAGCGCGTTCCCTGAGCGAAGACGCCTCGGCGCTTGCGGAGTACATCAAGGGACTCGAATGAACCGCGACTCCGAGCGCCGCCTGACTCTACGCATTCTCTACGCAACGCCATGGAATCCCTGGACACTGGTGGAAACCCTGGACAAAAAAAGAGGGCAACGTTTCAAGAAAGCTTGAAACGCCGCCCTCTAAGGACGCCCTCATAATCCGTTGGTCCCAGGTTCGAGTCCTGGTGGGCCCATTCCATTGATAGTGAACGACTTATTGGCGACCTTGACTCGCCGGCAGCCCGTGACCAGCGGATTTCACATCCGCTACTCACCGCCTCATGATCGGTAGAAGTTCCACGCCGTAAAGCACTCTGGGTCTTCGCTCGTTCGCAGGCTCTACGCGTAGGATCTGCGTAGCGAAAGGATTCCGCGTTTGCGCACTGGGCTCGGCCTTGACTTGCAGGAGAAAGCCGAAGCGTGGCCATCGAGGCCGGCCGGCAACCGCTCCACAACGAGATCGGCGAGGGTGGGATGAGTGTCGTCTGGAAGGCCGAGGGCACGCGTCTGCATCGCCACGTCGCGCTGAAGTTCGTGCGCTGCATCACCCCTCCATCGCCGGGTATCGATGAGTCGAGATTCGAGCGAGGCCTCAGTCGGGCTCCCAACGGCCGGGACGCGAACGAGTGCGTGATCGACGGCGATAGTCGATCGAGATCCGATCGCCGCAGGTGCATTCGAGACACCCGTGGGTCGCGCAGACCCCGCAGCTTCGCTCGAGCTGTTTGCGCAGCGCGCCACGAGCCCGGTGAAGGCGGACGCTGGCGTTGTTCGGCGTGATTCCCAGCTCCTCGGCGACGTCCGACACGGAACGCTCCTCGAGATCGACACGCCTCAGGACGGTCGCGTAGTCTTTCCGCAGCGTCGGCAGCAACCGGCGAAAGCACGCACAGACCTCGGCCCGCAGCTCCGGGTCGGTGATCTCGGGGATCCCTTCGGCGACGACCGACTCGGTGGCGCGCGCCTCCGCGGCGCGACGGCGATAGTGGTCGGTGACGGCGTTCCGCAGCACGGCGAAAAACCAGTGCACCGCCCCCTCCGATTCGTCCGCAGGGACGCCCTTTTCGACGGCCCGGGCATAGGCCGACTGCAGGATCTCCTCGGCCGCGGCCCGGTTCCCGACGCGCCGCTCGAGAAACGACAGGAAGCTCCGGTGGTTCTCGACCAGCGCATCGACGACCTCGGGGGAGATCGGGCGAAGTGCGTCCTGGCCATCCGTGTTCATCAAGACCACCCGGGAGTCGCGATTCGACCCTTCCCATTGTAAGGCCTTCCGGGGGGTGTAAGGCGCGACACCGACGTCCGTCTTGCGGGGTGAGGAGGAAACGGCTTTCCGCATCTCGTTGACATTGGCCTTTCCGCGGACAGGAAGCGGCCGGCGGCCTCGGCGTTGTTGTCGGCCCTGGATTATCCGACATGGGCCCGTGTGTTTCTTCAGAAGTGTTAGACTGCAACAGAAGCACCAGGATCTTCTTGACGGTCCGTACCGGCTCACGCTCGAGACGTGCGGGCGAACGGGGAGGGGCGCAGGCGTGAAACGGCTCTTGCGCAACAACTGGATTCGTCCTGCGACCCTGGCCGTCGTCGTGNNNNCGGTCGAAGTCGGCGATACGTGCGTCCTGCGACTGTTGGTCGGAGACGAGCTTCAGGCAGAGCTCGAGCGACCTCTTCAGCGCGAGATCACGACACGCTTCGAATGGCTGACTGCGGATGAATCCGTCGATCTCCTGGATGGGACGCCGGAGAACGCGCAACCGGTCCTCGAGCGCAAGGTCATGCGAGAGGGTACGGCGCTCGTCGTCATGGATCGAAGCTTCGTGCTGACGGAGGGCACGTACGAACGGTTTGTCGAGTTTCTCGAGCACGAGGAAGCGGTCGACTTGGCCCGAGAGGTGAGCCACGTAGCGGCGGAGACCCCGATGCGGCGACGCTACGCACGCAATCTGAAGGCCCTGGTGCGCGTCGGTGACGTTGGGGATCGGCGATTACACGATCGACGCGTCGGGCAGGAGCTGGAGATTCTGCTCCTCGACGATCCCTGGTCGGTGAAGACCGGCGCGCAGTTGACGGTTCAACTGTTGTTCAGAGGCGAGCCCGTGGAGGGGCTCCCGATCAAGGCCCTCGTCGACACCGCCGATGGATCGGTGGCCGTCTTGAAAGCCCGCACGGACGCGAGCGGCAAGGCCGCACTCTCGCCGGCGAACCGGGGCGGCTGGATGATCCGCGCGACCCTCATTCGTCCCTCCGAGGACAGCGAAGCGGCGGATTGGGACACGCACTACGCGACGTACAGTTTCCAGATTCCGGCACCGGCCGAGCGGTAGCCGCGCTTAGATCCCCAACCTTCATCGATCGGAACCTCGACGACCGGGGCGAGGGCGAGTGCGTGCTCGGGCGCGATGGTCGATCGAGATACGATCGACGCAGGTGCATTCGAGACACCCGTAGGTCGCGCAGTCCTTGCCATCCGTGTTCATCGAGACCTCCTCGGAGTCGCGATCCCGCTTTTCTTATTGTAGGGCCTTCCGGGTTCTTGTCCCCGTCGCTCCGGCCCCGCGGGATCGAGGGGTGTAAGGAGCGAAACCGGCGTGCGTCTCTCGGGGTGAGGAGGAAACGAAGATGGGACATTGCAGCCACGACCACCGCGGGCACACCCCGTCGGATCCCGGCGAGACGGTGAAAGACCCGGTTTGCGGCATGACCGTGGTGCCGGGCGAGGCGGTCGAATACACCTGCCCGATGCACCCTGAAATCGTCCGTCCCGAGCCCGGATCGTGCCCGATCTGCGGCATGGACCTCGAGCCGAGGACCGTGACGGCAAGCGAGGGTCCGAGTCCCGAGCTCCGGGCGATGAGCCGCCGCTTCCGGGTCAGCCTCGTCCTGACCGCGCCGGTGTTCATTCTGGCAATGTCGGAGATGAT
>JABAOH010014923.1_pt1 | contig 33194 bp, 37 predicted proteins | sample 7062181 | NCBI WGS metagenome assembly JABAOH01 (sample SAMN14538630, study PRJNA623070) | marine sediment metagenome | biome: marine biome [ENVO:00000428]; feature: marine pelagic biome [ENVO:01000023]; material: deep marine sediment [ENVO:00002113]; isolation source: pool of 5 deep marine... | reverse complement strand
GCGACGGGAAAATTTCAGAGGAGATTGCCCGGAAAGCTTTACAGATGTTCGAGGTTGATGGAATGGGACTGGATAATATGGACCGAAAAATTTTAGCTACAATCATTGAGAAGTTTTCCGGGGGACCTGTAGGTTTAGAAACAATAGCAGTGGCTGTGGGCGAGGAGACAGAAACCATAACCGATGTTTACGAGCCGTTCCTGATTCAATCTGGATTTCTGGAACGTACTCCTCGAGGTAGAATGGTTACTAAATCGGCCTACGAACATCTAAAACTACCCAAGAATTCCATTAAACAGCAGGGAGAACTATTTTAGAAGAAAAGAAAAGGGGGCAGAGTCGTTTTAGTAGCGTCCCGATAAATCGGGGCTACTCCATTATGATAATGTCCCAATGAATGGGGACTGTTCCATCACTAAAGCCTGTAAGTTAAGACAGGCTTTATTTAAATTATCAACAAAAGAGAAACTCCAATGAGACTGTTACTACATGTATGCTGTGCAGGTTGTGCCTGTTATCCATTAAAGAGACTGCGCGAAGTAAAAGAGGAAGGAAAAAATTTGGAAATCACCGGATTCTGGTATAATCCTAATATACACCCTTATAGCGAGTATCAGAACAGGATGATGACCATGGGTTATTTTTCGCAAAAAGAAAAGCTACCAATGGTCTGGAAAGACGAGTATGCCTTAGAGGAGTGGCTGGAAGCGACCAGAGGAAAACCTAATTTACCTGGATATTGGAGCAAACAGAGAAGATGTGAAAAGTGTTATGACTTGAGGTTGAAGAAATTGGTAAAAGAGGCAAAAGAGAAAGGCTACGATTATTTTTCCACAACACTATTGTATAGCAAGTTTCAGGAACACGAAATAATAAAAGAGATTTGCGAAAAACTTAAAAATGAGTATAATATAAATTTCTATTATAAAGACTTTCGCCAGGGGTGGAAAGAAGGCATAGAGATTTCCAAGAAGATGGACCTTTATCGACAGCACTATTGCGGATGCATTTTTAGTGAAAAAGAGAAATATTTTCCCGCAGCGGATTGAAATAGAAAACAATGAATATTATAGGAAGAATTCTTATCATTTTTGGAATAGTCCTGATATTGGTAGGGTTGATTCTCACAGTTGGGATCAAGATTCCTTATCTGGGCAGGTTGCCTGGAGACATCTATATAAAGAAGCCTGGTTTCACTCTCTATTTTCCCATAACTACCTGTATTCTTTTGAGCATAATTCTATCTTTGATTTTTTGGCTTCTGGGAAGGAAGTAGATGAGAAAAGAATTTGATCTATTTTTTCGATTCATATTTTTAATCCTATTCGTACTTTTGTTTTCCCCCTCTTTAGCCGGGAATCGTTTACCGGAAACGATTATTCGCGTAGGGATTTTAGAAAACGTCTATTCCGCCAATCTCAGCGCGGCTGGTGGTTTTGAAGTCATCGATTTAGGAACAGGAAGGCATGCTAAGCTGAAGAAAAGTAGTATCTATTTAGTGTTAGCTGCTTCTGAGGGTATAAGAATTGGAGATGAGATATTCGGGCCAGCGCTTCGGTTCAAATCCCTTTCCGATAATGAAATGCTCAGGGTTAATGGCCGGAGATACCGGGATGGGATTAAGATTTCGTTAAATAACAAAGGAAACTTAAATGTAATAAATGAACTTGGAATAGAAGGATACCTTTATGGGGTAATGACCCGTGAAGTCTCTCCGGAATGGCCTATAGAAGCTCTTAAAGCCCAGGCAGTCGTTTCCCGAACCTACGTTATGAAAAATTTAGGAAAGTACGATAAAGAAGGCTTCGACCTTTCAGCTACCATAACCTCTCAAGTATATGGTGGTGGAGAAGCAGAAGACCCACGCACGTCTAAAGCAGTCGACCTAACGCGAGGACAGGTGATTACTTATGAGGGAGAGCTTATAAAAAGCTTCTTTCACAGTAATTGTGGAGGACGCACAGAAGATGTGACCAACGCCTGGGAAGGAGAGCAGCCATTTCCTTATTTGAAAGGAGTAGTCTGTTACTTTTGTAAGAAGACTCACCAGTACTACTGGGAGAAGACGATAAAGAAAAAAATGCTTACAGAAAAATTAAATGAAAATGGATACAGCGTAGAAGAGATTAAGAAGATTAAGATTTTGGGGAGAAGTTCCTCTGGTAGGGTAACTTATTTAAAAATCTATCATGGGGGAGGTCGCCTCAAAATCAGAGGGAACGCTTTTCGCATGCTTATGGGTCCTAACATTATCAAAAGCACTTTATTCGCAATGGAACATATGGGTAACAGAATAAAGTTTTATGGCCGGGGGTGGGGCCACGGGGTAGGAATGTGTCAATGGGGCGCTAAGGGAATGGCTGAACGGGGAGCTAACTATCGACAGATTTTGCGATACTATTATCCTAAGACAAAGATTGAGAAATGGGAAGATTAACGGAACTTCACCAATACGATTACCAATTGCCGGGAGAGCTTATTGCGCAGATACCCGCTAAGCCCAGAGACCACTGTCGACTTATGGTACTATCCAGAGGAACAGGCCAGATAGAGCACAAGAGATTTGTCGATGTAGTGAAATTGATTGAGCCTGGTGATTTACTGGTAATTAATAATACGAAAGTGATAAAAGCCAGGCTTTTGGGGAGGAAGAAAGCTACCAACGGAAAAGTAGAGGTTCTCCTGCTAAGACGGTTGGCAGAGGCAGAAAAGATGCTTCGTAGTTCTTGCGGAAAAGAAGAGAATTTCAAAGAAGTTTGGGAGACAATAGTCAGGCCAGCAAGGAGAATAAGGGAAGATACTGAAGTACTCTTCTGGAAGAACAGTTGGGCAAGCGAGCGTTCTCCGGGAATTCCTTATTTACTGGGCAAGGTTTTGTCTAGAGGGGCAGGGAAATTTATTTTTGGATTCGACTTTACAGGAACTTTTCAGGAGAACCTGGAGAAGATTGGTGAGGTTCCGCTTCCGCCTTATGTCAAAAGGAATTCTCAGGATAGATCTAAACTTCAAGATAAGAAATGGTACCAGACGGTGTTTGCAGAAAAGGAAGGGGCAGTGGCAGCTCCCACGGCAGGGCTCCACTTTACCAGGAGGTTGTTGAACAGAATAGAAACTAAAGGGGCAAAGGTTGTGCCCCTAACTTTGCACGTTAGCTGGGGAACTTTCAAGCCAGTAAGAGAGACTGAAATTACCGGGCATAGACTCGATGCCGAATACTTCGAATTAAGTAGTGCTACTGCCAGAGCAATTAATCAAGCTATAGAAAAGGGAAAGCGAATCATTGCCGTGGGAACCACTACCGTAAGAGTCTTGGAGTCGTGCTGTGCAGAAAGAAAGTCACCATCAATTTCTGCCAGATGGGGAAAGAAGGTCGTAGTAAAACCGGGAAAGAGCTGGACAGAGCTATTCATTTATCCTGGCTTTGAATTTAAGGTGGTGGATGGGTTAATTACCAATTTTCACTTGCCGCAATCTACCCTTCTAATGCTGGTGGCAGCATTTGCGGGAAAAGAGAATATTTTTCAAGCATACGAGGAAGCCATAAAGGAAAAATACCATTTTTATAGTTACGGCGATGCTATGTTCATCATTTGAAATATTAAAGAAAAGCAACAGAGCGAGAATAGGGAGAATTGTAACTCCCCATGGCACAATTACTACTCCTGTATTTATTCCCGTTGGTACTCAGGGTACAGTAAAAACCCTGTCACCCAAGGAACTGGAAGAGGCAGGGGTAGAGATGGTTCTCAGCAATACTTACTACCTTTTCTTAAGGCCGGGTACGGAAATAATAGAGAAAGCTGGAGGTATCCATAAGTTTATGGGTTGGAATAGACCGGTCATAAGTGACAGCGGAGGATATCAAGTTTTCAGTCTTGCTGACCGGAGAAAGATAAGCAAGGAAGGGGTAGAGTTCCAGTCGCATATAGATGGTGCCAAGCATTTCTTTTCACCGGAAAAAATTATTCAGATTCAGATTGGTTTAGCTTCCGATATCATAACCTGTTTTGATGAATGCATTCCTTATCCCTGCGGGAAAGATTACGCCCGGCAGTCGATGGAATTGACATTGCAATGGGCCAGACGGTGCAAACAGGAATTCAACAATCACCACTCATCGCCAAATTCACAATGGCTTTTTGGCATTATCCAGGGAGGGATGCATAAAGACTTAAGGAAGAAGAGTGCTCTGGAGACGATAAAGATTGGATTTGAAGGTTACGCCATAGGTGGCTTGAGCGTGGGAGAACCGCAGGATCTACGGAATGAGATTCTGGACTATACCACACCGCTTCTTCCAGAGGATAAGCCACGCTATTTAATGGGAGTGGGAGAGCCTCAAGAATTATGGGAAGCTGTGGAGAAGGGCATCGATATGTTCGATTGTGCTATGCCCACCAGGAACGCCCGCAACGGCCAGGTATTTACCTCTGGAGGAAAAGTAGTAATCAAGAATGCCCGATACAAAGACGATTTTGGAGCTCTCGACCCGGAATGCGAATGTTACACCTGTGGACACTTTTCCCGAGCCTATCTCTGCCATCTTTTTCGAGCAGGGGAGATTTTGGCATTAAGATTAAACACTTTACATAATATACATTTTATGGTAAAATTATTCAGGCAAATTCGTCAAGCGATTGAGCAGAATCGTTACCAGGAAGCAAAAAGAGAATTTTTGAAAAAGTGGCACAATGAAAGTGAAGAAATTCACTAATTAATGTAAATATGGAGGTAACTAATGGATCTTGTTTATGCTTTGGGTCAACGTCCAGGGGGAGCGGGAGAAGCTCCCAGAGGCAGCGCGTTTGGAGGTTTATTGCCTCTAATTCTAATCTTTTTTGTTTTCTATTTTCTTCTGATCCGTCCTCAACAAAAGAAAGTTAGAGAACACCAGAAGCTTCTTGATGCCTTAAAGAAAGGAGATGAAGTCATTACTTCTGGCGGGATTCACGGGATAATAAGTACCATCAAAGGCAATGTTGTGGATTTGAAGATTGCTGAAGGAGTAAAAGTGGTTATTTCCAAAAGCGCAATTGCCACAGTGGTCAAATCACCTACCAGTCCCGAGCAAGGAAAAGAGATAAAATGAGTAAAGTAACAATTAAAGAAGTTAAACAGCATCCTCGGGTGATTGCCTTCCTGGGAGCAGCAGACCAGTATATGAACGCAGTCGGTTACACTGAGCATGGACAGCGTCATGCTAATTTGGTCTCCAGTATTGCTCATAATATCCTAAGTCACTTAAAATACAATCAACGATTACCAGAGCTGGCTGCAATTGCTGGCTATCTTCACGACATGGGAAATATGATCAGCAGGACGCGCCATGAGCAGAGTGGAGCGCTGTTGGCTATTGAAATTTTGGAAAGCTTGAACATGGATAGTGGTGAAATTGCCCTGATTGCCGGGGCCATTGGTAATCATGAAGAGGAGACCGGTGATCCCATCAATGACATTGCTGCGGCCATTATTCTGGCTGACAAGTCGGATGTTCATCAATCGAGAGTGCGTCCCAATCTAAAGAGGTTCGATATTCATGACCGCGTAAATTACGCCTCCAAGAAATCATTTTTGAGAGTAAATAACGAAAAGAAAATAATTACGTTAGAACTAACCATTGACACCGCAGTTTCCCAGGTGATGGAGTACTTTGAGATATTTCTGACAAGAATGATAATGTGTCGGCGAGCAGCAAAATTTTTGAAATGCAATTTCGAACTGCTTATTAATAAGATTAAACTACTCTAGGTATTCTTCTAACAGGAGATATTGATGCAAAAATCGATTCAATGGAAAGCGATTATTACAGCAGTAATCGTGATACTGGCTGTGGCATATCTATATCCAACATACCAGTGGTATCGCAAATCTCCTGAGGAAAAAGTAAAATTAGAAGAAAGTAAAGATAAGATTCTGGGCAAAATCCTGAAGCTCGGCCTCGATTTAAAAGGAGGAATGCATCTAGTTTTGGAAGTCGATTTAAATAGACTGCCCGAAGGAACTTCCCCTAGCGATGCTATGGAGAGAGCATTAGAGGTCATACGTAATCGTGTAGACCAATTCGGCGTAGCCGAACCATTAATTACCCGTCAGGGCGATAGGTGGGTGGTTGTGGAATTGCCAGGAGTAAAAGACCCCGAACGGGCAATTGAGCTTATTGGCAAGACGGCGCTACTGGAGTTCAAATTAGTCAATGATGGAGTCAGAATAAGCGAGATATTAGATTCTGAAGGAAAAGTCGACCCCGGCAAAGTTCCCGCCGGTTATGAAGTTCTGCCCGGGAGGGAAGAGACCTTATTTTTATTAAAAGAAGAGTCGGAAATTACCGGGGCCGCATTGACCAACGCCAAGGTAAAGATAGGTGGTCAGTATAATATGCCCTATGTGGCGGTCGATTTCAATAAGGAAGGGGCCAGAGAATTTGCCAGGATAACAGAAGTCAACATTGAAAGAAACCTGGCTATTGTTCTTGACGGGCGAGTACAATCAGCCCCTGTAATCAAGAGTAAGATTCCCGATGGTCACGCAATAATTGAAGGAAACTTCACCATGGAGAAGGCCAAGGACTTAGCCCTTGTATTGAGGGCAGGTGCATTACCCGCGCCGGTTAACATTATAGAGAATAGAACCATAGGTCCTAGCCTGGGAAGAGATTCAATCCGGGCAGGAGTGTTAGCAGCGATGATTGGTCTTATTTGCGTAATGTGTTTTATGGTAATTTACTACAAATTATCCGGTTTGATTGCCAATTTAGCCATCATTCTAAATTTGATTATACTTTTGGGAATGATGGCTTACTTGGGACGTACTTTTGTCCGAGCAACCCTAACTTTACCCGGAATTGCTGGCATTATCTTAATCATCGGTATGTCAGTAGATGCCAATGTTTTGATTTTTGAGAGGATTAGAGAAGAATTAAGAGCGGGTAAAACGGTCAGAGTAGCAATCGATGCAGGATACCAGAAGGCATTCAGGACGATTCTCGATTCCAACATAACTACATTAATAGCAGCAGCTTTCTTGTTTCAATTCGGCTCAGGTCCGGTAAAAGGTTTTGCAGTCACACTTTCTCTGGGTATATTAATTAGCATGTTTACCGCCATAGTGGTTACGCATATGATTTTTGATATGGTTTTGATGGGCAAAAGAATCGAGAAACTAAGTATATAGATTTGAAAGATAGTTTGTTCATCGCTTAAGGAATACATGCGCGGGATTTGGTTCGTTCGCTAACAATTTTTTGCTCTTTGAGCACCGCCAAAAATCTTCCCGTAAAACTTACGGGATCTTCGCGGGGCTAAACTCTAATCTTCGATTTTTGGCTAAAAATTCTAATGCTCGCTACACCAAATCCCCTTGCATTAGGGGAGCATGTCGTTCTCGGTTTTTGGCTGAAATTCCAAATGCTCTTTACAAATTATTTTTCAATTATCAGTAAATAGGAGAGAAGGATGCAATTTTTTGGGAAGACGAACTTCAAGTTTATTGAAAAGAGAAAAAAAGCCTTTATACTTTCGGGACTTATGATTTTACTCTCCGCATATGCCATCTTTCACAAGGGGGTAAATTTCGGAATCGACTTTACCGGTGGCACACTGGTACAGATAAATTTCTCCCGGGAAATCACCGTAGGGGAAATGAGAGAAACACTGTCCAGACACGAGTTATCCGGGGCTACCATTCAGAAATTTCCCAATAGTAATGTAATGATAATTAGAGTAAAAAGTTTAGACGTTGGACCTGTGGAGATTGCGCGAAAGTTGAGTTCGATTTTCCAGGAAGAATTTTCTCAAGATCAGTTTACCATTGATCGAAATGAGGTAGTGGGACCTGTGGTTGGTGAGTATCTAAAAAAACGTGGTACTAAGGCCTTCTTATTGGCCTTCCTGGGCATTATTATTTACATCGCCTGGCGCTTTATAGGTGGTATCTGGGGTCTTGCTGGAGTAACAGCCTTAATCCACGATGTATTTATCACTTTTGGTATATTCACCATTTTGGGGAAAGAGATTACTCTTCCTATCGTCGCTGCCCTTCTTACGTTAGCTGGATATTCCATAAACGATACTATCGTGGTCTACGACAGGATAAGGGAGAATATCAGGCTGCAATATAAGAAGCCTTTAGCTGAAGTGATAAATTCGAGCATTAATGAAACATTATCGCGCACCATGATGACTTCCTTGACTACTCTGTTAGTGGTCTTATCAATATTCATTCTGGGTGGCCCCGTTATTCACGATTTTTCTTTTGCCATTCTAATCGGGATATTCATAGGAACATATTCGTCCATATTTATAGCCAGCCCCCTCGTTTATGAGTGGAGGGTGAGAAAGAGTAGATAAGAACATGTAATGAGAAAGAAAGTAATGGGCTTCTATTTAGCCTGCATAAAAAACGAAAGAGGGAAAACCCATTCTCTTTTTCGTTCTTTATTTTTTATCTTATCCGGATTTTACTATTTAGCCATCAAGTTTCGCTTGCTTCTGCATAAACTGGCAGTCATCCCTAAGACCAAGCTACCCTGTACTGTAGTTAGTGTGGGCAATATTACCTGGGGTGGCACAGGAAAAACACCAGCAGTAATTATGATAGCCAGACTACTCAGAGAAAAGGGAAAGAGAGTTGCCGTCCTATCCCGAGGGTATGGGAGGAGGAAGAAAAAGGGCAAAAAGAGCGAAATATCCATAGTATCCGACGGAGAGAAGTTAATACTCTCTTCCCGGGAAGCTGGAGATGAACCCTTTCTCCTTTCAAAAAATCTACCCGATGTTCCCGTAATTGTGGGAAAAAACAGAATAAATACTGGAAAATATGCAGTAGATAGATTTGGTACTGAAGTTGTGGTTTTGGATGATGGCTTTCAATACTGGCGTTTAAACAGGGACATAGACATTGTAACCATAGATTGTCTAAATCCTTACGGTAATGGCTACTTAATTCCTCGCGGGCCATTAAGAGAACCTCTCTCACACCTATCCAGGGCAGACATCTTTCTTTTGACCAGAGTAAATCTTGTTTCCCGGGATGATTTGCAAAGGATAATTGGCGATCTAAGAACAGGCAATCCTCAGTGTACAATCCTGGAAAGCGTACACCGCCCAAAGTATGTGCAAGGTTCTTTCTCTGGAGAGAAGAAAAGTTTAGATTTTATTAAAGATAAGAGAGTTGTTGCTTTTTCCAGTATTGGCAATCCCTACTCCTTTGAGAAAACATTGGAGGAACTGGGCGCAGAATTCATAAAAATTTTCCAGTTTCCTGACCACCACGATTATCAACGACGCGACCTCCAGGAAATAGAAGCAACGTACAGAACTGCCCTGGAGGAAGGAGAGGTAATCGCAGTTACCACGGAAAAGGACGTAGTGCGACTGGAGAGAATTATTTCTCCAGAAGTAGGCAGGATTTTCCGGGAGATTTGGGTGTTGAAAGTAGAACTGGAGATTGTTCGAGGCAGAGAGGAATGGCAAAGAAGAATAGAATCGTATACGTAATGCTTGCTCTATTTTTTGTCCTTTACGGTAGTTCAATAGACTGCCTGGCAAATTCTCTGTGGCGTGAAGTAGAGAATAGAGCTTTCCAGGTAGGAGAGAAGTTGACTTACATAGTTAAGTGGAAAGGGGTGGCAGGCGGGAGTGCGGTAATGCAAGTGAAGAAGATTGTGAAAATTTCTGGCAGGGATGCCTATTACGTAACCCTTTCTACCCGTAGCTCGAAATTTTTCGATCTCTTTTACAAGGTCAGAGACCTTATAGAATCGTATATTGATAAACAGGGTATATTTACCTGGAAACAGAGAAAGAAATTGAGAGGAGGAAAGTATCGCTCTAATAAAGAGACAATTTACGACCAACAGAAACGCCAGGCTTTGCATGAAAATAAAAAGATTGATATTCCTGTTTATGTACAGGATTCTCTGTCCTCTGTCTATTACTTGAGGACACAGGAACTAACGGAGGGAGACTCACTAATTATAGATGCCAATGATGACGGCAAGAACTATTCAGTGGAAGTAAAAGTTATCGGGGTGGAGAAAGTTACCACTCCTTCCGGTAAGTATAAAGCACTCAAGACCGAAGTGGTATGGAAACGTGAAGGAAAAGTCCACATGGAAAGCTCCCAGATGTGGCTCAGCAATGATGAAAGGAAGATTCCGGTAAAAATAGAAAAGCAAAGCAAAATGGGAACGATTACCATGGTGCTGAAGAAAGCGAAGTTCTAAATGGAAAAACCTGTGAAAGCCAAAACTAAAAAGTTTGATTTTTTCTGGGCTTGTTACCAGATTCTTATGGTTTTCTTCTTCTTTATTTTCTGGCCGTTTTTTATTCAGAAAATAAGAAAAGGGCTGAAACAGAGATTAGGTTTTTTGAATGAAAGTATAAACAGGGTAAGAGGTGAAAACCTCATTTGGGCCCATGCTGCTTCCGTGGGAGAAGTGGTAGCCATGGGAAATCTAATAAGAGCGGTTAAGAAAGAATGCCCTGATTACAATTTTGTTATTTCCACATTAACCAGTAGTGGTAGAGCTATGGCCAGAAAGTTGATTCCCCATGCCCGGGCATTCATCTATTTTCCCCTCGACTTCTCGTACGTAGTGGAAAGAGTTCTGGATACCATCAAGCCCAAACTATTTATCATAACCGAAACCGAGCTCTGGCCTAATTTCATAAGGGCAGCAAAGAAAAGGGCAATTCCCATAGTCGTTACTAACGGCAGGATTTCTGCGAAATCTTTCAGGAAGTATAAAATAGTTAAGTTCTTGATGAAGAGAGTTCTGGAAAATATCGATCAATTTATTATGCAAAGCGGCGCGGATGCAGCCAGAATTATCGCCCTGGGGGCTAATCCCTCAACAGTCACTGTAACAGGCAATTTAAAGTTTGATATGGGGATGGACGCTCTTCCTCGCTTAGCAAATTCAAATTTACAAAGCGATAAATTGATCTTTGTTGCTGGTAGCACACATAGAGGAGAAGAAGAAACAATCATCGATGTCTATGGAGAAATTAGAAAGTCTTATCCTGGTGTGGTTTTAATTCTTGCACCCCGGCATATGCAAAGAGTAGGGGAAGTGGAAAAATTGTTAATTAGCAGAAATTTAGAATTCACCAGAAGGTCAGAACTCTCTACTCCCTTTCGAGGCAACAGCCTGAACCAGATTGTTATCCTGGACACCATTGGCGAGCTTACTCATTTCTATGGCCTGGCAAGAATTATTTTTGTGGGCGGAAGCCTGGTTCCTGTGGGAGGACACAATATTCTGGAGCCAGCCAGTCTGGGAAAAGGGGTCCTCTTTGGCCCTTATATGGACAATTTTAAGGAGATAGCCCAAGCCTTTATTTCCCGAGGAGCAGGGAGGGTAGTATCCAATAAAGAAGACCTACTTAATAGTATCCTGCAGTTATTATCAAATCCGGAAGAGTTAAAGAGAATGGGAAGGACTGCCGTGGAAATAGTTAAGGTGCATAAGGGAGCTGCCGAAAAAAGCGCCATATTAGCAAAAAATCTACTCATTCATAACTGACAAGAGGATTAAAGTAAATGAAGAAGAAAAAGAAAAAAAGTAAATTGAAAAAAAGATTTGAACTAGATGCATCCTGGATGACATTCTCAATTATGCGCGTGTTGTTTATGTTTATACCGGCAAAAACATTTCCCCTTATTGTCCGGTACTTAGAAGTCATCTCTCGCCCATTTACCAGGAAGCACCGAAAGATAGCTCTAGAAAATCTTACTTTGAGCTTAGGAAAGGAGAAGAGTAAAGAACAAATCGAATATATTTATCGTGCTTGCCTTCTGGAAGTTGCCCAGAGTTTTTGTGAACTGATTTCGGGAATGGTTTATGCTTTCAGGAACTCTTCACCCCTGGATCATCTAAAAGAAAAGTTTGTCTTAGAGGGAGAAGAAAATTTAGAACGGGCTCTGTCCCAGAGGAAAGGGGTGATAGGACTCTGTGCACACTTTGGCAATTTTACCCTGATGGGAACAGGACTTACTTCCCGCGGGTATCAATATGCATTGATTGTGAGGCCAGCTGATGAATCGAGAGTGGAAAGTTATTTCCAGAAATGGCGAGACAGGTTGGGTTACGATTCCATACCCGCTTATCCCCGTTCCACAGCGGTGCGTAGATCTCTGGGCGCTTTGTGTCAAAACAAGATACTGGCTCTATTTGCAGATCAGAACAAGGCGAAAGGTGGAGTATTTGTCGATTTTTTTGGCCGTCCAGCAGGAACTGTAGTTGGACCTGCAGTCATGGCCTTAAGGACAGGTGCACCGGTAGTTCCCATATTTAACGTGCGCCAGGGGGTAGATAAACATAAAGTTATTATTGGTCCACCCGTTGAATTTGAGATATCTGGTAATCAAGAGAAAGATATTATCACCGTTACTGCTAAAATTACCAAGGTGATCGAGGATTTCGTGCGGCGGTATCCCACTCATTGGTGGTGGTTTCATAACCGATGGAAAGCTAAACCAAAGAAGAAAGAAGAAGTGGAAACGCCGGAATCTTCTACTCCGTTCCTTTAAAATATAGCGGTCCTGATGAATGGGGAGAAAGCTGCGCGTTAAAATGGAGTAGCGGAGCTGAAAGTGGGCGTTTAGAGAAATGGCGAAGATTTTAGTTAAGGGTGTAAATTGGATTGGAGATTCACTGTTTATGACCCCGGCTTTATCTGCTTTGAAAAAGGGATTTCCCAATTCTCATATAAGTCTTCTAGTTAATCCCTGGGTGAAGGAAATATTTGATGACAATCCAGATTTTGATGAAATAATTATTTATGATGAGAAAGGCGAGGAGAAAACCTTAAAGGGGAAGATTAGATTTATTCACTCTTTAAGGGATAGAAATTTTGATATGGGCATAATTATGCAGCCACGTTCCTACAAGGCTGCTTTTTTTGTCTATTTAAGTAGAATTCGAGAGCGAATTGGCTATGGTCATTCACTGAGAAACCTACTACTAACCAGGATAGTAAAGTCCCCAAAGGCTCCTCTCCACGCTATAGATATGTTCCTTAATATCGTCCTTTCCCTGGGAGTGGAACCCACGAGCAAGGAGCCCTATTTGGCCTTCAACCCAGAAGCAGACGCTTGGGCTGACAGGTTTTTGCAAGAACAGGGAGTTGATCGAGGAGAATTACTTATAGGTATTAATCCCGGAGCATTTAAGCAATCTAAAAGGTGGCCGGAACCGAGATACGCCGAACTATCGGACATGATGATTAGAGAATTCGGGGCAAAAGTTATCGTTTTCCGGGGTCCGGGCGAGGATAAGATTGTGGGAAAAGTACTAAGTTTAATGAAAGAAAAAGCGATAGTAGCAAAGACAAGTATCAAAGAATTGGCAGCGCTTACTAGAAAGTGCAAGTTGTTCGTGGGCAACGATACGGGTCCCATACATGTGGCTGCTGCCAGTGGTACCCCGGTAATTGCGCTATTTGGTCCTGCCGACCCCCAACGCAGCCGTCCCTGGGGCAGGGACCATATAGTAATAAAGAAAAACCTACCGTGTAGTCCTTGTTCCAGGATAGTTTGCAAAGAATTGAACTGTATGAAAGCGATTACCGTGGAGGACGTTTTTCAGGCGGTTCGAGACCAGTTAAGGAGAATTAATGAATCCCAGAAGCAAGACTCGCGGTTAACCGAGGTTGAGAAAGAAGTTGAACAGGGAAACTCCACCACAGTTTGAGAAGGTAGTAATAGGCAGAACTACCATATTGGTAAAAGATAAATATAGAGACCCAATATTAAGTCAAAAAGATGCTTTCTCGGAGAAGACAAAAGAAAGAAAATTATTTCCCGGAGTCAGTTTACTCAAAGGCAGAAACTTGATTCCCTGCATTCCTATTAAAGGCTCCCAGGAAAGGATGATCATAAAACATTATGAACATGGAGGATTGTTTCGCAAAATAACAAAAGACATCTTATGGGGAAGTTCCAGGCCGTTTCGGGAGCTGGTCATCTTGGAAACAGCGTCCCAAAGGGGCATCCCTGTTCCTGAGGTCCTTGCCGCCAGAGTCGAAAAAATTCTTGGTCCATTCTATAAAGGAGAGATAGTCTATAAAGAAATTCCTGATAGCACTAATTTATTAGACTATTTGAAGGGACTCAACCGAAGAACTACGGAAGAAAAGATATCTCTAAAGAGACAAATAATCGACTCCTTAGCAGAAGCCATTAAGAAAATGCACACGTCAGGAATATACCATGCAGATTTGAACGTTAAGAATCTATTGATCCGGGATACGGGAAAGGGAATTCAAGTATATCTGCTTGACTTCGATTGTTCAAGGATTACAAAGAATGTCTCGCTGAAAGCGAGAATCAAGAATCTGGCCCGTCTTAATAGATCCTGTGAGAAATGGAGGGCACAGGTAACCGATAGAGACAAACTCAGATTCTTTCTCTCTTATTTTAAAGGAAATAGATTAGTGGAAGCAAATCTGAGAAAATACGTTCGCAGATGCGCTCATTTTCACTTAGTCCACAGGATATACTGGAAGTTTTTCGGATAGCACTTTGCCTGTATAGCGAAGCTCTACATTGTAAGGGCAATCCCGATGAATGGGGATGGTCACCCGAAAGGACGAGAAAATAGATGAGTAGACTTTCAGTAATTATTATCACTTACAATGAGGAAGAGAATATTAAACACTGCTTGGAAAGTGTGCAGTGGTCAGATGAGATTGTAATTATCGATTCTTTCAGTAGCGATAAGACAGTAGAGATTGCCAGAGAATTCACCCCCAAGGTATTCCAGAACGACTGGACCAACTTTTCTCAGCAAAAGAATTTGGCCTTAGGAAAAGCAACCAGCGAGTGGGTACTAAATATAGATGCCGATGAAAGGGTTACGCCAGAGTTGAAAGAAGAAATCCTCACCGTTCTAAATTCCCAGCCTCAATCTTTCAATGGCTATTATATAGCGAGAAGAAATCACTATCTGGGAAAATGGATCAGACATTGTGGATGGTATCCTGATTATAAGTTGCGCCTGTTTCGCAGGGGAAAAGGAAAATTTAACGAGCGCACGGTGCACGAGTCTGTACTGGTAGAAGGCAGGAAAGGATACCTTAAATCCTGTTTACACCATTATTCATATAAAAATTTGTCTGACCATTTAAATAAGATTAATAAGTTCACTTCCTTGGCTGCCGAGGAAATGTTTAAAAATGGTAAGAGAGGAAGAGTCTTTGACCTAATATTTCGACCGCACATCAAATTTATCAAGATGTACCTGATAAAAAGGGGCTATTTGGATGGAACTTATGGACTCATCGTTTCCATTATTGGCAGTTTCTATGTATTTATGAAATATCTGAAACTCTGGCAATTTTCAAAGGAGAGAATCGATTGAAAATAGCTGCTATACTCCCGCATGTTGAAGTTTTTGGAGGAGTCAGAAGGTATATTGAGATAGGTAACAATTTTATAAAAAGAGACCACTCCTTCAAGATATACCACACGGACGGAAGTCCTCCCGCCTGGCTGGAATTCATTGGTGAGACAAGACCTATAAAACAGGTAACTTTGGAAGAGAACGATATTGTAATATCCAGCGATTACTCGCTTATTCATTACCTGGAAAGTGCTAAAGCGGGGATGAAAATTTTCTATTGTCTTCTTGAGCACAAGAATAATCGAAAAGTTTGTGGCAACAGAAATTTTTTCATTATGGGAAACTCTACCGGAATATGTGAGATGGTAAGACAGAAATATAAAAGAGAATGTATTGAGGGAATTGGTGGCATCAATCCTGAATTATTCCATCCCGTGGAGACAAAGAAGGATAGCAGGCAGACAAGAATCCTCTGTTATGGGAGGATTTATAAGAAGAGGAAGGGGATACAGAAAGTGGTCAAGGCAGCTGGGATGTTGCTTAGAAAGTATCCTTCTTTAAGGCTCCAGCTATTCGACACTCCTGTGGGCACTCCCAGGCTTGATGCCCGTCAAATGGTCCACAGCAGAGTTCCCGTTACGTTTTACACATCTATACCCCAGGAAAAAATGGCGGAACTCTATTCTCAAGCAGATATTTTTGTTAGTGCGGAAAAGAGAGCAGGATGGAGCAATCCCTGCGCTGAAGCCATGGCCTGCAAAGTTCCCGTAGTCTGCTCCCCTTCGGGGACAAGAGATTTCGCCACTGATGGAGAGACTGCTCTTGTTTTTCATTTTAGACACCCTCTTATGATTGCAAGAAAGATAAGAAGACTAATTGAGGATAAGAATTTAAGAGAACAGATAGCAGAGAGAGGATACAAGGAAATTCAACAATATACATGGTCAAATCTCGTGGACAAGTTAGAAAAGGAATTTACGAAACTTCTGTGATTGGAAGGAGTAGCGAAGCAAAGCTTCGCGTTATTAGGAAGGACGATGAGGGTCTGCTTTTTTGGGGGTTATAATCCCGGGTATATACGCAATGTAATTATCAAACAAGGTCTGATAAAGAATGGCGTGGAAGTAGTAGAATGTCGTACAAAGTCAAAATTTAGATTCTGGCTCAGATATCCCATACTATTCTTTCAACATCTTAAATTTTTCCTTGTGAAATATGACTTCATTTTTGTTCCCGCTTTTCGGCACAAAGATGTTCCCCTGGCCAAGTTGATTGGGCTGTTAACCAATAAACCTGTAGTTTTTGACCCATTTGTCTCCAGATATGAAACTAAAGTTGTCGACCAGAAGAAGGTGCCCCCGTATTCCATGCAGGGAAGACATAATTTCAGAATAGATAAATGGTCCTTTAAACTTGCCGACATAATCCTGACAGACACTCTGGCTCATGCGGACTACTATGCGAGGAAGTTTGGCATAGAGAGAAGTAAATTTAGCCGGGTCCCAGTGGGCGTCCCCGACGATTTTCCTTCTCTATATAAGATCAGGAAAGAAAAGGAGAATAGAAAAGAAAGCAATTTCCTCGTTCAATTTTATGGGTCCTTCCTTCCCTTGCAGGGAATAGAGTATATTGTGCGAGCAGCCAGGATAATAGCGGAGAAGGATAGAGCCATCCATTTCGAATTGATAGGCTCAGGACAGACTTTTCCTATGATTAGAAGGTTGGTCGAAGAACTAAAGTTACAAAACATAATTCTCAGAGACTGGATTCCTTTCAAGGAGTTACCAGAGGCAGTCTCCCACGCAGACGTCTGCCTGGGCATATTTGGGAACACGGAGAAAGCATTAAGAGTAGTTCCTAACAAAGTCTTTCAATGTCTATCTTTAGAAAAACCTGTAATTACTGGAAAGACTCCAGCCATTGTGGAATATTTCGAGGATAGGGAAAATATCTTGCTCTGCGAAGTGGCAAATGCTCACTCCCTGGCTGAGGCAATAATACTATTAAAAGATAACGAAGAACTGCGGAGAAAGATAGCCAGAAATGGATACAAATTAATTCAGGAAAAGTTCACTTCGGAATTGATCGGCAGGGAATTTAAAAAAATTTTAACTAAGACTTTAGCGTAAAAAGATTGGAAACTGTATTACATATCGATTCAGCAAAAACCTGGAGAGGTGGTCAGCAGCAAGTTCTCTATCTTGCTCAGAGGTTAACAGATTACCATAACGTGATTGCCTGTCCTCCTCAAAGCCTTTTGGCAGAGAGAGCGAAAGCTAAAGGATTAGAAGTCTTGCCCGTAGAGATGCGAGGAGAATGGGACCTCCTGGCAGTATGCAAATTGGGGAAGATAATAAGAAAGAACTCGATTAGAATAGTCCACCTCCATTCTCCTCATGCCCACGCATTGGGTCTATTGGCAGCAAAGAGTGGTGGAAATTGCAAGGTCGTTTTGTCCCGGAGAGTCGATTTTCCCATTAAGAAGAATATACTCAGTCGTCTCAAGTATGCAAACGTCGACAGGATAATAGCAATTTCCCAGAGAGTTAAACAGGTTCTAATGGCTGATGGTTTGGCGGAAGAGATGGTCGATGTTGTTTACAGCGGTGTAGATACAGACAGATTTCGAAAGATAAAGGGAGATTATCTTATTTCTGAATTAGCACTGAATAAACATAAGTTACGCATAGGGAATATTGCCGCTCTGGCTTGGCATAAAGACCACAGAACTCTTGTTGAGGCAGCAAGAATTGTGGTGGATGAATTCCCTGAGGTAATCTTTTTGATAGCCGGAGAAGGGCCTCTTCGCAGAGAGATAGAGATTCTAATTAGAAAATTGAGTCTAGAAGAAAAGGTGAAATTATTAGGATTTCGCCAGGATGTTCCGGAAATCCTTTCCCTTCTGGATCTTTTTGTAATGTCTTCCAGCTGGGAAGGATTGGGCACTTCCCTTCTGGATGCTCTTGCTTCGCGAGTTCCCGTAGTGTCCACCAATGTGGGAGGAATTCCCGAGATTGTGAAAGACGGAGTGAATGGAATTTTAGTTCCTCCCGGAAATCCAGGGGCCCTTGCTCGAGCTATTATTTCTCTCATAAGAAATAGAGCGCTTGCGGAACAAATGGCAGAAGAGGGTTTTCAACTGGTAAATAAGAAGTTCAGCGTAGATAGGATGGTCCAGGATACAAAAAAGATTTACCGCCATCTGCTAGTGTAGGGCTTTATGCCCGTAATAATTTTGGGTGAGTTTCGATGAACATCTTTCACTACTATCCCAAGGTCTTGCCTGTTAAAAAGTATGGGGGAACGCAGAGGATAGCTGTTAATCTAATGAAAGAACAGGCAAATATGGGACACAGGGTATATCTACTTAGCCTGGCCGGTACGCATTTACCTTCGATAAATGTCATGGCAATAAAGAAGCCGATACGAAATGTTGAAGATTATGTTCCCCGGGATGTAGACATTATTCAGCTATATGGCACGCCCCGGGAGATTCCCCGCAAACCATATTTAGTCAGGATCGGGGGAAATGGCAAGCCCGGGGAGAAGTTTATGCCCAATACGGTGTTCGTAAGTAAGAACCACGCTATGCGTCATGGGAGCACGCATTATATTTACAGCGGAATCAATCTTGATGATTTTATTTACAGAGAGAAGAAAGAAAGATATTTCCTTTTCCTGGCGAAAGTCTCCTGGAAAGTCAAAAATGTAGAATTAGCCATAAAATTAGCAAAGGTAATGGGATTCACACTGATCGTCGCTGGAGGATGGAGACTCTCTTTTAGAAGGAACGTCAAATTTGTGGGAGAAGTAAATGATAAAGAAAAAGCGAAGCTTCTGGCAGGAGCAAGAGCCCTGATTTTTCCCACAAACTGGGAGGAGCCCATTGGTAATGTGACGCTGGAAGCACTGGCTTCAGGGACACCTGTAATTACCACTAACAGAGGAGCGATGCCCGAGGTGGTTACTTCTGATGTCGGTTTTCGCTGTGACACTTTTGAACAATTCAAGGAAGCCATAGAAAGAATCGATGAAATCAGCCCCCGGAAATGTAGGGAGAGGGTAGAGGAGAATTTTACAGCGAGAATAATGACCGAAAAGTATATAAAGGAATATGAAAGAATAATACAAACGGGGAGCTTATAACCTGTTTGCTTTGGTACTGTAGGTCTTTATGTGTGCGACGACTTTGAGCATTGGAGAAGAGAGTTGAAGGTAAGCGGATTTACTTTTGTAAAAGATGCTATAAGATTTTCATTTCCCATAGTGGAGTCGATCAAGTCGATACTACCCATCTGTGATGAGTTTATAGTAAATGTAGGGAAGTCCGATGATGGAACTTTCGATTTGGTCAGGTCGATTGGGAGTGGAAAAATAAAAATAATCGAGTCGAAATGGGATCCAAGCTTTAAGTACAAGGGCCGGATTCTGGCACAGCAAACAAATATTGCCCTGGCCAAATGTACAGGTGATTGGTGTTTCTATTTACAGGCTGATGAGGTAGTTCACGAGAAAGACCTGGACAGGATTCTAAAAAGTATGCAACAGGAGCTTGGCCAGGAAAGGGTGGAAGGACTCATTTTTAACTGGATACATTTTTACGGGGATTACTCGACTTTTATAAACTCATACCACTGGTACCAACGAGAAGTGAGGATAATCAGGAATTTTCGAGGCATAACTTCCTGGAGCAGCGCCCAGGGCTTCAGACTCAATGGAAGGAAATTGAAAGTAAAAGATACAGGTGCTTCCATTTATCACTATGGATGGGTACGATCTCCTGAAGTAATGGCAGAAAAGAAACGCTATCACGACTCTCTGCATCATGGTAATGGGTGGGAGAAGAAATACAAGAAGGAAGAATTCGACTATCTTAAACACATTGACCCTGCGATGCTCAACAGATACAATGGAAGCCACCCCAAAGTAATGGAAGATAGAATCGGTAAGCGGGAAGGTGAATTCAATACTTCAAAAAGCACTCATATATTGACATTTAAGGATATAAGAAATAGGATTTCGGATTTCATTGCCAGGAAGACAGGGTGGAAGATCGGAGAGTACAAAAATTTCATCCTGATAGAATAGAATCTCCTCTCCCTTGGCAGAGAGGGTCAGGGTGAAGGGGTAAAAGGAGGTTCAACTTGGCCGAGACATTGGGAAGTTTAGTTGACAAATTAAGTGTCAAGAATATCAGGCTTGACAATTTAAGAAGAAAAGGGAAGAAGAGCAAAAAGAAGATAAATATAGTTCAGTCCCAGCGAAGTATGTTGATTGAGGAAATGGATCAATTCTTGGCTCAGGCACTAAAGGGAAAGGTCAAGTTAAGAGATGAAAAGGTGAAGCTATACAGACAGTCCAGAGTGGGAGAGAAGCTTTTGGGAACACTAGGAACGTTGGTCGATTCTTTGTGCCAGAAGAATATGCAACTCTGGCATCTCGAAGACGAAGCCAGAAGGTCTGATGTATGCGATGCCTATATTGGAAGGATTAAAAGAAAAATAGACATTGCCAATCTAAATCGCAATGATCTAATTGACCGAATTGACGAACTGCTGGAGAGAAAAGTCAAGAAATCAAAATGATATTACGGGAATTCCGGAGGATATTGATTATAAGGTTAAGCGGGATAGGTGACGTGGTACACACCCTTCCCCTGTTGGGAGCTTTGAGAAAGAGGTATCCCCACGCGTATATTGCCTGGCTGGTTCAGAGAAAGGCAGAGGGAATTCTCACCAGACATCCCTATCTGGATGAAGTGATTACTTTTGACAGGGAAAAGTGGATTTGTAGACTGTGGCCACTCATAAAAAGATTAAGAAATAGAAGATTCGACCTTGTAGTAGACTCCCACGGCCAATTCCGCAGTGGACTGTTTGCCTATATGACAGGAGCAAAGACGAGGCTCGGCTTCGATGCTAAAGATGGCAAGGAATTCAACTCGTTATTCATTAATTTTAAGGCTCCTCCATTTCCTGAATATTGGCACGCAGTGGAGAGGTATGTTGGGTTAGCCAGTCTATTAGGAGCACAAACAAAAGAGAGAGAATTTCTAATTCAAATTGGAGAGCCGGAAAAGGAGTATGTGGAAAGATTCCTGAAAGAAGAAGGGATAAAGAAAGGAGAATTTATCGTCGCTTTAAATCCCGGTTCGAGCTGGAAGAGCAAGATTTGGCCAAGCAAAGACTATGCCCGCCTGGCAGATATTCTGATACGAAGGTACACGGCCAAAGTGCTACTTCTCTGGGGTCCCGGGGAAGAGAATCTAGTTGAATCTATAAGTAGGGCAATGGAAGGAAAACCTATAATTGCCCCCAGGACAGATCTCAAAGAGTTAGCTTTTCTCATTTCCAGGTGCACACTGTTCATAGGGAGCGACAGTGCACCACTACATATTGCTTCGTCTTTCTCTGTTCCCTCAATTGGACTCTATGGACCCACCGATCCCCGAAGAAACGGCCCTTATGGTGCGGAAAATGTTGCTGTCAAGAAAGACCTAAGTCTACTCCCCTGCCGCAGAAAGGGTTGCAGGAAATGCAAGGCACAGGATTGCATGGAGCTGATAACAGTGGAAGAAGTCGCGGAACAGGTAGAAAATAAGATAAAAGATTTGGAAGTGATAGGAAACAAGAAATGGACGTAGAAGAATACAAAAGGACCAGATATAAAGGTATTGACCAGAAGATAGTTAACAGGAGAGAAAAGAAGATACTGGACAAAATTTTCCAGTCGACGGGGCAGAAGATTGTTTCAATACTGGACGTTCCCTGTGGCTATGGACGTTTCACTGAGTTGCTCTTAAGAAGAAGTCACAATTTAGCCAGTTTAGACGCCTCTTTTCCCATGGTTTTGGCTACCAGGAAATATTCTCCTTCCACTAATTCCCCGCACCACTTCCTGGTGGGAGATATAGAACATCTGCCCTTAAAAGATAATTGTTTCGATTGCATCGTAACTATAAGGTTATTTCAGCATATACTTCATGCCAGTACCAGATTTCAGATTTTGCAGGAACTCCATAGAGTGGCAAAAAAAGCTGTCATAATCTCATTTTATCGCTATAATCTATTACATATTATTGAAAGGTGGTTGAGATGCCGGATTAAGAATGTCAACAAGAAGATAAACATGTTGCGCCTGGGTAATCTTGAGGAAGAACTAAATTCTATTGGATTCAAGGTTTTAGATATGTTTCCCGTGATGAGATATTTTCATGCGCAAAATATAGTCTTATTAGAAAAGCTTTAGCCACATTTATATTAGCAATTATTTCAATTATATGCTAAAATAGTGCCTGGCCTTGTAGAGAATCTGCCTTTTCTCTGTTTATTGTCTCCTTAAGAGAGAAAAGGCCCTTTTGTGAAACAATGAAAATTATCGGTATTATTCCAGCTCGTTACGATTCCAAGCGGTTTCCAGGTAAAGTATTAGCCGACGTTGCGGGTAAACCTTTAATTCAAAGAGTTTACGAACAAGCGAAAAANNCGAACAAGCGAAAAAAGCAGAAGTTCTGCATGATATCCTGGTAGCCACAGATAATGAGGAAATTTTCAAAGCAGTAGAAAAGTTTAAAGGCAAAGCGATAATGACCTCTACCAACTGCAGAAGTGGCACTGACAGGGTAGCTGAAGCAGCTAAGGGGTTAAATGGAGATATCTTCATAAATATCCAAGGAGATGAACCTCTAATTCCTCCAGAAGTCATATCAAAAGTGGCACAGGTATTAATTGAGGATAAAGCCATCGATATAGCCACAGTTGCCCGGAGGATAGTTGCACAAGTGGAACTGAGCAATCCCAATATAGTTAAAGTAGTAATAGACAATAATGGATTTGCCCTCTATTTTTCTCGTGCACAAATTCCCTATATTAGGGATTCGTTAGAATTGGAAAGTGTCGCTTCTGTGTGCTGCAGACACATCGGTGTTTATGCTTACAGGAGAAACTTTCTTCTGGATTTTGTTCAGATGGAGCAGACGCCTCTAGAGATAATTGAAGACCTGGAACAATTGAGGGCCTTGGAGAATGGATACAAAATAAGAGTAGTAATTACAGAATGTGACTCTGTTGGCGTGGACACCCGGGAAGACCTGGAAAAGGTCAGAAAGATACTGAAAGCGGCTGGATAAGGAGGTCTTATGGCCATTAACAAGGAGCTGTTGAATATTTTAGCTTGTCCCAAATGCAAGGGCAACGTCCACTTAAGCGAAAAAGAAGACGGGATAATCTGTGATAACTGTAAACTGATGTATCCCATTAAGGACGACATTCCCATAATGTTGATTGATGAAGCTATTCCTTTAGAATAGCAGTTTAGCTTTTGTAGTGTAGGGCTTTATGCCCGTAATAACTTTAAGAAGAATTAAATGGTAAAAGTAATAAAAATCGGGAATATTGAAATAGGGGGAAACAGACCCCTGGTTTTGATTGCCGGGCCTTGCGTTATCGAATCGGAGGAACTGGTCAGAAAGACAGTAAAAGGATTAAAAGAGATTGCAGAGGAAATAAATATTCCCTTTATTTTCAAGTCTTCTTATGATAAAGCCAATCGGACTTCGATAAAGTCTTATCGGGGTCCTGGGTTGAACAAGGGACTTGGGATTTTAGAGAGGGCAAAGGGAGAATTCGATATTCCATTACTGGTTGATGTTCACCGGATAGAAGAGATTCAATTGGCTAGCAAGGTAGCCGATATCTTACAGATCCCGGCATTCTTATGTAGGCAAACCGATCTTGTCGTATCCATAGCCAGAACGGGAAAACCGATAAACGTGAAGAAAGGACAATTCCTTGCCCCTTGGGATATGAAGAATGTAATAGAGAAGATAGAATCGACTGGAAATAAAAAGATACTCCTGACAGAAAGGGGAAGTTGCTTTGGTTACAATAATTTAGTTGTAGACATGAAATCTTTACCCATAATGAGGTCCTTTGGTTATCCTGTAGTTTTCGACGCTACCCACAGCGTTCAAAAACCTGGGGGGAAGGGAAGTACTACCGGTGGGGAGAGAAAGTACGTTTCTTCCCTTGCTCAGGCGGCAGTGGCAACAGGCATTGATGGACTTTTCCTGGAGGTTCACCCACAACCGGAGAGAGCTCTAAGCGATGGACCAAATATGGTTAAATTGAGTCGAGTAAAAGAACTATTGGAAAAACTGATAAAGATAGATAGAATAGTCAAGAAAACCTCTAAAAAATAAGACTCTGGAGGTGTATATGCGTTGTCCAAAATGTGGGCATGATAACAAAGAAGATGCCAAAGTTTGTGTAAAGTGCAAAGCAGACCTTAGATCTACTTTGATAGAAGAACCAACCTGGAAATGGCATCTCAAAGTTTTAGCAATCATCTACGCTATTTTAGGTATAGCCTATATTTTGTTGCGGATATTCCTGAAAGATTAAGTTCCGATTCTATAGGGCTCTGACAATAAATTCGCCTCTCCTCTTCAGGGAGAGGGATAGGGTGAGGGGGAGTATCTCGTGGGAAGTATTGAAGAAGCAAAAAAGGTCTTAAGAATCGAAGCCAAAACTATAAAGCATCTCATCTCCACTATTGACCGTAATTTTGAAAAGGCCGTGGAGATGGTAGCTTCCTGTAAGGGAAAAATTGTAGTTATGGGTATGGGAAAATCGGGATTGATTGGGAAGAAGATTGCAGCTACGTTGTCCTCTACGGGCACTCCTGCATTCTTTCTCCACCCGGCAGAAGGGATTCTCGGCGATGTGGGAATGATGACTGAAGGAGACTTAGTATTAGCCCTCTCACATAGCGGGGAGACTAAAGAGATTGAGAAACTCTTACCGATAATAAGGAAGATGAATTTGAAGTTAATAGCCATAACAGGAAGAGCTAAATCTAAATTAGCAAAGGAGAGCGATTTAGTCATTAATGTTAAAGTAGAAGAGGAAGCCTGCCCTTACAATCTCGTCCCTACAGCAAGCACCACAGCGATGTTAGCCCTGGGCGATGCTCTGGCGATTTCCCTACTAAAGAGAAAGAAGTTCAAAAAAGAGGACTTTGCTCGTCTCCATCCCGGTGGAACCCTGGGTAAGAGGCTACTTCTTAGAGTTAGAGATATAATGAGAAAAGGCAAAGATAATCCTGTAATCCATCAAGAAAAGACAGTTAGAGAAGCGCTATTAGTAATGACTAAGACGCGTCTGGGTGCAACCAGTGTAGTTGACAGTTCCGGTAAACTAGTGGGGTTCTTTACGGACGGGGATTTGCGACGCAGATTACAGAACGATGAGAAAATTCTAAACAAGAAAATTCGTATGGTAATGACCAAAAACCCCAAGACTATTACCGAAGAGAGAATGGCTANNGATAATATACCTGTAGTAGATGGAAAAGGATATCCCAAAGGAATCGTAGACGAGAGAGATCTTCTTTCCGAGGGTATTCTTTAAATAGGATAGTGAAATGGATGGAAGAATAAAAACAAAAGCTAAAAACATAAGAATGGTAGGAATGGACGTGGACGGCGTGCTCACGCCTGGCGATATCGTGATTATGGAGTCTGGCGAGGAAATAAAGAGCTGGAACGTCAAAGACCGCATGGGATTCAATCTTGCCAGACGCTCAGGAAATTTGAAGTTTGCCTGGATTTCCGGAAGAGGGTGCAAGCAGGTTGAACAAACGGCAAAAGATCTAAAGATAGAGGCCGTCCATCTTAAGAGAATGGACAAGAGTAAAGCCCTGGAAGAGATTTTGCAAGAATTTAAGCTTGACAGGAAAAACTTCGCTTATATTGGGGATGACCTTGTGGATATACCGGTTCTGAGGAGGGTGGGCCTCTCTTTCTGTCCCAAAGATTCACCAGAAGAGGTAAAGAAAGTAGTGGACTATGTAACCAAAACCGAGGGTGGTCGAGGTGTTTTGCGGGAAGTAGTTGAGGTCATATTGAAATTGCAGGGGAAATGGGAAGAAGCTACCGGGGAGTATTGTAATAAATGAGTGATGACATTATGGAAAGTAAGAATTTTTTCTGGATGTTTTCTTTTCTCATTATTCTTAGTTTATCAAGTTGTGGAAAAGAGAGGCCGGCAAAACCAGAAACTTCTGGTGGAAAATCATTTCCTGACCAGGCCATAGAAAATTTTACCCTCGCTCACACAAACCAGGGAGAGAAGGAGTGGGAGTTAGAGGCAGACAGAGCAGAAATTTATGAGAGAGAAGGAAAGACCATTGTACGCAGACTCAAACTCAAATTTTATGACCAGGGGAAAATTGCCTCTGTTCTAACTGCCAGGGAAGGAGAGATTAACTCTCCATCAGGGGATATGCATGTGAGAGGAAACGTAGTAGTCAATTCTGAAAAAGAAAGAATAATGTTAAAAACAGAAAGCCTGAGGTGGGATGCCCGGGAAAAGAAAATACTGACCAATGATTTTGTTCGTCAGGAAAAAGGTGACACGATAATCACCGGGTGGGGATTAGAATCAGATCCAGAGTTAGAAAAACTTGTTATAAAAAAGGATGTAAAAGTAATTCGCAAATGAACAAAATAAATAGTATGAAAAGAGTAGTTTTATTTTTTCTGCCATTAATTTTTGTAAGTGCAGTTTTTGCTGATAAGCCAGAGCAGCCAGTAGACATAAGCGGAGATAGGATGGAAGTGCTGGAAAGGGGGGAAATCACCCGTTTTCTGGGGAACGTAAAATTAGTCAGGAAGAAAGATGTAGTGACTTCCGATATAATGGAACATTATGAGAAGAAGAACTATGTAGTAGGAAAAGGAAACGTACATTTAATAGCTTACCCGGAAGAAGATGTAAAGCTGGAAGCCTTTTCTGATCGATTAACCTACAATATAGACAATAGGAAAAGTATTCTTACCGGCAATCCAGAGCTAAGCCGAATCGATGAGGAGAATCCCGAAGACAGAATAAAAATGGCAGGAGAGGTAATAAAGTTATCAAGTAATGAAAAAAGAGTCCATGTGCAGGGTGATGCCAGGGTAGAGCACGGAAGAATGACTGCTACGGGTCAACTTCTGGACTACGATTATGAAATAAGAAAAATTGTTCTATCCGGAGGCTCTCCCCGCATTTACCAGGATGACGAACAGGTAAAGGCTAATTACTCGGCAGAAACCGTTACCATATTTATCGATGAACAGAGAGTCATTATGGAGGGAAATGTAAAGGCTTCCATCTACCCTAAAAACCGGTAGTGTAGCCGTTGGTAGCGATTAAATGGTAGAAAAATGAGCTTATTGGCAAGTGGTCTGGTCAAAACGTATTCGCATCGCAAAATTGTTGACGATGTAGAGATAGAAATAAACCCCGGCGAGATAGTAGGTCTGCTTGGTCCAAATGGGGCCGGAAAAACAACTACATTTTATATGATTGTGGGTCTGCTTCGTCCCGACCAAGGGAGGATATTCCTCGAGGGGAAGGACGTAACTGAGTTACCAATGTATAAGAGAGCCAGGCAAGGGATTGGTTATTTATCCCAGGAGCCTTCTATATTCAGACGACTTTCGGTCAGGGAAAATATATGGGCTATTTTGGAAACAACTACGCTAACTCAATCGGAAAAGAAAGAAAAATTAGAAAGTTTACTGCGTGAGTTGGGAGTAAAACATTTAGCGGAAAATAAGGCCTGCTTGCTATCGGGAGGAGAAAAGAGAAGGGTAGAGATTTCCCGGGCTCTGGTGACCACTCCTCAATACATTCTTTTAGATGAACCGTTTGTAGGCATTGATCCCATAACTACCGTGGAAATTCAACAGATAGTTGCCCGACTCAAAAATAATGGATTGGGCGTGCTGGTTACGGATCATAATGTTAGAGAAACGCTGGAAATAATTGATAGAGCCTATATTATGTACGAGGGAAAGATTCTGCTCTCAGGAACCGCTAAAGAGCTACTGGAGTCAGAAGAAGCACGAAAAGTTTATTTGGGTAAAAAATTCAGGATGTAAGAACGAGGAGTAGCCCCGATATAGGAGATTGATTTGAAAAATTTGTTGGTTATTTTCATCTTCTGTAATTGACAAAATTATCAGAATGTAGTTTAATTATAAGGAAAAATATGAAATAAGGAACATTTTTATGGAAGGAGAAGAAGATGAAGATTATGGGCTTTCTTTGCAAAGATGCCATTGAAGTCGATTTACAAGCAATAAAAAAGAAAGAAGCACTCAAAGAATTAATTGATAAGCTAGTGGTCTCCAAGAGGATAAAAGAAAATGTAAAAGAAAAAATACTTCAGGCTCTTTTGGATAGGGAAAAATTAGGTTCTACGGGGATTGGACAGGGAGTAGCAATTCCACACGCTAAAACAGACAAAGTAGCGGAAATTGTCTGTGCATTTGGCACATCCAGGAAGGGAGTAGAATTTGATGCTTTAGACGGAGAAAAGGTATACATAATTTTTCTCTTGATCGCTCCCCAGGACTCCGCAGGGATGCATCTGAAAGTTTTGGCAAAAATTTCCCGGCTTCTTAAAGATAAGTTCTTTCGCCAGGCATTGCGAGAAGCAAAGGCGCCAGGTGAAGTAGTTAAGATTATTAAGGAAGAAGATACGTACTAATTAGAAGAAGAGAAAACAAGCGAGAGGTCAATACAAATGGCAGAACTTGAGGTTAAAGAATTACTTGAGGAGAAGGGAGCAGATTTAGACTTGCATCTTGTGGGTGGGGAGGAAGGTTTAAATCGGAAAATAACCAGCTGGGAGATTCATAGTCTTGGCCTTGCCTTATCTGGTGAGGCAGATATCTTGCCTCCCGGTCAACTTCAGATTTTAGACCGGGAAGAACTGGATTATTTAAAAAAGTTAAACAGCAAGGAAAAAAGTGTTGTATTACGGGGTATTTTCTCCAAAAAGATTCCATGTTTTATTGTTACCAGTAATTTTGTCCCTCCGCGAGGATTTATAGAAATGGCGCAGAAAGCGAAAGTCCCGGTGTTTAAGACTTCCATTTCTGTTTCTACCTTCGTAAATCGCCTTTTGCCTTTCTTAGAAGATAGACTTACACTCACTAAATCTGTTCAAGGAGTGATGGTTGAAGTTTACGGTCTGGGAATTCTGATATTAGGAGTGACCGGCATCGGCAAAAGCGAGTGTGCCCTGGAACTGGTCAATAGAGGACATCGATTGATTGCCGGAGAAGTGGTAGGAATTAAACAACGTAGGGGTGACATTCTCATCGGCTTCGCCAAGGAACCGATTCGTTACTATTTAGAAGTCCAGGGACTGGGAATAGTAGATGTACAAAAATTGTTTGGAGCGAGTGTGGTAAGGAGTTCGGCAAAAATTGATTTGGTAATTGTACTTGAAGAGTGGGACAAAACCAAAGACTACGAACTACTCGGTTTCGACCAGAAATATACGACGATTCTGGAAGTTAATGTTCCGGAATTGGTAATCCCCATTCGTCCCGGAAGAAACATGGCGGGTATTATTGAAGTAGCAGCTATGAATCAGCGTCTAAGAAGAGAAGGATATTCGGCGATTAGTCAGTTGGATAAGGAAATAATAAAAATCACCCAGCGAAAAAAAGAAAAGAAGTAACTGGGAATTTGGCTCACTGACTGTATCAAATCTCCTGGCATCAGGTATGGAAGGAACTAGAAATATATGGCCAAGGGTAACTTTGTCATAGTAACGGGGCTTTCTGGAGCAGGGAGAAGTACCGCCTTAAAGAATCTCGAAGACCTGGGATATTTCTGCGTGGACAATTTACCTACTACCCTTATCCCTAAATTTGCGGAAATCTGCTTACAGTTAAAGGATAAAATAAAGAAAGTCGCTTTAGGCATTGACATTCGGGAAGGGGACTTCCTTGATGACCTTTTTGGTTCATTGGAAGAACTGGGCAAAATGGGATTCAGCCACCAGATTCTCTTCTTAGAAGCCAGTAATTCTGTCCTGGTGAGAAGATACAGTGAAACGCGCAGGAAACACCCCCTGGATAGGGAAGGAAGAAGCATGCTTGAAGTTATCATTAAGGAGAGAAAGAGACTTATGGGAATAAAAGAACGAGCTGATAAAATCATTGATACTACGGCTCTCACGCCTCAGGAGTTTAAGCAAGTAATCTTCTCCAGTTTCAGGGAGACAGCAGAACTGGATACGATGAATGTCAGCTTAGTCTCTTTTGGCTATAAATATGGTATCCCGGTTGATGCTGATCTGGTAATTGATACACGTTTTCTTCCCAACCCTCATTACATAGAAAGATTGAGACCATTAACCGGAAACAATCCCGAAGTTTCCCGCTTTGTTCTGAGGTCCTCCGTTACCCAGAAGTTTTTAAGGAAATACTTTGGGTTATTGAAATTTTTGATTCCTTATTATATTAGAGAGGGGAAATCTTATTTGACCATAGCTGTGGGGTGCACAGGAGGACGCCATCGTTCCGTAATTGTTGTGAATGAATTGAAGAAATTTCTAGAAAAGAAGTACCCTGTTAAAACTCAGTACCGTGATATTGAAAAATCAACAGTGTAGGGCGACAACCGGGGCAAAAGGGGTGGTTGCCTGAGGGCGAGTTAACAAATGGTTGGATTTATTATTATAACTCACGGCGATTTTGGTCGACAGTTGGTTAAAGCAGCGCAGATCATTTTAGGGGAACAAAAAGAAATATGGGCACTATCCTTACATGAGGATGATGGGTTGGACACATTAAGTGAAAGGATAGCAAAGATACTAAAGAAAGGAAACGAACGTTCGGAAGGAAAAATCATTTTCGTGGATATTTTTGGAGGTACACCGGCAAACGCCAGCCTGAAGTTTGTTAATGACGAGAAAGTTGAAATTATTAGCGGAGTTAATTTGCCAATGTTAATTGCTGGCATAAACTATCGCCGCTCTCTTACTCTAAAGCAGTTAGCTCGTCTTATCCGACGCAAGGGCGAAGAGAGCATCCTCGATGTTAAACAAAAGTTTCTTGATAGAGTGTCAAAGGCGAAAGATAAATAATGGGCTTAGTATTAGTGCGAATTGATGACCGATTAATTCACGGTCAAGTAGTTGAAAACTGGATGAAATTCCTGAAAATTAATCACGTGGTTGTGGTCAACGATTTTGTTGCCGGTGATCGTATGCAAAAAACTCTGTTTTCAATGGCAGTTCCAGAGCAGGCCAAGATATCCATTTTGTCCATAGCTCAAGCCAAAGAGGCGATACTGAACGGCCAATTTGAAGGGGATAGGGCGATGCTTCTTCTCGTCTCACCCCAGGATGTCCTGGATTTAATCAATAAAGGAGTAAGAATAAAAGAAGTAAACGTGGGAGGAATGCATTATTCTCCTGATAAGAAACAGATCCTCAAAGCTATTTCAGTTAGTAAACAAGACATTCAAGCTTTTCAGGAACTGGATAAACTTGGAGTCCATTTGGAAGCGAGAATGGTTCCTGATGATGAAAAGATTGATATAATGGAAATCATAAGAAGAGAAACAACACAATCATAGAGTGCGCAAATTTTGGGTTTCTCAGGAAATCTTGAGGAATATGAAAAAGATAAACTTTGTATTGGGCATTCATAACCATCAACCGGTTGGCAATTTCGAAGCCATTTTTGAACAGGCTTACCAGAAGGCGTACCTTCCCTTTATGGAAATTCTGACAAAACATCCTACTGTAAAAGTGACTTTCCATTTTAGTGGAGTCCTTCTGGAATGGATTGTTAAACATCATCCAGAATTTATTACCATGGTAAAGAATCTTTTACAAACCGAGCAGATTGAACTTATGACCGGTGGCTACTATGAACCGATTTTGGCCATGTTATACGACCGTGATAGAATTGGTCAAATAATGAAATTAAGCAAATATATCAGGTATTTGTTTGATTACCAGCCAAAAGGCATGTGGCTGGCGGAACGTGTTTGGGAGCCACATTTGGCAAAGTCAATTTCTCAGGGGGGTGTAGAATATACTATCGTTGACGATTTGCCATTCAAATCTGCTGGCCTTTTTGAGGAACAACTTTTTGGATATTATCTTACCGAGGAACAAGGCTGTCCGCTCAAGGTTTTTCCCATTAGTGAAAAGCTGCGATTTCTCATACCTTTCCATCCCGTACAAGAAGTCATTAAGTATTTTAAATCCCAGGCAACAGAGAAGGAAGAAAGACTGGCAGTAATGGCTGATGACGGAGAGAAGTTTGGCATCTGGCCAGGAACCCATGAGCTAGCCTATGAACAGAATTGGCTGGAACAGTTCTTTAGTGAATTAGAAGAGAATAAGAAATGGATTAAGACATTTACTTTTTCTGAATATGTAGCACAGTTTGAACCCAAGGGAAGAATTTATCTTCCTACGGGCTCTTATTCCCAAATGATGGAATGGGTTTTGCCCACTAAGGCGAGGAAGGAATTTGCTGATGTCCAGAGAGAAGTGGAAAAATTACCTCAGCCCGAACGGTATGTAGGGTTTTTGAAAGGGGGCTTTTGGCGAAACTTCTTTGTCAAATACTCTGAGAGTAACTGGATGCAGAAGAAGATGCTTCTGGTCAGTAACAAGATTTTCAGGGCAATTAAGAACTTACCTTGCGCGGCAGGCAGAAGCAACAGACCAGGAAGTGAGGTTTCAGTGGAATCCAAGAGAGAGAGTATGAAAATTCCAGATTGGTTAGAAACAGCGAGGGATGAACTTTGGAAAGGGCAGTGCAATTGCGCTTACTGGCATGGCGTTTTCGGAGGATTATACTTTCCTCACCTCAGAAGAGCGACTTATGAACATTTGATTAATGCAGAAAAAATCGTTGATAATAAGCGCCAGTTAGGTTCTGAATGTATAGAAATAGAAGAATTCGATTTCGATCTGGATGGAAATCCAGAAGTCTTGATCAGCGCCCCCTTACTCAACGCCTACTTTAGGCCATCTGTGGGAG
>JABAOH010003998.1_pt2 | contig 33200 bp, 30 predicted proteins | sample 7062181 | NCBI WGS metagenome assembly JABAOH01 (sample SAMN14538630, study PRJNA623070) | marine sediment metagenome | biome: marine biome [ENVO:00000428]; feature: marine pelagic biome [ENVO:01000023]; material: deep marine sediment [ENVO:00002113]; isolation source: pool of 5 deep marine... | reverse complement strand
GTGGCCCGGCGTCGAGTCCGGCGAGAACGCCACCGCGCGGAGGGACTGCTCGGCGTGTGTGCTATGCAACGAATCTTCGACTCACCACACTAGACTCCAACAGTCTCCAGGGCGACGTCGAGTGCTCGCTGCGCGTGAAGCGTCGTGGTGTCAAACAAGGGCACCTCCGTGTGCTCCTGCTGCACCAGCAGCGGAATCTCCGTACACCCGAGCACGACACCCTGTACGCCGCTGCGACTCAACTTCTCAATGCACTGCAACACGACCTGGCGCGAGTCATCGGTGAAGACTCCCCGCACCAACTGCTTGAAGATGATCTCATTGATGCGGCTTTGGTCTTCAGGTGCGGGTGTGATGGTCTCGATCCCGTATCGCGCCAGCCCTCGCTGGTAGAATCCCTTGCCCATCGTGAAGATCGTTCCCAGCAGGCCCACCTTGGTCATCTCGGCAGCCTTGATGCTCTCCCCCGTCACATCCATGATGCTGATCCAGGGTATCGGAATGTCCTCTGCCACCTCGTCATACACAATGTGGATGGAGTTGCACGATGCCACTGCGAAGTCGGCGCCGGCACGATGCAGCTTCTCAATGGTCTCCTGGACGATGCCTGGTGCTTCGTACCCGACGTCGATGATCTTCTGGAAATCGAGGCTGTAGATGATGATCGGGGGATAGCCATAGTCGCCGTACATGGCGTAGTACTGGTCCGTGATGTACTGGTAGTACGCGATGGTCGATGCCGGACCCAACCCGCCAAAGATCCCGATGGTCTTCATCGCGCTCATCTCCCTCGTGACCCGCTCAGCATTCCTGGGAGCGATGCGCCACGGCTGCAGAGTCGCTGTTTGCCGAAGCAGTGTCGGTGCGGACTCAATTGGCGGCGTACCGGTTGAGCGGGACACTCAGAACGTCTGGCAGGTGGTCGCTGCAGTGTTGCCGCATCGCCTACCCGCTAGTCACATACTTCATGATCTCGCTGGGCTTCATTCGGTCCAGTCCCAGGGACTCCAGACTCCGGCCCTCTCGCCAGAAGTCCCGTTCGCAGACGAGACTCCCCAACTGAATGATGCCATCGATAGTGGGGGTCGGCACCCCCAGCTTGTCGCCAAGCTGTGAGATCGGGAGCAGGCCGCAGGGCAGGTCTTCAGTCAGGTACCGATCCTGAAGCGTGGAAGGCCCCTTCACATTTGCGATGACATCATAGCGGTCTCCGGGACATTCGAACACCTCACCCATGATGCTCGCCGGCTTGTCGAAGTCTCCTGCGGGGTAACCCGGAATCGTGAAGCCGAGCTTCTCGGCCACCGCGGCCGAATCCTGAAACAGGCCATAGATGACCCGGCGGGTCGCAGGCCCCATACCCTCGCGGTACATGTAGAAGTCACCCTTCGAATACTCAATGCGGCCTACGCTCAAGAGCGCCCCTGGTGGATGCACGATCGGGTTCGGATTGGCGAAGGCCGCCTGGAGCACGTGCTCCGCCGGTTTCACTCCCGGCCACAGCGCCCGCAGGGCCCCGGGCCACTCACCGGTCTCGCTTGCCGGTAGTGCGGCGACGAGGATGGGGTTTGCAAACAGGAGCATGTCTACCCGTGCTGGGCCGGAAATGCGTGTGCCGTAGGGCAGCGTGCTGCCTTCGAGGATCACGGGGCGCGCGGATTTCGACTGCTCGCTCAGCATGTGGTCCAGCCGCAGTGAGCCGAAATCTCCCGCCCACACTGCCACGACGTGGTCCGACGTTAGGTGAGGAATCATCGCCTCGAAGAAGAGGTCGTGCCCGAAGGCGGGGATTGAGATATTGATGAGCTTTGCCCCCCTCAGAGCCTCGGCGAAAGCCGTGGTGACCAGTGCTGGCCGGGCTTTCCCCGTCCGGCCGATCCCCCTGAGCTCGATCTCGCCACTCTCGAGCGTCGCTTTGAATCGCTCCGAGAAGTCGGGGTGTTCACACAGCCGCACCTCGTGGCCGGCCAGCGTCAAGTCCGCGGCCATGGCATGCGCGCCGTGCCCGCCTCCGAGTACGACAATCGGATCCAGGTTCATCGGATGCGCTCCACGTTCATGCTACGGGTTGTTGCTGCTGGGCCAGGGTCGCCCTGGTCGCCCGTCCTTCATCGATCACGAGCTGTCCGTTGACCACGGCGTAGTCGATACCCTCCGCGTAGGTCAACGGCGCCTCAAAGGTTGCTCGATCCTGAAGCTTCTCGGCATCGAAGATAACCAAGTCCGCCGCCATGTTGTCCTCCAAGTTCGTGCATTGCGGGCTGCTAAGGATATATTCGGGCCGACAGCGCCCGGCCGGATCGCTATGCTCGAGAGTCGAACTCACGCTACTGAGATGCTCGCCTCAACGACCTCCAGTGGAAAGGGGTCCTCTACCGGGGAGCGAGCTTGATAAAGTCCACGTTTTTCCAGAAGTACCTGCTGCCGGGCTTCGTGTATCAGTCGGTCGTGATCGCCGGAGGCTACGGGACCGGTCGGGAGCTGGTGGAGTTCTTCCTGACGTACGGTCCGCTGCCCGGGCTCCTGGCGATGCTCTTGATATCCACGGTGATCTGGAGTGCGGTGTGCGCCACGACCTTCGCGTTCGCCAAGTCCTTCGAGAGTTACGACTATCGGACTGTATTCAAGCGTCTTCTGGGACGGGCGTGGTTTCTCTACGAGGTTGTCTACTTCGCAATGCTTCTCTTGGTTCTCGCGGTCATCGGGGCAGCAGCGGGGGCCGTTCTTCAGGAGACCTTCGGGCTGCCGTACGCGGTTGGGGTGGTCGGGATCATGGTTGCGGTGGGCTTCCTCACGTTTCGGGGTACACCGGTCATCGAGTGGTTCCTAGCGCGCTGGTCGTTCGTGCTCTACGCCGTCTACATCGTGTTCTTTGTGTTGTGCTTCAAGCGATTCGGTGGTGATATCCTGTCGGGCTTCCGCATCGGAGACGAGCTCGGCCTTGGGTGGGTGGGCGGTGGGGTGAGATACGCGGCGTACAACCTCGCGGTCATCCCACCCATTCTATTCGTCATCCGTCACGCGGATTCGAGGCGGGATGCGGTAACGGCCGGACTCCTGGCGGGGCCCATCGCGATCATCCCGGGTCTGCTGTTCTACGTGTCGGTCGTGAGTCAGTATCCCGGGGTCCTCGATCGACCGGTGCCGGCCAACTTCATGCTGGAGATCCTCGGGTCCCGCGCCTTTCAGCTCACCTTTCAGCTTGTGCTGTTTGGCACGCTGATCGAGACGGGGACCGGTATGATCCACGGCGTGAACGAGCGGATCGCCCGCGTCTTCGAGGAGAAGCAGCTAACCATGCCGGCCCGCCTCCGGCCCGCTGTGGCCGTCGGACTGCTGGTAGTTGGGGCCGTCGTCGCCCGCTTTGGCATCATCGATCTCATTGCGAAAGGGTACGGGACCATCAGTTGGTTCTTCGTGGCAGTGTACGCTGTACCGATTCTCACGGTGGGCCTGTGGATGATGTGGCGGCTGCCGTCCGGCCGGGGCGATGCGAGTCGGGCTCCCAGCCGCGCGATGAGTCCATAGAACGGGCGAAGTGGCATGGTGGCCGGTATCGTTCGGGCCTACCGGTACAGCCAATCGGGTGGTGTACGCGTTTGAACCGCAACTAGCGCCTCGGGACGGTGCCGGTGGGACACGCCAAGTTGGAGGTCTTGCAATGACTCGTTTTGCAGTTAGTCCACTGTCAGCATTCGGAGCATCTGACATGGGGCGTGGAAGCGTGTTGCTGATTCTGGCGACGGTTGTGCTGAGCGCGCCGGCGTTTGGGCAGGAGCGGTGGCCAGATCCGGACCCGCGACTGTTGGAGCGTGCGCGGGCGTTGCTCCGAGAAGTGCCGCTCGTCGACGGGCATAACGACCTCCCAACGAGACTGCTGGACGAGGCCGGCGGTGATCCAGCACGATTCGATCTAACTCGGCGCCAACCTCACCTGCCTGCTGATGTCCCTCGACTGCGAGAGGGGATGGTCGGGGCGCAGTTCTGGTCGGCGTACGTTCCGTCAGAGCCTGCCTTCACTGCGGACGCGTTGCGGCTCGGCCTGCAGGAAATCGACATGATACACCGGATGGTGGCCTACTATTCGGATTTGGAGTTCGCCCGGACGGCTGACGATATCGAGCGCATCGTGGCGCAAGGGAACATCGCCTCGCTGATCGGACTCGAGGGCGGTCACATGATCGAGAACTCGCTGTCGGCTCTGCGGATGCTGTTCGATCTAGGCGTGCGGTATATGACGCTGACACACTTCCGCACGAACGACTGGGCTGATGCGGCGACGGACTCCCCGCGCCACGGTGGGCTCACTGAGTTCGGCGAAGAAGTGGTGCGGGAGATGAACCGCTTGGGGATGTTTGTGGATCTGTCGCACGTTAGCGCCGCAGCCATGCGGGACGCACTACGGGTGAGTCGGGCGCCGGTGATCTTCTCTCACTCGGGTGCGAGAGCCGTCAACGTCCATCCCAGGAACGTGCCGGATGATGTGCTCAGGTTGGTGGCGCAGAATGGTGGGGTCGTCATGGTGGATTTCGTTGCCGGCTACACACCGCGCACGGCGCAGGAGTGGCGCACGTTGAGCGGTCCGGAGGCTGCGCGGTTCCACGTGCTGGCTGGGCAATCGGCCGATGAGCCGGGTTGGAACATGCAGCGCACCGCGGTAGGCGAGTCGCTCCGGGCCGAGCTCGACGACGAGGGGGAGATCGCCCGCCGGCTGGCACAGTGGGTGGCGGAGAACCCCGCCCCCCGGGGCACGGTGGGCGCGGTGGCGGACCACATCGATCATATCCGGGAGGTAGCGGGCATCGATCACATCGGGATCGGATCGGATTTCTACGACGACGGCCGAAGCTCGATGGCCGTTGGCCTCGAGAACGTGACCAAGTTCCCGATCTTGTTCGCGGAGCTCCTGCGCAGAGGCTACAGCGACGAAGAAATCAAGAAGATCGCCGGCCTCAACCTCCTCCGGGCGATGCGGCGGATGGAGCAGGTGGCCAGGGAGGTTCAGCGCCAGCGGGGTGCTTCGCTAGCTGACATCGAGCGCCGGTAGCGCGGCGCCAGCCCTTCTGGCTCACGGACTGAGGAGGTGCTGCCTGCATTGGGGTGCCAACGTGGGCCGTGCTGGGTGCTTTGCGCTTGTGATCGCTCGACCGGTCCCGCCAAGTGCCGGATGACCTCAGCCACCCCCTCCACCACCCGGGCCATCCGCTCGTAGTCGAGCCTGTCTACCGTGTCTGTCAGCTGGTGGTAGTGGGGATAGCGGAAGGGTGCGGTATCCGTGATCATGATCGCCTTGAAGCCATGAATCCAGAAGGCGGAATGGCAGGACCAGGTCACCCCGGGTACCTGCGGCGGCGCGGCCACTCCTTGTGACGGGAATCGGGTAGTCCGCCTGAATACGGCGATGGCCCGCCGCACCAGGGAGCGGGATGCGAGGTTGCCGACGAAGGCAATGAAGTCTCCTCGGTCGGGATAGAAGAGGTCGAACAACGGCGGATAGCGTTGGCTCTCAGGCTCGGTTCGGAAGTATCCCACGGTCTCGAGTGAAACCATCGCGACGACTCGTTCGCCACGCTCGGCGGCGCGAGCGGCGTACTGCCAACTCCCCATCCCTTCGGTGTTGAAGTAGGGCGGCTCCTCATTCACGAACGCTACAAATCGGATGGTGCGGGCGAACTGCTCCTGGTGGAGGAGGCGTGCCAGCTCCAGCAGGGCAGCGGTCCCACTGGCGTTGTCGTTGGCTCCCGGCGTTCCCTCGGCAGAGTCATAGTGACCTCCCACCACTATGATCTCGTCCGGCCGCTGCACACCAGGGAGCACTACCTCCATGTTGTGGAAAGGCCGGCCGCCAACGTCATAGTACTGCGGCGTAACGGTGTATCCCACCGCAGCCAACTCATCCTCGACGAAGGTCGCCGCCCGCTGGAGGGCGCCGTAGGTGCGGTTGTTGCGCTCACCGATCTCGGAGGCGAGGACATGCACGTGCGTTGCCAGTCGGTCTCGCAGGGATTCTTGGTCCGGTGAGAGGGGCGGCAAGGGGCCGGCGTGAGATGCACCGGGCATGGGGATCATGTAGGCGAACATGCCGGAGAGGATGATGACGGGGCCCAGTGTGAGGACCGAGACGCGAACCAGGATCGGCTCCCAGAGCAGCCCCACCACACGCACCATGATCCAGCAGGGGAAGACCACGTCCATCACGCTGACGAACGCGACCGTCTGTACCGCCTGTCCCCGAAGGTGGATCTGAGGCAGGACGGCGTGGGCTCCGAGGACTACGAGAACGAGGGTCGTCCACAGGACGGCAGGCCTCCACACCTCCCGGTGGCGTGTGCGGATACCGCGACCGTAGATGGTGAACGCCGTAGCGAGATAGAGTGCCAAGTAGAAAAGCGTCCACAGCAGCAGGCCTGGGGAGCGCAGCGTAGTGCCCCACCAGCGGAAGAAGACCGCGATGGACAATACCCACAGCAGGGTGAGCAGTGTGTGTCTGAGTGCGGTCTGACTCATGGTCGTCGTGCGGTGGTCACCTTGGCGGTTCATGCCGTGTGGGCGGTCCCCTGTCACGCTCCGTTGCACGGCGCTAGAATCTCACTCGAGCTTCCAAGTGCCCCCTACTTCGCTCGAAGAGGCAGCCATGACCGGGCCCAGTAACGTACATCACCGTCCGTCGATGGTCCTCGAACCCGAGGAACTCACGCCCAAGCTCGGCCTGTGGATCCGGACGCGGCTATGGGTACAGGTTCTGATCGGGATGGTTGTGGGAATCGCCGTGGGTCTGCTGGTGTCGCCTTCCGGGGCCGCACTGGTGCCGCAAGGTGTCGCCGATTCGCTGGCGGCGTGGTTTGCGCTCCCCGGCAAGGTGTTCCTCGCGCTTATTCAGATGGTGGTAGTAGTGCTGGTGCTGTCATCCATCGTCATCGGCATCACCTCCAGCGGCGACCCGGAGTTTCTCAAGCGGGTCGGATGGCGTGTGATGTTGTTCTTTGTCGTCACCACCGGCGTGGCGGTCGCGCTGGGAATCGTGCTTGCTAGCGTGGCGCGTCCTGGCCAGTTCATCGATGCGGACTTGCTCGAGCGGACATTGAGCGTTGCTGGTGTGGAGCCACCCGCACCTGCCGGGGCCCAACCCAGTGGGGAGACTGTCTCGATCCCCGAGCGGATAATCGGGCTCATTCCCACGAATCCGTTCGGCGCGGTGTTGGAGCACGCCATGCTGCAGATCGTGATCCTCGCCATCTTCATCGGAATCGCTTTGATCGCGATGCCGGCAGACCGGGCGCAGCCGCTGCTCGATCTCATGGGGTCAGTGCAGGAGCTGTCGATGACCATCGTGAGCTGGGCCATGCTGCTCGCTCCATATGCGGTGCTCGGCCTGCTGGCGCAGATCACGATCAAGATCGGGTTCGACGCCATCGTTGGCATGTCGGCCTACGTCGGTACGGTGCTCCTTGCGCTTGCCCTCTTGTTGCTGTTGTACCTCGCCATCGTCGCCGTGCTGGGACGGCATTCGCCGATGGCATTTCTCCGAGGTATTCGAGACGTGCAGTTGCTGGCATTCTCAACTTCGAGCTCTGCGGCGGTGATGCCGCTGTCGATGCAGACAGCGGAGGAGAAGCTCGGAACTAGCAAAGCCCTCTCCCAGTTCATTATCCCGCTAGGGGCCACGGTGAACATGGCTGGGACGGCGATCTATCAGGTGGTGGCGGCGGTGTTTCTCACCCAGGTGTTCAGTGTGGAACTCTCGACCAGCGACCTGTTCTTGCTTGCTGCGACCACCGTCGGTGCGTCGATCGGCTCCCCGAGTACGCCGGGGGTGGGGATCGTGATTCTCGCCACCATTCTCACGAGCGTTGGGGTTCCAGCCAGCGGTATCGCTCTGATCATCGGTGTCGACCGGATCCTGGATATGTCACGCACATCGATCAACGTCACGGGTGACCTGGCTGCGTGCGTGGTGATGGAGCGGTGGATTGGGCCGAGAGTGCAACCGGCGGGCGTCGCCGTGGCGCCGGCGTGATGAGGAGGCGCTGGGTTCTGGGTGTTGGGTACTAGGGCAAGTACCCCCAACATCGAGGGCCTAGCACCGAGCACCTGGGATCATCCCTGGTCATCCACAGCTCTCCAGCCGTCACAGAACCTCGTCAGCGCCTCACACAGTCGGTAGATGTGTGCCAATGGCGTCTTCTCGTCCCTGAGCTGTGACATCATGTGATCCCGCACCTGCCCAAGCAGGAACTCACCCTCTCGGCGATCGTTCCAAGCCAGAAACAACGCATGGGCCATCAGTCCGCGACCGACGTAGTCGCGCCCGGAGATGTCGGCAACGAGTTCAGGATGAGCCGCTGCCTTCACGTCCTTGAACGCCTCAAACACCTCCGCATGAACGCCCTCGTTGACCAGATCGGACGGACCAGGTGCGAGTCGCTCGTACACCTCGGCGAAGGCTTGTTGTGCTGTTGCCTGCATGCGTCCCTCCTGCCCGTACGAAGACACCGACCGCCCTCAATATAGTCAGCAGGGTGTCACAGGGCGTTGCGCCTGAAGGAAGACGCTTCCGGTCGCAGTTGTACGGAGACAAGCCGTCGCCGAAGCAGTAGCTTCCCCGGGGCGACGCCTGTTGGCAGGGGATCGGTTCTGGGGGCCGCGTGCTGGCGCGGTTCCCCTGGGACCCCAGCACCCGACCCCCGGGCACCGAATGCACGAGTCGGGCTTGGAGAAGGGAGGTTCCAACATGTTCTTCACACTGCTAGTGGCTGCGTTGGTGATCTCTGCTGTCATTTCGTTTGTCGTTGCCCGCATCTTCAACAAGCCGCTGCGGCGTATCTTCGCGAGGATCATTCAGGACGAGATTAGCAGCGCGTGGGTGCGGTACGTTACGTTCGCGATCTATGTCGTGGGGATAACCGGTGGTGTGCGAATCTGGCAACTCGATCGTTACATCACGCCGGAAGGTCCGGACGGGCAAGTCGTGGAGCTGACCCGCACTCTGTGGAACTGGGAGCTGTTTCGCACCCTTCTCGGCGCGCTGCAAGCTATCACGTGGATGCTCTTGGTCGTCTTCGCCTTTGCGCTGGTGGCGTACGTAATCGTGCGGGGCTTGGAACATAGAAGAGCGAGTGCGACGTAGTCGTCCCTCGTCTCGCGCTGCGCATGGCGCTGGTGTTCCGTGACGGGCGCGCAATCATCTCTTCGAGTACTGTTTCTGGCCGATACCCATCTCGGCTTCGACCTACCGCTGCGGCCGCGGGTCACCCGCCGTCGTCGCGGCCATGATTTCTTTGCCAACTTCGAGCGAGCGCTGGTAGCCGCGCTGGCCGGGAGGGTCGACTGCGTCGTACACGGGGGCGACTTGTTCTTCCGCAGTCGGGTACCGGCAAGCCTGGTACAACGGGGTGTTGCACCCCTCAAGCGCGTGGCGGATGCTGGAATCCCTGTTCTCCTCGTGCCGGGGAACCACGAGCGGTCGCGGATACCGTATGAAATGCTCGCCCTGAACGAGCGCATTCACATCTTCCGCCGGCCCGAGACGTTTGTGACAAGCGTTGCTGGTGTGAAGATCGCGTTCGCCGGCTTCCCGTATTGCAGGCGCGATGCACGGGACCTTTTCCCGGACTTGCTGCAGGCTACAGGCTGGCGCGAGGCTGACGCTGAGATCAAGCTGCTCTGCGTGCACCAGTGTGTCGAAGGGGCCACGGTTGGGCCTGCCAACTACACGTTTCGGTATGCCAGCGATGTTGTCAGGGGTGCCGACATTCCCCGAGGATTTGCCGCTGTGCTGGCGGGGCATATCCATCGCCATCAGGTCCTGATGACCGATTTGCGCGGACGTCCGTTGGCGGCACCCGTTCTGTACCCAGGGTCGATAGAGCGCACATCCTTCGCCGAGAAAGACGAAGCCAAGGGCTATCTGTTGGTGGAATTCCGGCGGGACGAGGCTCCGGGTGGCGCGCTCGAGGATTGGCAATTCTGTCCGCTGCCAGCACGCCCCATGGTGGTGAGAGATCTGCCGGCTGATGGCGCGAGCGCGGCCACGGTCGAGACCATGGTGCGCCGTGCCATTCGAGAGGCGTCCGCCGACGCCGTCCTGCGGCTGCGAGTTCACGGGGTGGTGCAGGAGGGAGCGCGTGGCATACTTGCGGCTGCCAATCTCCGATCCATCGCACCGGCCACCATGAACGTCGACGTGCGGTTGGTGGCGGGCCAACAGTAGCATCGGCAGACCGAGTGGACCGCCGACCCTGGCTGCTCGCGGCAGCTCGCGGTATCCTTCGGTTGGTAACTCTTGAGGGTGATGCGTGTCCGATCACGAGCGCGCCGGAATCGCCGAAAGGCTCGCGATGTACTTGGATCCGGGTACCGACGAGCCGCTGTACCGCCAGATCGTCGATCGCATGTGGCTCGAGGTCGTGACCGGAACGCTGGAAACGGGCGAGCGCCTGCCCACGGTGCGGCAGCTAGCTATCGACCTCGGCGTTCACCCCAATACGGTTGCCCGCGCCTACGAAGAGCTCCAACTGCTCGGTGTTCTGCTCAACCGGCCCGGGGAAGGTACGTTCGTCGGGTTGGCTCCCCCTGACAAACCAGCACTCGAGCGCCGTGCGCAGCTTGAGCGTCTGTGCCGAGACATCCTGTCTCAGAGCGAGGCACTGGGCATATCCCTGGACTATGTCATCGAGACACTTACCGAGCTACGCTCCTCCGGCCGCGACTCGAGAGCCGGGAGGGAGTCCGAATGACCAACGAGTATCTGCCTGCCCACCTGCGCAAAGTCGCGGTGCCGTCTCACCAGGAGAGATTCTCCATGCCAACCAGATCACCTGACGACACTCGATACCCCTTGGCCGCGGTTGTCTCGGGTCTCGCCGCCGCCGCCGGGCTGGGCGCGGCACTGCTGCTCGCGCCGGTCGGCTGGGAGTTGTGGGATGCGCTGGTCGTGCCAGCCGTATCGGCGCTTGGCGCCTTGCTGGTAGGCTCATCGATAAAGTTCGCGGACCAGTGGGAGAAGGCGGTGGTGCTGCGGTTGGGTAGGTATCGTGGACTGCGAGGCCCCGGGGTGTTCTTCGTGATTCCCATCGTTGATCGCGTGAGCTACCACATTGATCAGCGCATCCGGACCACGGATTTCGGTGCCGAGTCGTGCCTCACCAAGGACACCGTACCCGTCAATGTCGACGCGATCGCCTTCTGGATTGTGTACGACGCGGAGCGGGCTGCTCTGGAGGTACAGCAGTACGCGCAAGCGGTGGTCCTCGCCGCCCAGACGGCCCTACGCGATGCCATCGGCAAGCATGACCTTGCTGAGCTGATTCAGTCCCGTAAGGAGCTCGGCCGAGGTCTGCAGGAGATCCTTGACGAGAAGATGCATGATTGGGGAATCCAGGTTCAGTCCGTTGAGATCCGCGACGTGATAATACCGAAGGCCCTCGAAGAGGCCATGTCTCGTCAGGCTCAGGCCGAGCGTGAACGGCAAGCGCGAATCATCCTCGGCACCGCGGAGACCCAGATCGCGTCGAAGTTCGTCGAGGCGGCCGAGAGTTACAGCCGGAACCCCACGGCACTCAATCTCCGCGCCATGAACATGCTCTACGAGAGCATCGTGAAACGGGGCTCCTTGATGGTGGTCCCCTCCGGCCTGGCCGACTCGCTGAATCTCCCCAGCATTCTCGGGCTAACGGGTGCCGCCGGGGCCACTGGGCTGGCAAAACCACCAGAGCCGGGGGGCGAGGATCAAGGCGGGGACACCTCTGGAGGCGGTCCGCCGCGGGCCCGCTGACCCGCGCGGCGTGTCGCCAGCCTGGCTGATGGCTCGCGGAGGCGTGGCGCCCTGGGGTGAGGTCGCAGCAGGACGGCCGACCCCAGAGCTCGTCTGTCGATCGCTCGTGGCTGGTGCTACAGCACCGAACCGCAATTGGGACGTGGTGGGCCGGGGGTAGTCACCGTCTGGGTTGTCGCGACGTGGCCTAATATTGAGAGCGTCACCATGTCGGCACGATCAGAAAACGAACATCGTCATCGTGGCAGCGCCCCCTCCCCGACAGGAGGTGACAACAGTCAGTCTGACGCTGATGCTGCGCAGGGCACCTCAGCTGTAGCGAAGTGGGCCCGGAGAATTGGCGCTCTGCTCGTGCTTGCCTCGTGCTTCGGGGTCATCTACTACGCGGTCCTGTTGGGGTGGTTGCGTCGGGATCCTGAGGCGNNATCCTGAGGCGCTGTCGATCGTCTATCCGTTTGACGGATCCGTGTTTCCACCAGACATCATCGCTCCCACGATGTGGTGGGAGGACCAGAACTCCGCTGCCAACAGATGGCACGTCACCATCGGTTTCCCAGACGGTGGCGATCCCGTCGCTGCGGAAGTGGACACGACCGCCTGGTCGCCCGACAGCGCCATGTGGGAGATGATCAAGAGACGATCCGTCGGAAAAGAGGCCACGATCACGGTCACGAGTCTCCGCCGTGTCTTGGTCATACGTCAAACATTGGCTCGGCAGAATATCACCATCTCGACATCTGGGGACTCGGTCGCCGCACCGATATTCTACCGTGACGTGCCCTTACCGTTTCGCTTCGCGCTGAGGAATGTCCCGATGATTCGCTGGCGGCTGGGCGACATTTCCTCGTACAGTCCGCCCCCCGTCGTCCTGACGAATCTGCCCGTCTGCGGGAACTGTCACTCCTTCTCGGGCGACGGCCGGACGCTCGGCATGGACGTGGACATCGGCAACGACAAAGGCGCGTACGCAATAACGGCCTTCGAGGAGAAAACGGTCCTGTCGCCGGACAAGCTGATCAGCTGGAGCGCGTACGTTCGGGATAGGCGGGTTCCCACCTTCGGCATGCTCCCGCGGGTGTCGCCAGATGGGAGGTACGTCCTGGCGGGTGTGAAGGATCGCGCCGTGTTCCTGCCCAGGGAAGACATTCTGTTCTCGCAGATCTTCTTCCCGGTCATGGGCATCCTGGCCTACTACGATGCCGCGACCGGAAGGATCGCTGCACTAACCGGCGCAGATGACGAGGAATACGTACAAACAAACGGCGTGTGGACACCCGACGGGCGGGAAGTGATTTTCGCGCGAAGCCGTGCCGCGCAGCTCAAGACCGAAAACCCTGACAAAGGCATCCTTCTCAATACCGAGGAATGCGCAGAAGTGCTGGGCGGTAGGGAGTTCTTGGCGAAGGCGCAGGAGGGTGGCAAGGCTTTCAAGTTTGACCTCTATCGACTGCCGTTCAACGGCGGCAGGGGAGGCAGGCCCGAGCCGATTGAGGGAGCGTCGCGTAACGGCATGAGCAACTTCTTCCCGAAAGTGTCGCCGGACGGCAGGTGGTTAGTGTTCACCCAGGCCCACAGCTTCATGCTGCTGCAGCCTGACAGCAAGCTCTACATCATGCCGGCCAGCGGTGGCACACCTCGGTTGTTGAACGCCAATACGCCGCGGATGAATTCATGGCACAGTTGGTCACCCAATAGCCGGTGGCTGGTGTTCTCGTCGAAGATGTTCGGTCCGCATACGCAGCTCTTCCTCACCCACATCGACGAGGGGGGTAATGATACCCCTCCGGTGATACTGCAGCATTTCACGTCTAGCTACCGGGCAGCGAACATCCCGGAGTTCGTGAACATCCCCGCGCACGCGGCCCGCACGATCGATGAGCGGTTCATCAACGACTACAACTACTTCCGCAGTGGGCGCATCTACGAGCAGTTTCGGGAGTACGATCGCGCTGAGGAGGAATTTCTCAAGTCGCTGCGCATGAACCCCGAGAATACTTCGTCCCTCTACTCGCTGGCGACACTCTACGCCAAGCGGAAGGACTATGACGAGGCGATTCGGGCGTTCCAGCGGATCTTGGAGATCGAGCCGGACGCGGTCGTTCACAAGGACCTGGGTAGCCTGTACTTCACCATCGGCGAGTACGACAAGGCGGAGGCGGAGTTCCGTGCGGCGGTGAGGCTCGATCCGCACAACGTCGCTGCCCACTTCAACTTGGGCACGCTCTATCTGATGCAGCACGATCTCGCGAGGGCGGAACGGGAGTTCGCGCTCCTGCTCGATCTGGACATCGAGTCGGCCGCAGCCGTGCGAGTGCATAGCAACTTGGGCCACATCTTTGTCGCTCGGGGTGACTACCGAAGGGCGATACGTGAGTACAGGGCGGTCCTGGTTCTCGACAGCCTGAACTTGGATGCGCGTCACAATCTGGCGTTGAGCTACCGGGTGTTGAAGGACCTGACAAATGCACGGCGGGAATTCGAGGTTGTGGTGCGGCTGGATCCGGGCAACGTAGAGGCCCACAATGCCCTGGGCGAGATCCTGCTGCAGGCCGGCGACTACCCCTCGGCGCTCGAGGTACTCACGGAAGCGGTGACGCGGGCTCCCGACAACATCGTGGCCCAGACGTATCTGGGCCATACCTACTACCAGATGGGAGACTTCGAGAACGCGGAACAGGTATTCCTCAGGATCATAACACGGGATCCCGGCAATGTCTTCGCCCACGTCAATCTCGGCAGGGTCTATCACGAGACGGCGCGGTACGACGAGGCCGTAGCGGCGTTCAAGCGGGTCGGGGAGCTGAACCCGAACCACGCCGCGGCGTACTTCATGCTCGGCGAGGCGCTGGTCAGAGAAGGGCGATCGATGGACGAGGCCATCAGGGCGTTCAAGCAAGGGTTGTCTCTGGATCCCTCGTATGTCGAAGGCCACGTGTCCCTGGGGGACCTGTACGTCGTGATTGATGACCCGGTCAACGCGCTCGAGGAGTTTGAGCTGGCGCTGGGCCTGGATCCGGCAGATTCGAACTTGCGGGGGTATCTGGAGGCGAAGATTGACGACCTGAGGCAACGTCTGCGGGACTAGGCTCGGCCGCGTCCCTAGGCTGTGTGGCTACCCGCTGGCCGACCCAAGCTCCTCCACCTCCCGGTACTTTGTCAGCAGCCGTTCCTGGAAGTCGATTCGCTCGTGCAGCTCGCTGACTTCGACTTCCAGGTGCTCGATAGCGCCTCGCAGATCGTGTTCCCGACGGGCCTGCTGGCGGAGGTACTGCGCACCCAGCCAAATGCTGCCTGCCGAGATGATCAGGGCGGCGATGCCAAACAACGTGGCTGCCACCAACGGTCCGTACTCCATGCTGCGCTCCTGCTTCCTAGACGCCTCTGTTGCCTCATAGTGGAAGAACTGTGCCGTCGTGCCAGCTCTATAACTAGCTGTCGCGCATGCACTTGAGGGGCTGATCGTCGTGGTGGACCAGGAGCGGGCGTCCGCAAGCGGGACGGGCGATCCCACACACGGACACCTACCTTTCCGTTGGGAGATCACGCGCGCCGACTGCTGAAGACCGGACGCATCCGGCCGCCGGCTGCCACGCTGTGGCTGGTGCTACCTAACGCAGCTGCCGGTCGAAGCGCAGGTTCCGCACGCGTCCACTGGACACGCGGAACCCCGTAATCTCGTTGCGCTCGTTGCGCTCGAAGCCGACCTGGCCAAAGAACCAGGTGTCTCCGCTGAAGCTGTCGAGTGCTTCCGCCGTCAAGTGGATTGGCTCGTGGCGCATGTGGCGAGCCACGAGCTTGCCTTCCTGGACCACGATCGTGTAGGTCGTGCCGAGTTCTGCGCTGGTGTAGACACCTTCGTATTCGGCAAGCTGCTGCTCGTCGGGCGCGAACGGTGGGATTCGTTTCGCCTCTGCCTCTTGTCCGCTCTGAAGCACCGTTAAGCTGGAGACTTCGCCGGCTGCATCACGGTGAAACGTGACTCGCGCGTCGACTTCCCGTGCGACGAACGTGGTGTCCGACTCCGGGTGCAGCTCGACTGTCGGCTGTCCCGTGGCATCCGCCATCAACCGGTCGCCATCTCGTGTGACAGTGACGACCAGTCCTGGCTGGAGCTCATAGACTCCCACGTAGTCGTCGTAGATGGCGGGATCCACCGCTGCCGCTGCACCGGGCTCCTCCTCCGTTAGCTCCTGTTCGGCCACCACTAGGTAGTCTGCCAAGTAGACGTCAGCGACACGCTGCGCCGTCTGTGACGGATTGAAGCTTGCGAGATTGCTCAGAACGGCGATGGCGAATCCGTGCTCCGGGAACCGAACCAGGTGACTGCGAAATCCGGCGTCTGCACCGCTGTGCCCCACCGTCTTCAGTCCCTCGTACGTGCCGATCCCCAGCCCGAAAGCGTAGCCCAGAGTGTCGCCGTTGTTGAGTATGCCCCGCGTGTGCATCCAGTCGATGACGCGCCCGCCACCGACCCGTCCCTCGTCGAGGTTATGTGCCCACTTGGCGAGATCTTCGACGGTCGTGAACAGGCTCGTCGCACCGACATTGGCGTAACTGAGCACGGACTTTCTGAAGCCTCCGGTGCGATTGTACGAATACGAATACGCCCGATTGGGCACGATCATCTCGTGGTCATCGTGAAAGTGGGTGCTGGTCATGCCGAGGGGCCGGAAGATGTGTTCGGCGGTCCACTCGCGAAACGATTGACCGGTGACGCGTGCCACGATCTCGGCAAGGAGCGTGTATCCCGTATTGGAATACAGGTACTCGTCCCCCGGGTCGAAGTTCAGCTCCCGCTGATGCTGTATGAGCCGCAGGATATGCTCTCTGGTGATCACGTCGTCGAGCCGCCAGCCGGCCAGCGCCAGCAGGTTCCACTGATCCCGCAAGCCGCTCGTGTGATGAATCAGGTGGCGGATCGTGATGGTCTGGCCGAAGTCCGGGATATCGGGCAGATGCGTTCTGATGTCGTCGTCGAGTGACAGCTTCCCCTGCTCGGCGAGGAGCGTGATGGCAAATGCGGTGAACTGCTTGGAGACCGAGGCGACATGAAACACCGTCGAGGGAGTGATGGGTATGTCATACTCGAGTTGCGCGTAACCGTACCCGCGCTTGTAGACGATCGCGCCGTCGCGGGCGATCGCCACCGCCGCGCCTGGTGAGCCCGGGCGGTCCACAGGGGCAAACAACTGGTCAACTTTGCCCGCCGCCGTGGCCGCTGCCGGCTCCAGTCGCTCGACCGTGACCGCATACCGGCCCGGCTCCGCCTCCTCATCGTCGAACGGACGCACTTCGAGGCGGTACTGGCCGGAGGTTTGAGGGAACAGGGAGATGAACTCGAAACCCTGGGATCCTGTCGGGCTGTCGATTTCCTGGAGCTGCTTGCCCTCCGGATCCAGCACCCGCACGACGACGTCGATCCCTCGCTGCTCCACGGTGGCGAACATGAACTGGCCGGACTCGAGGTTGACCTGGAAGGTGTGGACATCCTCGCGGGTCATCTCACGCTCGACGGCGGTGTTCAGCTTCAGTTGCGGTACATCGGTCTGGGCGGTCGTGACCTCTGGGTAGAGGGCGGCGAACGCCAGCAGTACGGGTACAATGGTCGTGTAGTAACGCTTCATGGCTGCACCTCTCGCGCGGCCTGTTTGTGGCGAGTGCCACGCGGGCTGCGGCGTGGCTCGAGTGATTGCTGGTCGTGCGAGGGGTACTGATTAATACGACACGGTGCGCTGGGCGCGCAACCGCGAGCCTCAGGTTGCAGAGATTCCCAGGATGATAGCGGTGCTCATTGAGACCCCTCTCTGCACCTGTTCACTCACCGAGCTCCCGAAGGCGGTCCTCAATCTCCCGGATCCGGTCTGCTGCCTCGGGGAAGCCGGTGGGAAGGAGTGCGTCGGGCTCGAGCAGGCGGTACAGTCTCAGGGCCTTATCTAGACTCCGACGGGCCTCCAGCGCCCGGCCTTCGATGTGGGCCTCGAGGCCATCGAGGTACAGCGCTTCAGCAACGAGCCAGCCACGCCCGGGTTCCAGTTCGCCCGTCGGAGCGACCATTCGCTCCAGGGTCGGGCCGTCGGCGATTCGGGCAAGGTCAAGGTCGAAGCCAACCTGCTGGACAGCCTTGTTGAGCTCCTGCTTGACCGTCGTAGATTCGCCCGCCTGCTTGAGAATCATCTCTCGCAGGCGCCGCAGCACCGCGCCCACCTGCTCGATCATCCGAAGGATGTAGTCCCGATGGTACATATGCTGGCCCGCACCGAGGCTGTGGTTAGCCCGCCGCTACATGATATGAACTGATAGCGTCTGCAGTGTCGGTGCTTCTCCCCGGACCTGGTGGGTCGTCGATGCCGAGTGCTTCACTAGTGCCCAAACAGCGGGGGCTGCGAACCGTCATTGCACTGCCGGTATCACGCGCTCCACGATCAGGCGAATGATATCGTACCAGTGCTCATTGGCACGGGCAGCCACGTAATGCCACTCGCAGGTTGCCACGACCACCAGGTCTAGGTCCGGTACGACGACGATGAACTGGCCTCCATACCCGGTGGCGAAGTAGAAGTCATGGTCGTGGGCACTGCCAACCCACCACAGATAACCATAGTGCGGTCCGTAGGGGAGGGCGGTAGCGGTGGCGATGTGTGCCTGAGTCGACGTCGTGGCCCAGCCCGGGGGAACGATCTGGTGACTTCCCGCGGCTCCAGCGTTGAGATACAGCATCCCGAACTGCAGCATGTCGCGGGAGGTCACCTGCAGGCCGGCCCCACCGACGTTGTATCCCTGGTTGTCCACCAACCACTGACGATCGCCCACGCCCAGGGGCTCAAACAGGTATTGCTGGGCGAAGTCGAGGGCGCTCAGTCCCGTTGCCTCGGTCAGAATGACAGACAGCAAGTGGGCTCCACCGTCACTGTAGTTGAAGCGCGCCCCTGGCGGGTCGACGAAGGGTTTATCCAGGATGTACTCGAGTTGATCCGGAGCGGACATCCAGCGGTTGAACTCTGAGTAGCTACCGAGCTCGTGCCACTCGAGGCCGGAGCTCATGGTCAGCAGTTGGCGGATAGTGATCCTGCCCTTCTCCTCGTCCAGGTTGTCGACAAGCCCGCCCAGAAAGTCTGCGAGCGTCATCTCCACGTCTTGGATGAAGCCTTCTCGGATCGCGATCCCGATTAGCGCCGACGTGAAGCTCTTCGTTACTGACCGGACATCGTGAAGGGCGTTGGGCCCATGGCCGTTGAAGTACTGCTCAGCGAGCAGAGCCCCGCGCTGGGCCACCAGCAAGCTCTTTATTCCTTCGATCTGCTCGGCTTGGGCGTAGGCTTGAGCCAGTTGCTCGTTGTCGATGCCTTGAGGGGGAGGAGCAGCCCCCAGGCACGATGCAATGAGGAGCGCTAGTGCTGTCGCGGCCGCAGGCTGCAGTTGCCTCGGCGCTTGGCGCAAGCGGGGCGAGATGCGGGGAGGGGAGAGCCCCTCTGGTTCTCTGGAGCTACACGGGGTCATTGGAGTTCACTTGCGCGATGGTCCCAGCGTCGACCCACTCGTTGGTGTTGCCACTCCTGAAGCTTTCGCTGAAGAGATGATATGTGCCATCTAACGGCCACGTCGGGCAGACTTCGCTTGAGGAGGCGCCTGTCGAGCGACCAGCGCGGCCGCGGGATATCTAGTTCGCCAATATATTGTGAGCAAATATATCGTCAATATATGTAGTCATCGGTGTAGCTCCCCGCTGCCCCTTCCCCGTGGTGCTCCCAAGCCCCTTCGTGACCGGCCGCCGTTAGGCTTGCCCGACCGGGTTCATCGATATATATATCACGTATACATCTGCCCAATACGTAGCTGCCGGGGTCGGGAACCGTCCCACTGCCGGGGGCCATGCTGGTTTCCGCCCGCGACTCTTGGGCTGACCGGGTGGCCCTCGTGAAACAGAGTCGGCACCCCGGGGGGACCGCGCGTGCCAGGAGGGCGAGCATGCTTTCCAAGCATCAACAGGAGTGCTGGAACGCCTTCTACGAATCCGCACGCCACAATACCACGCTCGACCAGCGCACCACTCTCATGATTCATCTCGCTTCCGCCATGGCAGTGGGATGTGACCCCTGAATGGAGGCGTACCTTGGCGTGTCCAAGGAGGTCGGGCTGTCGAACGAGGAGATCGGCACGGTGCAGGCCATCGTTATGGCCGTCTCGGCGGCACGAGTGCGGGCCCACTTTCGGGAAGTGCGAAGGAAGATGTCCGGAGGTGACAAGCCCGGGCGCGCTGGTGGGTAAGGAGGACCTATGACAAAGACTTTGACCCTGTTGCCGTTTCTGGTGCTGAGCAGCGCCACTGCCCTGGCGCAGAGTGAGCCGGCTCTCGAGAGAGAGGTGGAGGCCGTCAGGCAGGTAGCGCTGGATTATCTCGTGGGCGCCGAGTCAGCAGACGCGGCGAGGATGGAGAGAGCGTTGCATCCGGAGGTTACCAAGGTCCTGTTGGCCAGGTATCGGCAAACCGGTGCGCCATACCTGCGGAAGTCAGGGGTATCGCAGCTCGTTGAAGTGACGCGTGCCAGAGGAGCGTTTGTCGAGGAAGAGAAGCGGCACGCGGAAGTCACTGTCTATGACATCGGGTACGACATGGCTTCCGTGAAGGTCGTGTCGACCCAGTTCGTCGATCATCTGCTACTCGCCAAGATCGATGGGCAATGGAAGATCGTCGATGTCCTCTGGGTTCCGAACGGGCGCGTCACCGGTCCCGAGCCGACCCCCGTCGACATCGAGCTCGACAAACGGGCCGTCAAGAGCACGGCGCTAGACTACATTCAGGGGGCGTACGAGGGGAATGCGGAGCGCATGGCTAGTGCCCTTCATCCGGAACTGACGAAGGTGCTGTGTGTCAGGCATCCGCAGACCGGCAAGCATCTCTTGCTGAAGACAGGAGCGTCGCAGCTGATCGAAGGTACGCGGGCCAAGCTCGGGCTGCTGGGCGAGGACGAACGGAACATCGAGATCACCGTGTTCGATGTCGGGCATGACCTGGCGTCGGCCAGGATCGTATCAGCCATGTACATCGATTACCTGCAGCTCGCCAAGCTCGACGGCAACTGGCAGATCATCAACGTGCTCTGGGTGCCGAACCCGGGTGAGCGGCGGGGATAGTCCCACGATCGCTGCCGGCGGGGGGTGGGGCCGGTGAGGTCAAATACGCCGTGAACGCAATCAGTCGAAGGGATTTCGTGCGCGCGTCCGCTGCGGCAGTGGGTGGCGCAGCGTTGGGGGCATGCGCTAAGTCTGCTACTGACCCACTGGAGCCAACGGCGCTGGTGGCGGCGGTTCGCGGCAACGACCTGTACTCAATGAGCCGGGACGCGTTGGAGGGCCTGGGCGGAGTAGGGGGGATCGTCCACGATGGCGAGACGGTGTTCATCAAGCCGAACATGGTCACCCTACCGTGGGCGAGCTCCGGCAACTGCTTTGCCAACGGCGAGTGCACCAAGCCAGAGATCATCATCGCCGTCACCGAAGAGTGCCTGAAGGCAGGCGCAGCCGAGGTCACCATCGGTGATGGCTCGCACCTCCCGACGCTGAACTGGGAGCTGGCCGCGACCTTGGATGGCTCGACGAATCTCGTTCGCGAGGCAGCTCGACTCAGCTCGCAGTACGGTCGGACGGTGAGGGTTGCATCCCTCGAGGTCGACTCCCCCGCGTGGGATGAGCTCCCTTCTCGGACGTATCTCGGGACGATAGCCGTATCCAGCCTGGTGGCCCGGGCGGACCGCGTGATCTCCATCCCCGTGGCGAAGACGCACTCCTGGGCGCAGCTCACGCTCTCGCTCAAGAATTTTGTGGGTGTCACACCGCTGGAGCGGTACGCTGGCTGGGTGGATCCAGGCTATTGGGATCGCGGCAAGGAGTTCGACCACAGCAGCCCGGATGCGATTGCGGCGATCTATCTGGATATCGTCGACGGCGTGAAGCCTGACCTCGCCGTCGTCGACTTCTCCATTGGGATCGAGGGTGACGGACCCGGTGTCGGGCATGGCGGCCGCACGGTGGACATGCGGCAGCGGCTTGGTTCCTGGCTGCTCCTGGCGGGCACCGACCTCGTTGCGGCCGACGCCACGGTAGCGCGCATCATGGGTCACGACGTGTTCGACCAGAGGCAGCTGACCATGGGCTACGACATGGGCCTCGGTGAGATCCGCAAAGATCGGATTGAGCTCGTTGGCGAGCGACTGGAAGATCTGCGGGTCGAGTGGTTGCCCGCCCAGCTCAGGAACCAGCTGGCATCCGCCCGGGCCAGTCCGGTGACCCGTCGACCCGGCTGTCCGCTGGTCTATACTGGGGCTCCGTGCTCACTGCACTACTCGCTCGGGGCCTGATCCGCCGCCGTTCCCCGTCTCACTCAACTCCTGGCTTGAGGCAGGTGGTTAGCACCTAGAGCCGGAAGCTCCAGCCGAGTTCCTTCGCTGATAGCTCAGCCTGGGGGGAGTACCGTCATGCGTAACGACCCGAGAAACATACTGTTCCCACTCGCCGTGCTGTTGCTGGCGGCGCCGGCCCGCCCCATCGAAGCGCAGCAGCCGGCACGGGGTGGTGCTACCCAGCTCCGGGAGGCTCTGCAGTCGAGGTTGTCCGCTCTGTATGCCGAGAGCCGTGCCCCCGGGGTGAGTGTCGGAATCGTTCTGGCGGACGGTACGTCGTTCGGCCTGGCGGCGGGCCTGGCCGACACCGTCTTGGGCGTTCCGATGACCCCGTCCAGCCGTCTGTTGCAGGGGAGCGTCGGGAAGACGTACGTGGCGGCAGTAGCCATGCAGCTCGTTCACGAAGGCTTGCTCGATCCTGGTGCAAAGATCTCGACGTACCTGGGGAGGGAGCCGTGGTTTGCGCGGCTCCCCAATCACAGCGACGTCACCGTGCGCCAGCTGATGAACCATACCAGCGGCATCGTTCGCTACGAGTTCAATGAGCGGTTCATCTCCGATCTCCTGGCGGCCCCCGACAGGGTGTGGCAACCGGAAGAGCTGCTTGCCTATCTGTTCGACACCGAAGCCCCATTCGCCGCCGGTGAGGGGTGGGACTACTCGGATACGAACTACATCATTCTCGGGATCATCATTGAGCGGCTCACGGGGGGCGCGTACTACGACGAGTTGCGCCGGCGGATACTCGAGCCGCTGGGACTGGAAAACACCGTGCCGTCGAACTCTCGGCGCGTGCCCGGGCTGGTTCAGGGATATGCTGGCGTGGAGAATCTCTTCGGCGTGCCTGATGCAGTCATCGTGGACGGTGAGTTCGCGATCAATCCCCAGTTCGAGTGGACCGGCGGAGGAATCGCGTCGACGGCAGAGGATCTCGCCCGGTGGGGAAAGGCCCTGTACGAGGGCCGTGCGTTCGATGAGTCTCTGCTTCCGGTGATGGTGGACGGGGTTGACGCCAGGCTGGGTCCCAACACGCGGTACGGCCTGGGCGTGATTATCCGGCCGAGCCCGTTGGGGAAGAGTTGGGGGCACAGCGGGTTCTTTCCCGGTTATCTGACCGAGATGGCGTACTTTCCCGAGCACCGCGTGTCGGTGGCCGTCCAGCTCAATTCGAGTGACTTTCCAAACCTCGGCATGCGTCCGCTACGGATACTGCTGGAAATGGCTAAGGCCGCGGTGCAAGGAGGTGGGGCGCCCGACGCGGATAGCCTCGGGCGGTGACGCCAAGAATGCTGTGAGCTGGGTGGCAGGCAACGGGGAGAGCAGTCCTAGTGGCACCGGTTCGCACGGCGTACCTTCACGTATGACTCCTGTGGGGGACCCGACCATGGAAGACCGTCACCTCATCGCACTGCTTGCCTACGACGCATTAAAGGCCGCGAAGAAGCGAACGCCCGAGGGCATCCAGAGGGCGGTCAAGCAAGCTGCCGAGATTCTCGAGGCGGCACGGGAGGAGGAGCGGCGGAGCATGGAGAAGCGCGCACGGGAGTCGATAGAGCAGGAGCCGGGAGGTCTAGGCGGGATTTCGGGGTAGTCGTGACTCGCGGCGCCGGACGTTCCGACGTCGAGCAGGTGCGGATGTACCAGCTTATCAAGACACCCTAGCGCACCTTGCGCGTGAAGTTGCTGTGCCGCCACATCCGGGTGACCGTGCCGTCTTCTGCCACCTCGAATACGATCTCCTCACCCAAGGACTCATCGTCCCGAATCCGCCTGAAGGTATGCTCCCCCACCTGGTTGAGCTGGGCTAGCCCATCGATTGGATTCGTCGTAGGCAGGTAGAGCATGGCCAGGTTGCCCTTCCAGGTGACTACGGCGAGCTCGCCGCCCCACGGCGACCCACTGTAGGTCCCGGTGTACTTCTCGAGTGTCGGGTCTGCCGGCTTGGCTTCACTGGTCGAGTCAAGGGCGGCGGCGATGGCTGGCGCGAAGATTTCCTGCGCCCGCTGCGTGTGCAGGCTGGTGTTCACTCCGTTGGCGTTGGACATGAAGATGGCCGCGATCTTGTCGTCCGTCTGGAGGGAAAGATGCGACCGGTAGCCGGGGCAGCTGCCCCCGTGCCCAACAAACGTCTTATCGTTGCTGCGCCATACGGCGAAACCCAGTCCCCAGGTGGTTTCCCAGTCGGGGTCGAGCCAGTGCACTCTGTGCATCTCCCGCAGCGTGTTGCGGCCGAGCACTTCGTCGGCGCCGTGGTGGAGAACTCGGAATTGCCAGGAGACAAACTTCGCCAGGTCCTCCACCGTGGAGGCGAATCCCGCCGCAGGGGCGATGCCCCTGGCCTGAAAGGCGGGCAGCCTTTCCCGACTCCCCTCTCGGGTCGGCGCGCCATATCCCACGGCTAGGCGTCCGCCGTGGTGCTGCTCAGGGATCTCCGGATTGGTGGCATCCATTCCCAGCGGATCCAGGATGTTCTGGCGGATGTAGTCGCCGAAGGGACGCCCCGAGACTTGTGCCACGATCTCCCCGGCCAAGGTGAGTCCCAGATTGGAGTACTGGAAGTAGGTGGAGGCAGGGTAGAGCTCCTTCTGGCTCGACAAGCGCTCGATGATCTGCTCCCGGGTGGGGAAGCTGAAATCGGGCTCGGTCCAATACGGGTAGTCCGATTCCCGGGGGAGTCCGGATGAGTGGGTCAGTATGCCCTGAACCGTGACCGGTGGTGCGTCGGGGTAGGTGTCCTGGATGTTGAACCAATCGAGGTGGGTCGCCACGGGATCGTCGAGCCGGAGCTTGCCCTGCTCCAGGAGTTGCATGACCCCGATGGAGGTGAACAGCTTCGAGATGGAGCAGATCGAGTACATCGTCTGCGGCGTCGCGGGCACCTGCCGCTCCCGATTGGCGTGCCCAAATCCCCCGCTCCAGAGGAGTTCCTGGTCGTGGACCACGGCCATGGAAATGCCGGGGATGCTCTCATAGGCGCGCTGGGCGTCGATCCATACCTCGAGCAGTCGGATGGCCTCCTGCACTCGGGGATGGTCTTTGAGTGACCCCTGCTGCCCGAGCAACGGGCTCGCCAGCGCGAGGTACAGGAACCAGACAGTCGTTCGCTTCATGGTGCCATCTCCGGAGGGTGGGACGCGACGCGGCGCACGGTGGAGATATACGGTTGTGGGGTGTGGGGCGGAAGCGCGGGGAGGCCTGCGCCCGACCTAGCGCCTAATTCCTTTAATTACTATCGTATTTGCGCGCCCTCGGACTGGGCGTGCTCGGTCCGTGGTAGGTGGTTCGTGGTCAGTTGGCTGAACACCACTGACCACGCACCACAGACCGTGCGCCACGAGGCACCGTCAACGAGCAAAATCAACGTAACAGGGTAGGGGAGATGGCCAAGAAGTACGTGTCGAACAAGGACGTCTCGGTCCGGATCTTCAAGAGCAATGTGCTCGAAGCACTATCCCACGTGCATCCCGTGGTGCCGCACGTACTGTACCTCCCCGTCATCGCCTATGTGCTCTACTCGGCTTCCGCGGTGGCTTCGGTTGCACGGATCGGGGCAATGATCGCGCTCGGCCTTCTGCTCTGGACTGTAGCCGAGTACTTCATCCATCGATTCATGTTCCACGCGACCCCGGAAGTGGAGGAGCGGGTTCGCCAGATTGTCGGCCGGCTCGCGCCCGGAGAGGCGGCGCTCTCCAAGCTCACTGGTCTGCGCCAGAAGCACTACTTCCTCGCCCACGGCGCGCACCATGACTTCCCGAACGACACGAAGCGGCTGGTGATGCCCCCTTCCATCAGCATCCCGCTGGCCATTCTGTTCTATTCAGCGTTCAGGTTGTTGCTCGGTCCGGGCGATGGGCCGGCGCTGTTCGCCGGCTTCACCCTTGGCTATCTCATCTACGACACGATCCATTACGCAGTCCATCATTTTTCCCTGCGCGACCCGGTCCTGCTGTACTTGAAGAAGCAGCATTACCGGCACCACTACCAGGACGCCGAGAGGGACTTCGGCGTGAGCTCGCCGTTGTGGGATCTGGTGCTGGGCACTATGGGACGAGCGAAGAGCCCGCGTGAGGCAGTCGGGCCGCCAGCGTAGGCCTGCCCTCTGGACTGAGCCGCCGACCCGAGGCTCCGGCTGTGCAACCTTGACCCTATACCTTGGTATAGGGTTTATGATGTCAGTCCAGTTGAGGAGCCGGCCATGCCGATGACCATCGGCCAGGTGGCGTCCCACGCGGGCGTCAACATCCAGACGATCCGCTACTACGAGCGCCGGGGCCTGGTGCCACCACCGTCACGGATGCCGTCGGGATATCGCCAGTACGACCGCGATACCGTCCAGCGGCTACGCTTCATCAAGCGGGCTCAGGAGCTGGGGTTCACGCTCAGCGAGATCCAGGATCTACTGGCGCTACGCGTCCGCCACGCGTCGGCATGCGGTCGTGTCGCGGCAAAGACGCGGGAGAAGATCACCCTCGTCGATGAGAAGATCAGGGAGCTGCAGCGGATGAAGCGCGGCCTCGACGAGCTTGTCACCTCCTGTGAGGCGCGGCGACCCACCGGTGACTGCCCGATCCTCAAGGCGTTGGACGAAGGGATGGAATACGCGGTATGAACACCATCAACCCCGGCCCGGCCCGACGACCGGGAGGTCTTCTCTAGCGCTCCACTCTTCGAACGATCCGTCGTACAGGTGGACCTCGTATCCGAGATGCCGCGCCACGAAGTAAAGCAGCGTTGCCTGGATCCCGGTGTGGCAGTAAGTGATCACCACGTCCCCTGACTCGACGCCGGCGGCCGTAAGTAACCCCCCGAGCACCTCACGGCTCTTGAACGTGAGCGAGTCTTGGTGCATCACACTTCGATACGGGACGTTGGCGGCGCCCGGAATGTGCCCCTGACGCGGGTAGCTGCCAGCACGGGCGCCGGAGTAGAAGTCCGCGGTTCGCGCATCTAGGATTGCCACGCGTGGAGCCTCAAGGTTCGCCTCCATCCAGGCGGCGTCCACCACGAGTTCCGATCTCGGTCGGGGCGTAAGGGAGCCACGTGACGCCTCCACGACCTCGGTGGTGACCGGCTGGCCTGCTTTGCGCCACGCAGGCAAGCCACCGTCCAAGATCGAGCTCTGGTCTCCCAGGCCCAGGTAATCGAGCGTGAAATAGGCGCGGGCCGTAGTGTTGGTCCAGTCGTCACCGAAGTAGAGCACGATACGGGAGTCGTTCGAGACACCCACCTCCTCGAGAGCCGCCTCCAACTGCGCGACAGGGGGAAGCTCGTACCTGCGCCCCGCGCTGGAAGGCGCCAAGATTTCCTCTCTGGAGAGGAACTGCGCCCCGGGGATGTGACCCTTCTCATACTCAGCACGCTCACCGATGTGAAGCACTACTAGCCTGGCACCTCCGAGCCGCTCGGCGAGCCATGCGGTGGAGACGATCATGGAGTCCGCGGCGGCGCGCTGGGCGGATACGGGCATGGTTGCCCGGGGGTGCGGTGCCATGAGGCACATCGCAGCGGTTGCTCCCACTAACGCGCGGGAAGGTCCGGACATGGTGCTCCTCCGAAGCCAAGTATGTGACACCCGAGTCGCGACCCGGCTGCTTCCTTTTCCTCCGGATCGCGGCAACCGCGCCACTCGAGAGCTGCGCCACGTGACCGGCCCATGGTGTGGCCCCGAGTAGTCGCTGGAATACCGATATGCCATACACCTAACAACCTGGCGCACAACTGACAAACCCCGTGGCCAGGGCCGCCACACCTCGTGCGTGAAGCGGAGTAGGTGAAGCCCCGCGGCCATTCAACTGACTGCGGGGCTTGCGCTTGCTATTGTGGGTCACACTTCGTCGCGGAGCGGCTCGCTACTCCACGCGCAGCGTCTCCATCGGGTCTGCCAGCGATGCTCTTCGCGCAGGCAAGTAGCAGGCGGCGAACGCAACGGCGCCCAGGAGCAGCGACACCACGGTGAGTGTCGACGGGTCGTGCGCCGTTATCCCGAACAGGTACCCCTCCAGCGTACGGGACAATGCCAGACCCCCGACGAGGCCCGATGCGATGCCGATGGCGGCGAGCAGCATGCCGCGTCGCAGGATCATGCTCACCACCTTGGTCTGGCCGGCGCCCAGGGCGAGCCGGATGCCCAGCTCTTGTCGACGTTGGCGTACCGAGTACAACATCGACCCGTAGGTACCTCCGGCAGCGAGAAGGATGGCGACTGTAGCGAACGAGATGAGCAGCACCGAATAGAACCGGGATCCGGCGATCGAACGGCTGATCAGCCGCTTCATGGAGACGATCTCGTTCACTGGCAAGTTCGGATCGACCGCCCACACGGCTTCGCGCAAAGCAGGCACCAGCACGTTGGGCTCGATGCGGGACTTGACCGCTACCTGCAGGCCCGACATGCTGGCGCCGTACGCTGCGTAGGGAACGTAGACGTTGTAGTTCCTCACTTCCGCCTGGTAGTGCTGAAGGCCCCAATGGCGGATCTCGTCCACCACGCCGACCACGGTGAGTGATGTCTCGCCTAGCCGGAGCGATCGTCCCACCACGTTTGCGTCGCCGAAGACACGTCTGGCAAGGGCCACATTCAGGATGGCGGAGCCGGTGCTGGGATCGTCGTCGGCAGGTGTGAATTCGCGACCCTGCACCCTCCGAGTGCCGAGGACGCTGAAGTAGCCAGGCGTCACCGGGTGGACCACGGCCTGGGCCGCCTCATCTGCCGTTTCCGGGACTATGCCCACCGGTTCTATCCAACAGCAGATGGGGCCCCCGGTACCCAACGGCTGGGTCACGCCCGCCGCCACCCCCTCTACCCCAGGAATGGCGCCAATACGCTCGATGAGATCTCGGGTGAAACCCACCCGCTCTTGATCGGAGTACGTCGATCCAAGGGTTAACCGCAGCGCCATCACGTTCTCCGGCTCGAACCCCGGATCGACGTTGCTGAGCCGCACGAAGCTGTTGAACAGCAGCCCGGCGCCGATCAGGAGCACGAAGGCGACGGCGATCTCGCACGCTACCAGGGCGTCGCGGAGCTTGAGCCGCCCGCGGCTCGTGCTTGCCGTCGCCGCCAAGTCCTTGAGCGCGTCGCTCACCACCGTACGAGCCGCCTGTCCTGCGGGAGCGAGACCGAACAGCGCACCGGTGGCGACCGATACCGTCAAGGCGAACCACAGCACCCGCTGGTCGACTACGATATTATCGACCCGCGGGATCCCTCCGGGGTTGAGCCACTTGAAGGCATCCACGCCGAAGTAGGCAATCGCCGCGCCCAGCGCCCCGCCGACCAAGGAGATGGTGATGCTCTCAGTAAGGAGCTGCGTGGTAACCCGCCTTCGCCCGGCGCCCAGGGCGAGTCGCAGTGACATCTCGCGCTCCCGGTCGGTCCCCCGAGCAAGAAACAGGTTGGCCACGTTGGCGCATGCGATGAGCAGCATGAGGGCAACGGCACCGAGCAACAGGTAGAGCCGGTGCCGGACGTTGCCCACGATTGCCTCTAGCAAGGACACGACCGGATAGAGCTTGGGTGAGCCGTCCGGCAAACGCTGCGTCTCTGGGTACTCCATAGCCAGTGCGGCGGACAGGGCGTCCACTTCGGCTTGCGCGGCCTCTCGGGACACGCCGGGCCGCAGTCGCGCTACGACGGTGAGGACGTACATGTTGCGCGACTGGAGGGCGGGGTGCGAGGGATCGAGGGGGGCCCAGACGTCGATACCGTTGCCAACCATAGCGTCGGGAAGCTCGAAGCCTGGGCTGAGCACGCCGACTACAGTGATCGGGTAACCGTCCAGCATGATGGTCCGCCCGATCACCGATTCATCTTCACCCCAACGCGTTCGCCACAACCCGTGGCTCAGGACGGCGACACGGGGCCGCTCCCCCTGGAAGTCATCTCCCGACAGCAGGCGACCGCGGTGTGGGATCGCCCGGAACATCTCGAAGTACCCGGGCGTTACCAGCGCGCCTCTGATGGTCACGGGCGGGCCGTCGCCAGTGAGACTGTAGCTCTCGTCCCACCAACCGGCGACGATCGAGAATGAGCTGGTTCGGTCCCGCCAGTCCTTGTAGAGCGGCACAGGATGGGCCGGGTCATCGAAGAACACCAGCTGGTGGGAATCGGGGTAAGGAAGATCTCGCAGCACTACGCCGTCGACCACGCTGAAGATCGTGGTCGTCGCACCCACGCCGAGCCCCACGATCGCCACCACGGTCAGGGAGAAGCCCGGCCTCCGGGCGAAACACCGCGCGGCATGGCGAATGTCTTGTAGCACCACTGCCATTACACGCCTCCTCGCTCTGGCCGGCCGGTTGCTACCTGCCGGCTCCAGAGCGCAGTCTCTGTCGAGAGTGCTCTCGAACACCGGTGTAGCAACCGTCGTGCCGGACCCGGTAGGCGTACGGAAGCTGTTGACCGGCCTGCTGTTATGACGCGGGGCTGGGCGGCTTGGGGCGGTGGACTATGTTCGGTTCCGGGATACGGTATCCCAGGGGCGAACAGACTGCGGCATCCGGCACACTTAGCGACATTCGCGTCACGGGAAGCGGCGCGCCGTTTCGGCTGACTACGAGGAGTGGCAGAAGGGGTTATGCGAGCCGGGGAAAGCCGGGTACTCGCCTCAACGGTGTCGTGTGGGGAGGCGCATTCTATGTACCCCGATCAATGCCGGGGCTGCCGTCACTGCTCGCGACGTCTCCTACGACGCGGACTCGAATTCGCCGGGCGTCGCCGGGCAGATACGCCAGTGGCAGATCTTCCACGTCGACTACCGAGAGGGAATGCTCTTCGGCGCCGGCTTCCAGGGCCCGCTGACGAGCGGCGGCGGTGGCCTGTTCGATTGCTTCAGCTCGAGGCAAGGCGCTGAACACATGATCGACCTCTCCACTCACTTGCGCAATCGCAGCACCGACGGCGTTCGCCACGGCATGGTGCTCGACCTGAACCACCTCGGAAATCCCGTTGAGCCGTTCCGGAACAAGGAATGCGCCACCGCCCACGGCTACCAGCGGGATGGCCGTTGCGTCGGTCTTCATGCGATCTACGCTGGCGTCGATCATGGAGGACATACGTTGTCGTAGCCTACTGGTTGTCCTCCGGTCGAGGTGGGCGACTCGACTGGCGTCTCCGAGTTGGAGTAGGCCTCCCGCCACAGCCACGTCGGTCGCGGTTAGGCGGCCACCGCCAAACACCAACGCGTCTCGGGTGATCCGGTTTCCGACGCTCTGCGGGCCAATACGGTCATGCTCTGGATCGATGATGGTGCCCCCGCCGAGGCCAATCGACACGAGATCTGGCATGCGGAACAACGTGCGGACGCCGCCGATCTCGACTGCACTATTGGCTTCGCGAGGGAAACCCGCCTTGAGGCAACCGATATCCGTACTCGTCCCGCCGACGTCGACGACCATCGCGTCGTTCAGCTTGGAAAGGAAGGCGGCGCCCCGCATGCTGTTGGTTGCCCCTGACGCGAAGCTGTAGACAGGGAAGGCCTCGGCATAGTCTGCCCGCATTACGGTGCCATCATTCTGCGTCAGGTAGAGCGGCGCATGGATGCCGCTATTGTGCAGCGCATCGGTGAACGACCGCGTCGTGTGGCGTGCCAGCTCGATGAGGCATGCATTGAGCAGCGTGGCATTCTCCCGCCCGAGCAGGCCTATGCGGCCGAGTTGGTGTGATAGGGTCACATCGACGTCCGGACAGATCGACTGGAGCACGTCCGCTGCGGCCTCTTCGGACTCCGCCGTGAGGGGCGAGAACACACTGCACACGGCGACGGACCTGATGCCCGTGTCGCGGATGGTGAGCGCTATATCACGCATGCGTCTCACGTCGAAGGGCACGATGGGACGGCCGTCATACTCGTGCCCTCCCTCCACCAGGAAGACCTCTCCGCGAACCAGCTCGACTAGGTCCGCCGGCCAGTCGATGAACGGGACCAGTGAAGCGCTCGCAGGCAGGCCGATACGGATCGCCGCAACCGACGTCACATCACGCCGCTGCAGAACCGCGTTGGTGAAGTGTGTTGTGCCGATCATGACCGCGTGAACACGACCAGACTCACCGCCCATCGCGTTCACCAATTCATCGAGTGCCGTCAGGATGCCGGTGGTCACGTCGTCGGTCGTTACGGTCTTGACGGCGGCCACGACCCGGTCGTCCTCAATTAGCACCGCGTCCGTGTTGGTGCCGCCGACGTCGATGCCGATCCGCCTCATGGTGATGAGTCGAACAGTGAGACGAAGTCGATATCGTAGCCGAACGCACGGGGTCCCACGTGCTGCAGCCCCTTCTCTGTCTTCTGAATCGTCGGTCCAGGCAGCGCCACGACAGTGACTCGCTGGCCATACCGCAGCGTCTCCGTGCCGACTGCCTCTCCCGAATCGCTATCCATCACGCAGATGATGTCCGGGACGGTGACCTGCGGCTGTCCGTCCAGGAAGCCGACCGCGAACTCGTTCTGAAACTCGAGGCGGAATTCTTGGCCGCGATTGTCATCGAGCCCCTCGATGCGCGCCGCGCCGCGCAAGAAACCCTCGGTCGTTCGGCGATCGATGTCCGTGACCTTGCCGCGGAACAGCGACTTGCCACCTTCCAGCTCCAGGACGGCGGCGACCGGATCTGCGTGGCGGCACCGTGCGTCCAACACGGCGCGGCCAATTGTGATCGCCTTCGTGACGGTGTGCAAGATCCCCCAGTCCTTCACCTCTCTGCCGGTCCGCGGTGCCTTGCACGTAGCGGCGATGGAACCGACCTCGGTGCACACTTTGCGGCTGATTCGCTCCATCCACTTCCAGCTCGCCGTGCGCGACACGATCACGTCGTTGTCCCGGATGTCCGCCAGGCACAGGGGAAAGCTCTGCAGGTCGCCGATGGCGAAACTGGTCATCTGGGCTTCGGGGTACGCACGGCCCATTGTGTCGGCGTCGACTACGGGGAGGTCGGTCAGCGCAGCCACGAGCAGGGGCTGGATCGCGTTGGCACCGCCGATCTCCAGCGACATGACGGCCTGAAACGACCGACCCAGGTACTCCTCCATCATGCG
>JABAOH010006228.1_pt1 | contig 33246 bp, 25 predicted proteins | sample 7062181 | NCBI WGS metagenome assembly JABAOH01 (sample SAMN14538630, study PRJNA623070) | marine sediment metagenome | biome: marine biome [ENVO:00000428]; feature: marine pelagic biome [ENVO:01000023]; material: deep marine sediment [ENVO:00002113]; isolation source: pool of 5 deep marine... | reverse complement strand
AAATATCGCCCAACACAATTCAACGAACGGAGGTCTTCGAATGATGCGGCAGCGATTCCGAAAAGTAACGGCGCTATTATCGCCGTTGGTCGTGTTCTGTTTTCTGACGGTGCAAATAACTTGTGCGATACCCAGGCCGGTCAGCGCCGAAACCTCGAACGACCTCAAACAAATCGAGTACGCGTACTACTTCCGGGGAAAATACTCCGAAGCAGTCGAAGCGTTGCGAGACTTCCTGAAAAGGCCGGGTCTGGATCCTGCGGAGGAACGCGAGGCAAGAGAGTTTCTCGCCGCTTCTCTGGTTCTATCGGGCTCTCCGGGAGAGGGAAGGGATCAGTTTCTCAAAATCTTGAACTCGACCGAGGGCTATGAAGGACCCGACACGGGATTGTTCAAGCAGGAAGTGATCGACGCGTTCGAAGAGGCGAAAACACAATACTCATCGATGCTTTTGAAACAAGCGACCGAAATCGAAACCGCAGTCGTGCCGGAAAGCGCCGTGGAGCCAGAGTCCGATCTCGTTCAGGATGAAAAGAAGTCGATTTTTAAAAAATGGTGGTTTTACACCATCCTCGGTGGGGCGGTCATCGTGGTTGCAGCCGCATCGGCCAGCAAAGAAGACGATGCCTCGGATGAGAACAACAAGGGAACTCTAACGATCGGGGTGACTATCCATTGAGAGGCTTTAGGGAGGTCATTTGATGATGAGAAAGATAGTTATGTTTACACTCGTAGTGCTCGTTGGGATTTCCGCCTGCTCTCGGCGGGAAGCACCCCTCCTGCCAAATGAAAAAGGCACCATTACACTTAAATTCTCCAGATTGCCCTCGAGCGGGGAAGGGGAACTCCGATCTGCAAATGCGCATAAAATCTCCTGTGGCCTTGCTGCTATTGATTCTGCCGTGGTTAGGGTGTATCACCCGGGATCCACAGGATCTTTAGATGCGGTGAAGGGCGTCCCGGTATCCAATCAGTCTGATTCTATTGTTGTTTCGATTGCCGCCACACCGGGCATTGGGAAAAAGGTCACCGTGGAGCTGTTCGAGCAGCAACGGATGATCTACTTCGGAGTCGATGAGAATGTAAATGTTTTTCTCGGACAAGAAACACATGCATCGATCGATGCTTTCTGGTTCGGACTCGTTGGTTTCGGTACGGACGCGACCTATCTTCTCGAGGGGGAGGTGTTCAATTTGTTCTGGCGCAGGGTTCCGGCGGCGACCGCCTATTACCTTCAAGAGAGCACGACCGAGGATTTCTCAAATGTCGTGTACGATGTCGCTCTTACAGATACGATGATCACCCTCACGAGAAATGGGGGTCCGCACTATTTCCGTGTGGCTCCCATCAATCCGCATACAACGGGTACCTTCAGCCCAACACTACTTGTATACGTTTATGGCTCCCCCACCATTACGTCTGTCTTCCCAGGATCTGCTGCAAGAGGAGAAGCGATCTTGATCAGAGGAACAAGCCTCGATTATCCGGGGAACTATATCGAAATAGGGGACGTGGCGTGCGTCGTCCTGGTTGATGGACCTGAGGAGGTCGTTGCTGTCGTGCCTCCCACCGCATATACGGGCGATTTAATAGTTTATGGGCCGCTAAACCCAAGCGGTTATGTCGCTCCGGCACGCTTTGTCGTGCAGCTGATAGCATACATTACGGGCTTGGATCTGACGACCGCCCTCGATTACCAGTCAATGATCCAGGCGAGCGGCTCCAGAGTAAGGGAAAGCGGCGTAAAAATAGTCCCGTACACCTCCCTTGAGACGAGCGACATGAGCAGCTTTGTGCTGGCCATTGTTGGAACTGACACGGGGGATGATGCTTCCTGGGCCGGTGGCGTACCGGAAAGGTTGGATGCGCTCAGGTACAGCGGGGCGCAGATTATAGGATTGGGATTGGGAGGGAATTCGTATTTTAGGGAGGCCGGATTGTTCATCGGACAAACGGAGAGGAAGGATGACATCGACCGGTGGGTTTTCGTCAACGACTGGAGTGATCCCATCTACAACAGCATCATGCAAACTCCCGGTAACTTGCTGGAACTCTATACGTTCGATGTCTTCAGGCTGTCCGTTTACATGGATCTCGCAACGTGGCCCGCTGGTGTGATACCGCACGCGAAAAGCAGTGCGGGATCCAATTACCATCCTCTGATCAGTGAGAACGAAGGAGATTTGGCCAATCCCCTCGAAAACTTCCTTTGGGGATTCGCGGCAAATCCCAAGAATCTGACGGGCGACGGTAGAACGTGCTTTATGAATGTGGTCGAACTCCTGTTCAATGCGAGTTCAAAAGTCGTTGTCCCGCCAGGCCTTACAGAAACGGGATCACTCACCTCTATCCGGAGGTAGTTCGTACTGCTGATTGCCCCTATATGGTCCTTACCCAGGTTCGATCCTCACCCAGGCTTGACACCGGCCTAAAATTCGAGCATAATCCGCAGGTTTCGATGCTGACCTATAGGATATGGAGGGAATATGGGAGTGCGCTTGAACAGCATTATCCTGTCGGTCGCTTTTGCGCTGGCTCTGTCGGTGTTCTCCTGCGGAAAATCGGATGAAGCACCGGCGGGCGGCGATACTGCGGTCCGGCAAACGGCTGATGCGTCCCTTCCAGACCGGCTCGAGCTGAAAAAAGCCGTGGAGAAGGCCGGTTTCCTCACGGCGAGCTTCCGGCCGTTCCCCGCTACGGGAGAGCGGGAAACAGGACAGGTGGTTGTGTACAAGTCTGAGAAGGCGAGTTCCGGTGGTGCAATCTACCTCAAATCGATTGGCGGGAAGACGGCCCCCATCTGGCATTGGCACTTTACCGATGCTGCTCCCGACAGTGCCTACCCCGTCGATATCGATGAAGACGGGATGTGGGACATTCGAATAGTGATGAGCAACGGCCGGTTCCGCGACTTCATTCAGGATGACACCTTCACGCTTGCCGCAAGGCTCAGAAACGACTGGATTGCAATGAACGGAACATCTTCTCCCCCAACCAATCCTGACCACGCCATGTGGAAGTGCTTCGATGGCAGTGCAAGGACTGCCTGGAGTTCTTCCCTCGAGGGTCGGGACGAGGTATTCCTGGAAGTCATGGCTCCTTTCGGGGTTCAGCGGGGGATACTGTCGATTCAAACGATCGACGATGGTCGTCCTAGCAAATGCATATTATATGCAGACGGAAAGAAGGTTAAAGAGTTCAAGCTCGAAAACGAGACGGGCATACAAAAGATTCAGATAGGTTCAGCGATTCAGAATGCAACACAGGTAAGATTTGTCGTGCGTTCAACATATGGAAAAGATAAGACGGTTTCTATTGCGGAGTTCAGTCTCGAGTGAGCATTTCGACAGGTTCCCGTGATTGCATCGAAGAGATCTCGTCCAGCACTTCCAAAAACACATCCACAATCTTAGGATCCAATTTCGTCCCCGAACATCTCTTTAGCTCTTTAATAGCTTCAGATTTTTTTCTTCGTTCTCGATAAGGCCTGTCCGATGTCATGGCGTCATATGTATCCGCTATTGCAATGATTCTGGATATTATTGGGATCTCATCGCCTTTGATACCGTCGGGATATCCCGTTCCATCGTAAGCTTCGTGGTGGTGCAATATGAGAGGAACGATCGGGTGCATCTCTCCCAGCATACGGATCATCGAAGCGCCGAGCGCCGGGTGCTCCCGGATGATATCCATTTCGTCTTTTGAAAGCTTTCCGCGGCGCTGGAGAAGGGCGTCTGGGATACCGATCTTACCGATGTCATGCAGCATCGCGGCTAGATATAACGAGTGTTTATCCTTCGTGCTGATGCCCAGCTTCTCAGAGATCAGGAGGCAGTACCTGCTCACTCGTGTTGAATGGCCGCTGGTGTATGGATCCCTGGCTTGAAGGGCCCGGATGAGCGTTTCTACCGTGTTGTAGAATAAAGTTCTCAGGTCATCGTAGAGGCGCGCATTTTCAATGGTCACACCCGCTTTGATCGCCATGGCGGATAGGAGCGACAGGTCCTCCTGCGAAAATAGGAACGACTGAATCGTCGAATCCAGGTAAATGAGCCCCAGCACCTTATCACGACTGATGATTGGCACGCACATCGCACTTCGGACTTTGAGACTGGCAACGCTTCTCGAGTGAATGAAGCGCTCATCCACGAGCGCATCATTCGAAAGGATCGACTCTTTTCTCTGGACGGCTGTTTTCAAGATCGTTTTGCTTACGACGATCTCAGTATCTTCTTCGGCGAGTTCTAGCGATCGCCGTACGTATGGAACGGGCATTCCTGTATCACGATTCAAAAGAAAGATGTATCCGCGGGATGCAGGAATGACTTCCATGATCAAATCCATAAAATTTTCTAGAAGAAGCTTGATGTCTTCGATGTCTCTTAGAACTGCGTCTGCCTTGTAAAGGACTTGGAGCGCAACTCGGGATTTGGTTTGTTGTTCTTCCAGTTTTTCCGGGCCTATATCCTCGATGGCGAGTGTTTCCGTGAGGTCTACTTTCTTGGGAGGCTTTTCCTCTTCGATGGATACGGCAAGTTCGAGTGGACTCGCTGCTTCGTTAAGAGTTGTTGGCTCGGCCTCAACAGCAATGCCTACATTCGCAATCCTTATTGCATCTCCGGGATTGATTCTATCTTTGAGTATCTGCCTGCCGTTCAAGAAGGTACCGTTTGTGCTGTTGAGATCTTCGAGGTAGAAGTTACCGTTATGCGAGGTGATGACGGCGTGATATCGCGAAACAGCACTGTTATCGATCGGCAGCTTGTTCTTATTATCCCTTCCTATGCTCAACGGGAATTGGTCATCCGTGAGGCTGAGTATTCTTTCTTTCTCTGTTCCGATCGCGATTCTCAGGTACAGCATCGAGCGGACAGTCTCCTGCTCATCGCGAGGCGTGAAAAACTTCCTCGCAGGTGTTATCTTCTACGTGGGACAAAAAGCCTTCTATAAAGGGAGTCTTGTAAGCAAGAATCAGGTCAAAATCATTCTATTTGAGCGGGTTACGCTGACAGATATTGCGGTGCAGCCGAGAATAGCTTAAATTATTGCTGGTAAACAAGTTGCTATTTTGGAGTCGTTGGGCACGGCAGGTTGGCATGACTCGTGAAAACGCTTGTCGACCAGAATGGAGTTCCCACAGCGGATCTGTAAGCTGAAGGAAAATAACGGATTATATCAATCAAGCATTATTTTGATTTCCTTCTTGACAGCTCAAGATATGGTATGAAAAACTCAACCTCCCCCCAAAATCTAGTATAATATTAGAGGGGATCTCCCTGGCGTTGCAGAGTTCTGCATATGCAAAATGAAAGCGAGCCTGGGCGAACCTGATATTTTGGGATCTCAGCCGCTCGGGAAAAAGGAGAGATGATGGAAGCGTTTACAGGCTCAACAAAGCTAGAGCTCACGAAAAACGCTCTGAAGGTCTTGGAAAAGCGGTACCTGAGAAAAGACGCGAACGGGAAAGTCATCGAAACGCCCGAAGAGATGTTCGTGCGGGTATCGCGGAATATCTCTAATGCCGAGTTGCTGTACAACAACAGCGAGGAGAACCGGAAAAAGTGGGAGGAACGGTTCCTCAGCTTGATGGCAAGCGGTGAATTCCTGCCGAACTCGCCGACTTTGATGAACGCCGGGGCGGAACTCCAGCAGCTCTCCGCCTGCTTTGTTCTACCCATCGATGATTCGATGGAATCGATCTTCGAAGCGATTAAAAACACTGCCCTTATCCATAAAAGCGGTGGCGGGACGGGCTTTTCGTTTTCCAGGATCCGTCCAAAAAACGACGTAGTGAAGAGCACTAAAGGGATTTCGAGCGGCCCCATCTCCTTTATGACTGTATTCGACGCGGCCACCGAAACGGTTAAGCAAGGAGGCACGCGGCGCGGGGCGAATATGGCAATCCTCCGGGTCGATCACCCAGACATTCTCGAATTTATCAATGCAAAAAAGGAAAACGACCGTTTGAACAATTTCAATATCTCCGTAGCCCTTACGGAGACCTTCATGAAAGCGGTTCTGAAAGATTGCGACTACGAGCTGATCAATCCGCACACTAAGCAGGTTGTTGATCGACTTTCCGCTAAGAAGGTTTTCGAGATCATCGTTGAGGGTGCATGGCGAAACGGGGAACCCGGGATCATCTTTATCGACCGCATCAATAAGGACAATCCTACGCCGCTTCTCGGTGAGATCGAGAGCACCAATCCATGCGGGGAGCAGCCACTGCTGCCTTACGAGTCTTGCAACCTGGGATCTCTCAACCTGGGGAAAGTTGTGGTTGGCTCATACGGAGAGGGGTCGATCGATTACGAAAAGCTTGGGCGCATCGTCGATGAATCTGTGCGGTTCCTCGATAATGTCATCGATATGAACCGCTACCCACTCCATAAGATCCACGACATGACCAAGGGCAACCGAAAAATCGGCCTCGGTGTCATGGGTTTTGCTGATATGCTCATTCGCCTCGGCATCCCTTACGACTCGGATGAAGCGGTCGCACTCACCGAAGATTTGATGGGCTTTGTCGACAAGAGGAGCAAGGAAGCCTCGCGGAAACTAGCCGAAGAGCGCGGTCCTTTCTCGAATTTTCGGGGCAGCAAATACGATAAGAATGGAAGTGTCCCGCTACGGAACGCCACAACCACGACCGTCGCGCCCACAGGCACGATCAGCATCATTGCAAACGCGTCCAGCGGTGTCGAACCGATTTTTGCCATTGCATACATCCGAAACGTGATGGACAACGATGAGCTCGTCGAGGTGAACGGGCTTTTCAAAGAAATCGCCCAAGCGGAAGGCTTCTACAGCGAAGAACTGATGAAAAAGATCGCCAAGGAAGGCGGTGTGCAGAATATGGACGAGGTGCCGGAACGTTGGAGATCCATCTTCAAAACTGCACACGACACCTCCCCTGAGGCACACGTGCGCATCCAGGCGGCCGCCCAAAAGCACACAGACAACGCCGTATCGAAAACGGTCAACTTCCCTAGAGATGCTGCGCCTGAGGATGTGGAGAAAGTATACATCCTTGCACATGAATTGGGTTGCAAAGGCGTGACGATTTACAGGGATGGGAGCAGGGAAGCTCAAGTCTTGAACATCGGCAAGGTCAACCGCGCTGAAGCGGAAACCTTCCGGAAGCCGAGAGGTCGGCCGGCCGTCGTCAGTGGCAGCACGAGGAAAATCAGCACGGGATGCGGAAATCTATACGTAACGATCAACGAAGACGAGAGAGGGCCTTTCGAGCTGTTCGCACAAATCGGTAAGGCGGGTGGATGCGCCGCTTCGCAAACCGAGGCGATCGGCCGGTTGGTGTCCCTTTCCTTCAGGGCGGGTATCGATGCAAAATCGATCGTAAAGCAGCTCCGTGGTGTCCGTTGCCCATCTCCTGCATGGGACAATGGGGTGATGGTGCTTTCCTGCGCCGATGCGATCAGCAAGGCTTTGGAGAGCTACTTGCAGGAGAGGAACCTCTACGATAAAGATTCGCTTTCATTCGAAGAAGAGTCGCTTGTTAATCGCCTCGCCGGGCTGTGTCCCGAATGCGGCAGCACCTTGGAATACGAAAGCGGATGCGTACTCTGTCGTATGTGCGGCTATTCGAAATGCGGATAAGCGATCCAGAAAAGCAGTCTCCCATGCCATTTGGAAGCTTGTGCGAGCGGCGCCGCCCCTGAGCGTGTCCTTCATTCTCCGCAAGATTTCCCTGATAGCATAATTGCATTGATGGCATTCAGAACACTGTCCAACGTTCTGTGATGGTTTTCCATAAGCCAGCTGTCGCTAATCTGAGGATGAAGCTCAGCACATAAAAACCTGCACCCACGTAAGCATAAAAGCGGACATCTTCCGCACGCTTCGATTCTCCGCTGGGATAGAAGCGGTTGACGACCAGCACCACTGGTACGAGGAGAAAGAGGCACCCGATGAACAGGCTCCATTGCCAGGGCGGCAGCGCTATGAGGACGATGTGAAAAATGTTATCCCCGTGCCGGAAGGCGTATGCAGCACCGTAACCGGAGCTTGCGAGAGCAATCGAGCCGATAATGAATCCCAGCGCACCACCGGAGGGCAAAGCTGCAGCCAGGAAGATCAATCCTCCTCCGAGGAGATAGCCGAAATCAGCCGGTGGAGCGCCCTCCACCGAGCCAATCCATTCTTCAAAAGCATCCGCCGATCGGCTGGCAAACAGAAAACTTCTCTCCGCACGTCCAGGGACAAAGCCTCCGGCCAACACGGAGCAAATAAAAATAGTGGCCGCCCAGCGCATGGTGAGATCGACGGCTTCCCGGCGCCTCTGCCGCCTCAATGCGCTCAGAAAGAAGGGAAAGATGGGCAGGGTGAGAAGAAGGGGCGTTAGAACCTTGAAAGCAATGATGATCGAGAGCAAGACGCTGATACAGCTCAGCCCGACGACAAAGCTCCCGGCTCTTTTCGTGTCCTTGGGAGATGGTTTTCCACTGGAATCCGGCGCTGCCTGGAGCGGTCCGGCAGATTTGGGGAGCTTTTTCTGCTTTGCCGGCACAATAGTCCTCCTGTATCGGGCTCGGCATACGCAGCAACTTTTCATGCGGCATGCGCGAGCGCTGCAAGTAGGATCAATTTATAACGGATTTGGGGTAGGGATGCCAGCCCGTTTCTCGTCTCAATAAGATCTCACGTCATTATTTCAGATTGGCGTTAATGCCCGAATCCGGAAGGCATGCTGCTGTTTCCCCCTGGATTTCGCATACTGCATTTAGTATTATTCGGAGTGGTTTTCACCGTTTTTCTTATAAAGCGGTCCGTTATGGATTAAAGGCAGTTACGCACTTTGAGGCAGGCGCAGCAGCATGAAGGTGATCCTGGCTAACCATGCGGGATATTGCTATGGCGTCGAGAGAGCGTTCAATATAGTAGAGGTTGCCGCGACCTCGGCCCAGAGGCCCATTACGACGTTAGGCCCGCTCATTCACAACACTCAAGCGATCGACGCGTTGCGCGAAGAGCGGAATGTTTCCATCGCAGATTCACTCGATGAAATCGAGGAGGGGACCGTGGTCATACGGACGCACGGCGTCCCCCCTGATGTGTTGGAGAGTGCCGAAGAAAAAGGGCTCGAAGTGATAGACGCTACCTGCCCGTTCGTCCGTTCGGCTCAGAAGCTCGCTGCTAAACTGGTTGAGGAGGGATATACGCTCGTTGTGCTGGGTGAGAAAAACCACCCGGAAGTGATCGGCGTGACGGCGCACGCAGGCGGGGAGGCGATTGTAGTGGAAGATCCCGACGAGATCAGCCAGTATCTCCCCCTGAAGCGGGTGGGTGTTGTGGTTCAAACGACCCAACAGCTCGAGAAGCTCGAAAAGTTGGTCCGCAGGCTTTTGCCGCATTGCAAAGATCTCAAAGTTCAGAATACAATCTGCTACGCGACCGTGGACCGGCAGGATGCAGCGAGAAAGCTCGCGCGCGACGTCCAGGCAATGATTGTCGTGGGCGGGAGGCACAGCGGTAACACCAGGCGACTCGTCGACATCTGCAAGGAAGGAAAGGTTCCCGTACATCATATCGAGACGGCGGATGAGTTGGACAAGGCTGCCTTCAACGACATCGACGTCGTTGGCGTAACGGCGGGAGCTTCCACACCGGATTTTATTATCGAAGATGTGGTCAGAAAGCTCGAAAGCTTTTGATACGGCTGATTTCCTCAATAAAGTCGTGGGAGCTTTTTAATTGCCTCTGGAGGATGAGTTCACCCCAACAGAAAGGACTCTGTTATGAAAGCACGATGGATCGTGTGCTCGATTTCCCTCTTTGTTGCGGTTGCTTTTGCTGCTGGAAGCATTCTTGCCCAGGAGACGAAGCCGGTGAAGAAGAAACCGCTAAACGAATTCGCCAAAGAGGCGATGGAAAAGGCTTGGGCCGAAGCGATGCTGCCTGGCGAGCATCACGAGCGTCTGGAGCGGATGGCTGGGAGCTGGACATACACGGGCAAAGTATGGATGGATCCCGGCGCGCCTCCGACGGAGACATCTGGGACCAGCGAACAGAAAATGATCCTCGGCGGCCGTTTCCTGCAGCTGGATGTAAAGGGAACCCATGTGGGGCAGGTCTTCGAAGGTATCGGCTTTGCGGGCTATAACAATTTGGCCAAGGAATACCAGTCGGTTTGGATGGACAACATGGGGACGATGATAGTGACGATGACGGGAGAGTGTGACGCTTCGGGTAAAATTCTAACGAGCCATGGAGAATATAAGAATCCCATGACGGGCGGAATGACGAAATTCAGATCGGTTTCGACAATGAAGAGCGAAGACAAGTTCGTTGATGAATGGTTCGAGATAAAGCAGGATGGTAAAGAAGTCAAAACGATGGAGTTGATCTATACGCGGAAGTAGCTGAAGCGGAATTCGCTGATGTGATGGGAGGTGGCGACGAGCCATTGCATCCGTTTTGGTCGGCTATCCGCCTTCGGCGAGGGGCCTTATTGGACGGCTCCGTGGGGGGATCCTCACCACGCTCTCGCTTCGCTCGGCTATCCGCCTTCGGCGGAGGATCCTCGCTCGCTCCGCGTAACGGTTCGTCACCCCCCACGGAGCCTTCCTGCTCGCTCCGCGCAATGGTTCGTCACCCCCCACGGAGCTTTCCTGCTCGCTCCGCGCAACGGTTCGTCACCCCCACGGAGCCTTCCGTTTCTACTCAGGGCGCTGAAACCGATTTGAGCGCCCTTGCCTTTTCTTTGAGGAGATACGAAGAAGGGATCTCCAGCTCGATCATGTTCCAAGGGAGAACTTCGTCGGTCTTCCGTCCTCTGAGAGCGTAGAAATCCGGATCGAGGTTGGTTTCCCGAAAAACCTCTTCCCACGCCTGGATGTCGAAGCACTCGCGCCAGGCGTCCATGCGAATGCCTCTTTCCCTCGCCTTCAGGAGCGCAGCTGCAAGCCGCCTGTCCCCGCGCGAAAACACAGCCTCGAGATAACTCACATCCACGTCGTGGAACTTGAAGCGCAGTTGCGAGGATTTTTTTCGTGACAGGAGGTATTCCTGTTTCGCCCATAGCTCTTCACGCGTGTTCATCTTTTCCCACTGAAACGGCGTGTGTGGTTTGGGAATGTGGGATGAGATAGACGCATTGATCTGCGCCCTTTTCCCACTGATTTTCTTTCGAAGGAGGCTGGCCTCATTGATCAGATCGACGAGGGCTTTCAGGTCTGCTTCTGTTTCTGTTGGGCAGCCGATTAGAAAGTAAAACTTAATGAGCCTGTAACCGGCTCGGTATGCGGCAGCGCACCCTTCCAACAGATCGATGTTTCGTATCGGCTTGCCGATAACCTCTCGAAGTCGGTCTGTTGCGGCTTCAGGGGCCATCGTCAGACCTGCTTTCCGCACCGAACTGGTGAGATTCGGGAGCTTTCTCAGCTGCTCTCCAACTCTGAGGGAAGGAAGCGACACATTAACCTTCCGCGAATTGAACTGATAGTCGATGGCGGCAATCAGGTTTTCGATCCCTGGGTAATCCGCTGTCGAAAGACTGGTCAAGCTGATTTCTTCGTAACCGGTATTGCTGTACGTTTCCTCACATAAGGAGAGGATTTTTTCGATCGATCGGTATTTAACGGGACGGTAGTGCTGGACCGCCTGGCAGAAGCGGCACAGGTTCGGGCATCCTCGCATGATTTCGATGTTGATTCTGTCGTGCACAACCTCCACGTTCGGCACAATGGGCCGGGTTGGAAAAGGAGCGTTTTCGATGTCTGCGGTGGTTGTTTTGCGTACTTTGGCTGGCGCGGGTTCGATATTCCTGATACGTGCAATCGTTCCATCATCCCTGTAGGAGACCTCGTAAAATGAGGGGATGTAAATGCCGGGAAGGTGCGCCAGTTTCTCTTGAAGCGCGCGGCGAGGGAGGGAGCTTCTCTTCCAGTCGATGATCGCATCCAATATGTCTCCGAGGACGTCTTCCGCATCGCCAACGAGGACCGCGTCGAAAAAGGGTGCCATTGGCTCCATAGCGAGACTGAGCGATCCGCCGGCTAGAACGATTGGATCGCCGAGTGCGCGGTCGGAGGCAAGCAATGGCACGCCTCCCAGCTCCAGCATGTTGAGGACGTTCGTGAAGCACAGTTCGTACTGCATCGAAAAACCGATGACGTCGAAATCGGAGAGAGGAGTGAACGATTCCAACGAAAACAATGGCAGGGTGCGTTTTCTAAGTTCCTCCTCCATGTCCGTCCATGGCGCGAAAACTCTTTCGGCAGATACATCCTCTCGGGCGTTGATCATGTGATAGAGTATTTTCAATCCGAGGTGTGACATCCCGATTGCGTATGTATCGGGGAACGCAAGCGCAAATCTCAAGTCCACGGATGTGGGATCTTTTACGATGACATTCCACTCCCCACCGGCGTACTGCCCTGGTTTTTGTACGCGCGGTAGAATTTCGCTCAACACTTTATCTTGAAACGATCTGCTCATCGTCGTTCGTCGCTTTGCGGTCTTCTATTGCCTCTGCATGTGCAATCCGGCGCTGGTTTTCCCCCGGTTCTCTCTTTCATCTCTCTCAGGAGCTCCGTGGCCCGATCGATAGCGGTACCTCTTAAGTTCTTTTGACTGTAGCAGTAGATGCAGGCCCCGTGATTCTTGAAGCAGGTTTTGAAACCTGGGGAGTAACCGATATCCCGGCTGTATGTGCACCTGCAGGTGGGCCGCTGCCTGCCGATATCGTTGTGCAATGTCGTCGTGACGCGCCATGAGGCACGGGCGTCTTCGAGAAGCTCATTTATCATGCGGCCATCGACGCATCCGTTGGTTTCTCCGGTGACGAAGGATTCTGGGTGGCAGCAGATGTCAAGCCTGGCTCCGAAACGCCGGCATTGGCTTGCCATTTCTTCGTAGAAACCTTCGAGCCACTCTGTGTCCGGAAGGTCCAGCATGAATCCCAATCTCCCGATCCGCTCGGGGACGTGGGCGTATCGGTCGTCCACGAGGGAAGTTTTGATCCGTGCGATCCCCATTGGGTAAAACGCTTCCAGCACATCGTTAAAAACCTCGATCGAAATGTTGCCCAGCAAAATCCCCCCTGGCAGCAGTGCGCGCACCAGGGGATCGAATCGGAGAATGATGCCCTCAGGACGCACAAGCTCCCGGTCTACGACGGCTTCGGTAGCGTTGCGCACGCTGTCCACCGTGGGCAATCCCGGTTCCAGAGCGGATCCCCCGAGTCCTGTTACGGTGAGATTGAGGATGATGATCCCGCCATGATCCTCGACATACCGCTCGAGCACCTCGTGCAGCAGCGGGTGAATCATCATGTTTGCCGGATCCTTGGTCCATATGACGAGAGCACCTATGGATTCGAGTTGAAGCAGCTGAGGTTTCATGCCGAGGCCAAATCTCGCCGGGACATTTCCGTTGAGGATCTCGGCGAGCCTCCCCGGGGAGACTCGTACGAGATCCTTCGTGCGGGAGGCAGATATCACGAATTTTTCTTCCATGACCCGGAATACACCAGACGCTAAAGTGACTCCCATCCAACAGCTTTTATAATATAATAGCATATTAGCCGGAGAAACCCCTGCCCAACCATATCCGGTGGAACCTTGCTCGATTGCAGGAGCATCGATGCCCGAGCTTCCGGAAATCCAGACAATTGTCGATATCCTCCGTCGCCGGATCCCGGGTCGAGCTATTACGGAGGCCTGGCTCAGGCCGCGCAGCTTGTACCGGAAGGGGAGCCTGTCAATGCGTTTGGTCGTCGGAAAATCCGTCGCCGATGTTACCCGGCTTGGGAAAAATGTGGTTTTGGAACTCGATCCAGTTGGGCATGTCCTGTTCAATCTCGGCATGACGGGAAGGTTGATTGTGGGCGAGGCCGTTTTGGAGCGAGCCCTGCATGCCCAGTTGGCCTTTCATGATGGAACCAGGCTCAGCTATTACGATACGCGTCGCTTTGGATTCGTGTTCATTACCGAAAAACCAGAGCTCCGCGAGTTGCTTCGTGTTGGTCCGGATCCGTTCGAAGTGAAACCTCGGGATTTGGAAAAAATGCTCAACGGAAGGAAAGCACCCATCAAAGCGCTTCTCCTCAACCAGCGACTCGTTTCTGGAATGGGAAATATATACACGGACGAAGCCCTGCACCGCGCGGGGATTCACCCTCTCACCAAAGGACACGAGGCCGCTCCGCACGCCCGGCGAATCCTCTTCGCATCGAGGGCGGTCCTTCGCGCAGCGATACGGCATGGGGGAAGCACGATCCGTGATTACCGGAAAACGGATGGCACGAGAGGGGATTTCCAAAGCCGGCTCGCCGTCTATGGGAAAAAAGGTGAATCCTGTCCCCGTTGCGGGGAGACTATCCGGAAGATCGTTGTTGCCTCGAGAGGGACACACTTCTGCCCGCGCTGCCAGATATTTTGAGAAACCTCTTGGGTTGAGGCAGACTCTAGCGCCTTTCAGGCAGGGCAAGGCGGGGATCGCTTGCGTCCCGCAATCCTTCGCCGAGAATGTTATATGCCGTTACGGTAATGAAAATCGCCAAACCTGGAAAAGTGGCGAGCCACCAGGCTACCTCGATGTACTGCTTCGCCAGGGAAAGGATTCCTCCCCAGCTTGCTAGCGGGGGTTGAATGCCGAGTCCGAGGAAACTCAACGCCGCCTCGATGAGGATCGCGTTGGCGATTCCAAATGTTGCCGAAACGAGGACGGGTGCAAGAGAATTCGGCAGAATATGTCTCAAAATAATTATTCGATCGCTCACTCCTAGAGCCCTGGCCGCTTCGGTGAACTCCTGGTTTTTCAAGCGAAGAAATTCCCCCCTTGCGTATCTCGCTATTCCGGTCCAGCGGGTGAGGCCGATCACGATCATAATATTAAAAATGCTTGGCGGAAGAAATGCGATCACAGAGAGGATCAGGAAAAAGAAGGGGAAGCACATAACGACCTCGATCAACCTCGAGATCAGAAGATCAACGACTCCTCCATAATAGCCCGCGAGAGCTCCCACTAGGATGCCGATAATGAGCGCGATACCGACTGCGACGAAGCCAATCTTCAGTGATATCCCCGCTCCGTGAAGCATCCGGCTGCATACATCTCTCCCTAGGTTATCCGTTCCCATCCAGTGCTTGTGACTCGGCGGCTGAAGTTTTTCGGATAGATTGATCTCATAAGGGGAATAGGGAATAGGGGGCATCACGAGCGCCACCGACTTGTCGTATTTGATCTCGCTGAAATCGACAGATTTGAATTGCGGGTAGTCGACGAACCATTTGAGAGGCGCAATGTCCGTCACAGCCGGGAAATATAGCTTTTCCTCCCAGCTCATGATAATAGGTTTATTGTTAGCGATGATCGGAGTGAAGTATGAAATAATGAACAGCGATAAAACGGTGTAGAAGCCGGCCATTGCGAATCGGTCGCTTTTGAACCTCCTCCACACGATGCGCGAGAAGCTCGGGCTCTTCTCTTCTCGGGCGCCTTTGACACCCTTTCTTTGTTCATCATTGCTTTTGAATTCGTAATCGCTTCTCATTGTTCAAGTCTTTGCGAAGGCATTTCCAGACGGGAAAAGGACAATGACCCCGGGCAACGCTAATCGTAAGTGATTCTGGGATCCGCCCACGCGTAGAGCAGATCGGCAACAAGCGTGCTCAAAAGCACCATGACCGCCGTGATAAAACTCAGGCCCATTACGGTCGGATAGTCTCTGGATAGCACTGCTCCGAAGAACAGCGCGCCAATCCCGGGCCAGCTGAATATGTATTCGAGGATCACGCTTCCGCTGATAATCGTGGGAAGAAGAATTCCCAGGAGCGTGAGGATCGGTATCAGAGTGTTTTTGAATACATGTTTATAGAGAACAGCCTTTTCCTCCAAGCCCTTCGCCCTTGCCGTTCGGATGTAGTCCTTCCGGATCACTTCGAGTGTGGAGCCTCTTACGAAACGGGAGAGGAATGCCAGCGATCCATAGGTAAGGCAGAATGTCGGCATTACCATGTGGAGGATTCTATCCCAGAAATAGGCAAAGAATCCCATTTCTTTGGCGTTCATCGACTCGATGCCGAAAAAGGGGAGGAGTTTTAATTTTACTCCTAGAAACATGATTAGTATGAGGGCGACCCAGAAATCGGGAAGAGAATAGAGCATGTAGAGAATCACACCATTCACTTTGTCGAAGAGCGAGTACTGTCTAACTGCTGAGTAAAGGCCGAGAGGTATGGAAAGGAGCAATGCAAATAAGAGCGCCGTCACGTTGAGGATCAGCGTCGCTGGGAGTCTTTCGAGGATCTTTTCAATGACCTGTCTGTCATCCAGAAAGGACGTGCCGAAATCGAGCGTGATGAGCCGCTTAAGCCAAATGACGTAGCGAACATGCACGGGCTTATCAAGCCCGTAGTGCTTGAGCATTTGGTTGTACGCTGCAGGAGAGATCCTGGCGCTCATCTCTCCACTCTGCATCAGGGCAACAGGATCTCCGGGTGCTAAGGAAATGATGATGAAGGTAACAAAGGTGATTCCAAGGAGCGTGGGGATCAAATATGCAAGGCGGCGCAGCGTATACGTCAGCATACAGCTTTCCGGTCGTTATCTTTCCGCTCTCTGGGATGTGTCATCGATATACCAATAAATGCCGCCAGGATAGAAGTTGAACGGCCCTGTCGGCGAAATGACTACGTTCTTGATCCTTTTATGAATTGGTCGCTTCTCGGGGACTGCATTTACGAATGTGTACGGCTGGTCCTCGTGTATCAGGCGGTGTACTTCGTTGTAGATTTGAGCTCTCTTCTCCTGATCGAATTCGACCCGGCCGAGCTCCAGGAGGCTGTCCACCTGGGGATTGCTGTAGAAGACGTGATTCAGCCCTACCGGGGGTACCTGGGATGAATGGAATGTGTCGAAAATGTCGGGATCGAGATCCAATATCCATGCGACCGCAATCGCATCGAAATGGCCTTTGCTCATCCGATCGAACAGAGTCGCCCCCTCGTACATCCGGATTTTTAGTCGAATACCTGCTTTTGTACATTGTTCCTGTAAAATTTCTGCGAACTGTTTTGCGATAATGCTGCTTGTGATCGAGAATTCAAATTCAAATTTTACGCCGTTCTTGTCCCGAATGCCATCATTGTCGCTGTCCACCCAGCCGGCTTCGTCAAGAAGCCTCTTGGCATCCTCTGGGTCGAACGGCCAGGGTTTGATGGATTTATCGTAAGCCCATGAATTGATATAGAACGGGCCGCTGATCAGCTTCGCATAACCGGAATATAGCTTGGCGTTGATGCTTTCCCTGTCGAAAAGCTCTGTCATTGCCCGGCGGACTCGTTTGTCCTCGAACCATACGGAACGGCAGTTCCAACCGAGATAGTTGTAGCCCGGGACGTAGTAATAGTATTTATTGAACCGGCTGAGGAAGTCCTGGTCGTTTGTCTGTTCTTCCCACTGGACCTGAATAACCCGCATTTCATCCAGTTCTCCCGCCTTTAGCGCGTTGAGGGCGACGGAACGGTCTTCGATCACTTTGAATATGATCCTGTCGAGATAGGCTTTCTCGCCGTGGTACAAATCATTTCTAACGATGCTTATCATTTGGGAGGTCCGCCATTCCTCGAATCGAAATGCTCCGCTCCCAACCGGTCTGCGGTTGGCTGGATTCGTAAGGAAATCGCCTTTCCCGTATACATGCTCGGGGATTGGGGCGAATTGGGTGAGAGCATAAATGGACGGCGCGTAGGGTTCCTTCCACACGAAGACGACCGTTTTGTCATCCACGACTTCCAATTTGTCCAGCTTAGTGAACCATCCCTCCTTATTGAGGGCGGGGACCGCCGGATCGAGGATCTTGTCCATCGTAAATCTAATGTCCTTCGAAGTGATCGGCATGCCGTCGTGCCACTTGAGATCATCTTTGAGTCTTACCGTTATACGTAGATGGTCGTCGCTGACTTCATATTCCTCGGCGAGGACGGGGATGATATTCAGATTCTCGTCGTAATCAAGAAGGTTGTCATAGAGGTAGCGCAGGACATAGTTTTCGTAAATCGTGGTAATCCTAATCCAGTTCAATGTCTTGCAGTCAGATTCGAGATGTCGTATGATGGTGCCGCCGCGTCGAGGAGTGCCATCTCCAGAGCCTGTGTGTGTGGATCCTTCTCCCCCTTCATCTGGTTTGCTGCCGCAGGCAGCTAGCAGGAAGAGGATTGCAAGCATCACACGTTTTATTATTAGCATGCTCATCCTCCTTGGGAATTTCAGCGTTTGGCCTCCGCTTTCGAAAAATGAAACATCTCCACAGCACTAATATAGTAAGGTGGGAACTTTGTAAAGGCAAAAGCGGATCGGTAATGCTGAGCGGACGTTCGCCCCGCCAGTCTGGTCCGGACATTAGCTGATGGCTCTAACTATTTGTAACCCAAATAGATAAACTGGATTCATCCTATTCTTCTTGAGGGCAAGTTCTCTCTTTCCTTTTCCTATTCGTTTGTGGTATAATATCTTAGAGCTCTGGGGGGAGCTATAGGTAGAAGTGTGTATCGCTTAAGGCGTAGCTACCGTTCATCCGCGCTGCACCTAGTGTAATGGATTATTCGGCCACCAGCTTTTGATTACCGTTGTCGCATTCCTCCATCTAGCGTAGATAGTCGCTGGTTTTTCGCGGACGGACGGGTAGCCGGCTTCGGAGGATGTGTGCGCAGGGCATTTTTTGTATCCTTTTGTCTTATTTTTTTGCAGGGTCTCGCGATCGCTGAACCCTGCCTTCTCATCTATCCACTGCAGAAAACGGTCTTTCGCTTCGATCCATCCAAGTACATTTTGATCCCCGAAGGGGATTCCCTGTACGACGAGCTATATGGCAAGTCGGGAGTGATGCTGTGGGATCCGAATGAGCAGCGGATCCCCTATGAAGTCTATCAATCCCCAAACCTTCAGGGTTTCGAGCACTCGTCGTTTGGCAGGAACGAATTCTTCATTCCCAGAAAGCAGCTGACAATTGCCGTCGACGGCTTCTACCACGCCCCACGCAGGCTGAACGACATCTTTATCCGGTTCATCCCGATTCCTGCCGATGCAGTGGTCGAGATACGCATCAACGGCGTATTGGTCGACAATCTCTACTATCACATCCCGTCCCTTTTGGTGACGACCCTTCTCGGCAACGGATACTATTCGGATGCATTGACGTTCGATATCGAGTGGACGGGCCCCAAAGGATTCCTTGTGACAGCGTTCGCCGATAAAAACGGAAACAGGGTCTATGATGGAGAACCATGTTTCAGCGTGTTCATGGAAGATCCTTCGGTGCCGACGGAGGCCACTACCTGGGGAAGGATCAAGTCGCTTTATAAGGATTAAGTTCCCTCCTGCTTCCTTTGCGTAAACATCCTTACGGCTCATTTCCACCGCGCATCCCACGCTTCACTCTCCCCTTTGAGGTACTTGTCGAACCAATCGAGCAGCATTTCCCGGTGCTCGACAAGGTTTTCGAATTTGCCCCCGATTCCGTGGTCCTCACCGGCAAACTCGACGAGCACTGCATCCGTTCCGAGAATGCGGAGGGCTGTGAACATCTGCCTGGATTCTCCCGGTGGTACGTTTCCGTCGGCTACTCCGTGAAGAAAGAGTGTTGGTGTTTTCACTCGATCCGCTCGGAAAATAGGCGATTTCTCGACAAAAATGTCCCTGTCTTTCCACGGGTAGCTCCTCGCCATTGCCATGTCACCGTAGGTAAATCCCCACGTGCCGGCCCCCCAATATGAGGTGAGGTCCGATATGCCGAACAGTGAAACAACGGCGGAGAAGAGGTTCGTTTTGGTGATGAAGTCCAGTGTGATGAATCCTCCATAGCTTCCCCCATACCCGCCGATACGCGATGCATCGATGAATGGGTTGTTGGCAATCACCTTTTCGACACCTTCAATGATATCTGCGCTCGCCAGCGTTCCCCAGTCGTTCACGTGCAGGTCGGCAAATGAATCCCCCGCTCCTACAGCCCCTGAGGGATTCAGAACGTACACGACATACCCGTTGGCGTTGAGCACATGGTACATGAGCGTGAAACGCTCGAGCCTGGGGGATACACCTCCATAGTAGTACACCACAAGCGGGTATTTCCTTGAGGGGTCGAATCCCGCTGGTTTGAAAATCCACCCATCGATCCTGAGCCCCGACCGATTCGTAAAATCGAAAGGGGCGGCCGCTCCGAAAGACGTTGACTCGAGCCACTCTCTGTTGGGATCGATGAGGAGCACCGATTTTTGTTTCCGGTGATCGTACAAATAAACGGCATTAGGGCGAGTGAATTCCGAAGCGCTCATGAGAAACGACTCATCTTTGGACACATTGGAGAAAAACGCGACCGAACCGTTGGGAAGGTCGAATAGTTTGATTCGCCTGACGTCAATTTTGTCGAGGTCTTCCGGAACGGGAGTCCGGAAGACTTTCCGGCGTGTCCTGTCAACGGCCAGGAAATAGATCTCATTACCTTTGCCGGTCCAGCGCACGCTCTGTTTCCTAGTGCGTTCAACTACCGCGGGATCGAATCCTGCGGTGATCTTTGCCGTCGCGCCCGTTGAAAGGTCGAGAACGAACAGGTCGCTGTTGTATACGTTGTGTTCCCTGGGAGTTCGATCCCCGACGGTATCCGGTGCGGATGTAAAAGCGAGTCGCTTCCCGTCAGGTGAAAAGGCCAGGTTGAGCGGCGAGTTTTCGAAACCGGTGGTGAGATGGAGCACTTTCCGACCATGCCCTGAGTTCACATCTTGGAACCATAGTTCCGTTTTGAAGAAGGGACGCCTGTCAATAGGCACCATTCGGGAATAGGCGATTTGCTTGCCGTCGGCCGATAAAGCCAGCGCCACAATGCTGAAATCTCCCGTACCAGTTAGCCGCCACTTAGCACGGCTATCGATGGAGAGTGCAAAAACGGCTCGCTCCGTCAGCCAATCCGAGAGCTTGTCCCGAAGCTCGGTATAATAAATATGTCCTTTTTCTTCGTCGTCGCTATTTTCAACTGACTGAATGAAGTAAAGAGTCCTGGCGTCCGGGGCGAAGGTGAGATTCGAGATCGATTTCTCGCCTCTCATGAGCGCCCTGGTATTACCCGAGCGAAGGTCCCTGATCCAGAGGTTTGTGCCCTCGTGGAGCGTGCGGAAGACGAGGTGGCGTGAATCCGGTGAGAACAATGGGGAATCGGTCGTCCGCTCCATCGATATTGTGGATATTGCGGATTTGGACTTCAAGTCCCACAGTTCGATGTACGTTGTGCTCGGCTCGAAACCGTTCCCCCGTGAGCGGAAGACGATGGCTGCCGTTTTGCCGTCGGGAGAGATGGCGAGGTCGGTAATTGTCTTTATAAACCGAAGATCGTCGTACCGGTAGAGAAGCCGATCGCTTTGGATCGTCGCTGCGGCGCTGTTCTCGAACTGGGCGGTCAGGGCGAGTTTCAGGCTCCAATCCCCGACGCCGGTCTCTTCATGCCACGCTGTTTTCAGCAGCACGCGGTGTTTTCCGCGTCTCAAAACGAAATCGCAGGATTTCTCGACTTCATCCCCTGAGGTTTCGTTGATCAGTTTTGAATCTCCATTGATGAAGATCCCGAATGGGGATCTGGACGTGATCTTGAGATGGAAATCTTGATAGCGGTTGTTTTCCAGATAGAAAAGCGCATACGCCACGTACGGCCGCCCATCACCTCTAGGGTGCGTAAAGCGAACCTTACCCTCCTGCACAGAGCCTTTTTTAAACACCATAGATTTGCCCAAGCGCCAGGGCAGCGCGGTTGATTCGTCCGGCCATAACGTCTTCCGGTTCAGATAGTCTGCTGCAATGACTTCGGAAACGTCGGGCTTGGCTGCGAATAGGGTGTTGTTGAGGGTCAAGGGACCGGCCGTGAGGATCTGTTCTACGGCCACATCATGCTCCGCCGATGAGACAACGCACGAAAAGCACATCACTATGCAAAATGAGGCCAAAACAAGTGTGCAGTTCTTTCGCATTCTTTTACCTCCCAAACCGATGGGTCGGTGCCCGCAGGACGATCGAAGAGTTTGTACTGATTGGACCTGAGGCCGTCTTAAGGATTGATCTCCGAAAAGGGATTTGCCGGACCCGGCTTTATGTTTCTTCCTCCGGAGTCTTGTCCTTGTGGACGAGGATCTCGAGGATCTTGTTTTCGTAGGCCGCTTCAAAACGCGTGACGGGTTTTTGGAACACGAATTCTTTGAAAAAGCGATCCGGAAACGAATTGACGATACCTGTGAGTTTCAGCACCTTTTCATCGGTAAGACGTCCTTTGACCGTCATTCTATGGCTTTCGAGGGAGACGTCGTACTCGTAGTCGGGCATCTCACCTGTGGCGCCTAGCTTTTCCCCAATCTCGCTCGGTGGAATGATTGTGGGGAAAAACATCTTGATCTTGTAAGTGTCTGCTGTTTCTTCCATCTTATTCACAATGCCGTATCGCTTTTTGCGTTCGATTTCGAGAAACTCAGGCGTATATTCTGGAGCCTTGTTCTTAGCCTCCTCTTTTTTCCCAAAGATTCCCAATTTCCTCCTCCTTCGATATTTGCTATCCTCCGCCCTAATGGAAAGAGAAGCGCGGCGGATCCGCGCCCTCATGCGTTAGAATATCATTCACCCTATTTGTGGTCAAACATAAATGCCCGTACGGAATGGCTTGGTTGAAGCGACCCTGCTGGGGAAAACCGCCATGACAATTGAAAAGAAGGGTGTTCTTGATACGGAAGCATTCGCTTCCATTAGGGGAGAACGCGTTTTCGTCACCGGCGTGACATCGCCTCTCGGAGTTGAGCTGGTGAGGCTTCTCGTGGGAGGGGGGCTGCGTGTTTCAGGGCTTGTCAGGGATCGCTACCGCGCAAAGAATCTCTTGGAAAAAGTGGAAATCATCGAGGGGGGTTGCGAAGAACCTGACGATTATCGAGAACCGCTGCAGGCGAGCGCATACGTGATCCATCTCGCAGGGATGCACCTCGCATCTTGGATTGTTGGGGCATGCGCCGGGCATGATCGTCTCACGCGCGTATTGTTTATCAGTTCCACCCGCGTTCTCTTTCCCGATAGGCTGCTGTCCAGAGAGGAAGTTTCCATAAAAAAAATTCTCCTGGAAAAAGAAGCGGAAGTCTCGTCCAGCCCGCTCCCCTGGACCATTTTGAGGCCCACGCTCATCTTTTCTCCAGGAGATCGGTCCCTATCAAAGTTGAAGAAGTTTATGGAGACGAAGCGCTATTTTCCTGTCCCTGGATCCGGGCGTGCAGTCAGGCAGCCGATTTCGGCCATGGATCTCTCGGAGTCGCTTGTCAAAGCGCTCATTGCACCGGCCGCGCGTCAGAAAATATACAACGTGCCGGGAAGAGATGTGACCGTACATGAAATGCTGCAAACGATGGCGCTAAAGACGGAAAAGAACGTTCACTTCATCCACGTCCCCAGAATGCCGGTGGCCGTTTTGAAACGTGGGTGCAGCATTTTGGGTTTTGCACGTCGGAGCAGCTCTCTCATCAGGTTCTTGCGCTGGTACGAAGACCTGTGCTTTTCCGGTGAGGCGGCTTGGGGGGATTTCGGGCACAGCCCGAGAAGCTTCGAAGAGAACATTCGCGAGCAGTTTCATGAGCATGTACTGAGCAATACATGAGCCGCGGAAGGAGATGAGATTCCTCGAGATGTTATCGCGAAAGATCTTTATTCCGAGCGGGTTGGTGATTTTTGTATTGATACTCGTAGGCACTGACCCGGATCCTTCACGGCCCGAGATCGGGCGGACGCTGGCCGTTGGTGCTTTGATGGCCTTGTACTGGATCACCGAAGCGATTCCGCTGGCCGCAACGGCGTTTCTACCTATCTTGCTCTTTCCGGTTCTTGGCATCATGAAGGGAAGGGATGTTGCGCCGCTGTATTTCAACCATATTGTCCTCCTCTTGATGGGTGGTTTCATCATTGCGGGAGCCATGCAGCGGTGGAACCTGCACAAGCGCATCGCACTGAAGATCATTCTTTCCATTGGGAAAAGCCCCTCGCGTCTTATTTTGGGTTTTATGGCGGGAAGCTGGCTTCTCTCGATGTGGGTGTCGAACACGGCAACGACGATGATGATGACGCCCATCGCGATCGCGCTGATATTGAAGCTCGAAGAAAACGGCGGGGAGGGCCTTCGCAGGTTCGAAATCGCCCTCCTTCTCGGTATTGCTTATGCGGCTTCGGTCGGGGGAACGGCCACGCTGATTGGCACAACCCCGAACCTCGTTTTGGCGGAGATCCTTCTCGTTATATTTCCCAACGCTCCTGAAATCACGTTCCTGAAATGGTTCGCCTTCTCCCTCCCTCTGTCTTTCATTTTAGTGACGGTCATTTATCTGGTCTTGATGTTGTTGATACTTAGAAGAGGAACGTTTGAAATAGAAACGTCCCATCTCGAAGCGGAATACCGGGCGATGGGCAAGCCGTCTTACGAAGAAAAGGTGGTCCTCGTTATCTTTGCCCTGTTCGCGCTGCTGTTGATGACGCGCGCCGATGTGAAAATCGGAGAACGAGTGATTCACGGGTGGGCTTCGCTGTTCCAGGATCCGAGCTTTATCGATGACGGGACCGTCGCAATCGGGGTGGCGCTTCTGCTTTTCTTTTTTCCTGCGCGCTCGAAAGCGGGATTTGTTCTGGACTGGGGAACGGTGCGGAACCTCCCGTGGGATATCGTGGTCCTCATCGGCGGCGGTTTCGCGCTTGCCGGGGGATTCCATGACTCAGGGCTTTCTGCTTATCTGGGCGGCAAGCTTGCCGTCCTGCACGGGTTCCCCCCGATCGTCATGGTGCTCTCGATCTGCCTATTGATTACGTTTCTCACAGAGATTACATCCAACACGGCCACGACACAGGTTGTGCTCCCCATCATTGGGTCGCTCAGCATCGCACTTGGAGTCAATCCCCTCCTGTTGATGGTGCCGGCAACGATCTCCGCTTCGTGTGCGTTCATGCTGCCCGTTGCAACGCCGCCGAATGCGATCATCTTCGGTACGCACCGGTTGAGGGCGACCGACATGGCCAGGGTGGGAATCTATCTCAATATCATCGGGGCGGTAGTGATCACGCTGCTCCTGCTCATCCTCGGGAAGATCGTGTATGGGATCGACTTGGGAATGATGCCGGATTGGGCGGGGAAATGACATAAGTTGACTTGCCGAAAACCAGGCGGCGACATAACGTCTTTGATAGCAATGGATTTCAGGAAAAGTGCAGTTTCAACAATTTCATATCTGCAAATCATCATCCACTGGAATCATCATAATCCCATGTAACTGCATGCATTTGATTTTTGCGCTTTAAATTTCTGACAATTTAGTGTAAAATATTCTTTACATTGTTCCCGGCATCCTCAGCCACATTCTGTCAGGGGGAGTAAGCTAGCTGGCAGCAGGAAAGTGCGTAGCAGGAAATGGCCATATTTCATGCGCGCACAAGGTGTTATTCGAAAGGAGGTTCCTGATGCATGCCAGAACGTGTTTCTTGGCATGGATCTCAATGGCTCTTGTGTGTTTTCTCGTGCTTCCTGCTCCTGTCCTCGCTGGTCCCGATCCGTGTTTGATGGTGTACACCGATGCCTACTGCGTTTACCACTACGATTCGACTTACTACACCGTGACCGTCGGGGATCCTCTCTATGATCCGACGTGCGATCGGGGAGGAGAAGTGTTGATTGAGGCGAAAACGAACGACATCGCTTACGAAATCTATCAAGCACCGAACCTAACCGGATTTCGACCTTCGACCGGCGGAAACGACGGCTACTTCAGCATCGGTAATGATTTCAACGTCATTGTCGACGGTTTCAACAACGCCCCAGCCACGAATGTGAACATCCTCCTGGTGTTCGAAGCGGAACCAAAATGGCGCGCGCCTCAAGTCTATGTGGATGGTGATCTGGTTGTGGGCGACATGTACGCAATTGGGGATCTCGTTGTCTCGACGCCGACGGCTGATGGTATGAACTACTCCGATACCATCACCAAGCACATCGTCTAGAGCGGCTGCAGCGGGATTCTCATCTGGGCATTCGCCGACGAGGACTACGACGGCATGTGGACGGACAGGGAGTGTTTCTCCTCGTTCTCACACGACCTGACGATACCGGTAGAATCGAGGTCGTGGGGAGCGGTCAAGAGCCTTTACAAGGAGTAATTGCAAGGGCGCTTTTTGTGGCTTATAAGGAGGTACTTTCGGACGTTTGCGATAACTCGGCCTTGCATGCTGTTATGTGGCGACAGTAACTCGGGGTTGCCACGAGGCAGTTAGCGAATCTACGGAGTTGTCGGCTGGGATAATGAAATCCCCTGGGTGCATTTATGCGCTCAGGGGATTTTTTACAAATGGATGTTTTAGGGAGTGAATCGTTTTAAGTTCTGAGGCTGTTCGATTATCTGAGACGTCTCCTCCCGATCACAAACCAGCGGGCTGAGAATATAAGAATGAGCACGGAAACCAAGGCGATGAACGTTAAGAATTGGGCATCGCTCACAAGCTCATGGGCGGCGCCAAAAGATAACACAATGCTCGAAATCGTAAGCAATGCGAGGACGTCCAACCGCCAGTCGCGAAACACGAGGATCGATGAGATGATTCCAACCAATGCAATCACGGGAGCGGACCAGAGGATCGGCAGGGCAACGATTAAAACGGCGAGATCCTTCCAGTGGGGATCGTTGCTCAACAACCTCGCGAGGCAAAATATGATCATCGAAACTCCCACCCAGAGATAGGACCCGTAAGCCAGATCCCGGAGATTCCTTTTTGTCTTTGCCTTGCGCGAGAGCTCTTCGCGAATTTCAGCAGAAGATTTGGTGACGAAACTCGCCAGGAGAATGATCAGCAGAGGGAGAATCCCTATTAGCTCTGCTTTGAGGAGTGCGTATGCCGAATCGTTGAGTCTCGAGATCACTATGTTGACCAGGCCGGCGAGAATGAGAGCCGCTGAGCCGAAACGGACGTATTTCTTCCCCCAGGCCTTGTCACACAGCGCCGCGATCCCGCCGGCCAATAGGATCAACGAGAGGATGGCGTCGAAGGCCTCCCAGGGGTCGGGTGAGATGGCCGCAAAACGCAGCAGAGGGGCTATCGGGAGCCAATGAAAGGCGCAGTAGAAGATGACGATGATGCCTAATATTTGGGCTCTGATCATGATAACTCTTTAAAAATTAAGCGATAAGCCGCTGCGACGTGTTTCCTCCCGTAAGAAATATTGCAAATACCGAGCCATCAGGAGCGACAATTCAAGCAATGATCGTTGAGAAGATGAGGTTCGATCGCAGGTGTTAATCAGCGGACAAAGCAAGGCCTCCAGCTCTGCTGGAGGCCTTGCCGGTTAGAGGGGCCAAGATTCTATCTGCCGAGGTAAATATGCTGTGCGCTATTTAGGGCTCGCTGTTCGATGGTTCATCGAGCGTTACCGACGACTAACTCGGTACGTCTGCTGCGTATTCGCCAGTGTTTGGATTTGCTCCTTTCCTGATGATATACGGGGAGTCTTTCCGTGATCGATTGGTGAATCCCTTCTGTGAATGGGACGGACGAACGACCACATATGTCGCCACAGGCATGCCTCTGCTCATTGTTCCACAGACAAACAGGGACGCTTCGCTTGCAAAATAGCCGGGTCTTTTCAATCCCTCTCCAGGCACGTACACTTTGGTTTTCGGGGTGATGAGGATCTCTCTTCCGCCAATGGTAATTCTGCCTTTGATCGATCCCATGAACATGCCCGCCACCGAGAAAGAACCCGTTTTTGGTTTCTTGATGGATTTCTTGTCCAAGCCAAAGTCCTTTTTATCCCGGAAACCATAGCTTTGGCCGGCAAGGAAGATGGCAATGGTCACCAGAATCGCAAATCCCAACCATATTTTGAATCGTCTGTTCATCCTGTCCCCTCCTTACTGGCTGTATAGCTGGCGCCACGAGCGCACAATCAATCTCTGGAAATCCGTTTTCGCATCTACTGTGGAAATCTTCGTGTCGCTTAAATGAACGACGATCTCTTCGTTCGCGAAGTCAACGATAGGATTGGAACCGAGCCCTTCATCGAGATATTCCGTTCGTCCATCCGTCGTGTTGTTTTCTTCGCCTTGTTCCGGATCGGGGGCGGATCCATCCAGAAAATCGACGGAGTTGAGCCAGGATAATCCTCCCGAGCCGCAATTCGCCGAGTTGGGTGAGAAAGAAACGAAGTAAACAACTCCGCCAGCCAGAGAGCTGGTTTTAATTACTCTTTCGCCCTGCGCCTGAACGAGATCCATGTACCAACCCCGCTTATTGTCGGGGATCTCGCTGATCGTGCTGGTCTGGTCTACGAGATCCCACTTGGATACGGTGGTTTCGGAATGGTTGTCGATGATGCAGTAGAAGCTCTGTTGCGTCGCATCGGTAACGTCGTCGGAATCGAGGTATCTGCCCGTACCGAAGTAGACAAGGACGCGGCTCTGCTCGTCTACGGTCAAGACAGGTTTTACCTGAATCGGCTGTGTGGTCTCGAAAAGCAGACTCTTGGAAAACGGGCTCGCGGTGAGATCGATTCTCCACAGGTGCCCGGCCATATCGTTCAGGTAGAGCAGATCGTCGTAGTCGTCGAAGTCCAAGTCGATGGCTACCGCGCTGGTCGCCATATTTACATCTGCGGAAACGCTGAGAACGTCGGACCACAGAACCGAGCCATCGATGAGATCCAAAGCAAGCAGGTGGGCCTCTCCGGTGACTCGGTCGGGGCCTGAGCTAATAAAGGCGACGAATTTGTCCAGACTCGGCACGCGTGCGATTGTAGGTGTAGCGTACGATTCGAAGATCGTTGGGAAGGAAATGTCAAACAGAAGGCTGGGGGAGTTGGGATCGGTGACATCCATGGCGAAATAACTATCGCCGCCTTGGCCTTGGCCGCAGAGAAGGACTGTTTTCCAGCTCCCTCCTATATGCACATCAGCAATTCGAGGCGTGCCGTTCATGAGAAACTTGTGACAGTACCCAGGATCCAAGGTGTTTTTGAGTTTGCCCAGGTTGCCTTGCGGGATGAAAGCCCACAATTCATAACCGTCGGAGGCTCTGAAACAGTGCAGCATGCCGTCGTTTGCCCCAACGTATAGCACAGGCTCCCGGGATGATTGGGCCGCCCTGAAATCCATGTAATCCAGATAGAGTTTGAAATCCTTGGGAGGGCCGACAATAACGGGAGAGGATTCAATGATATCTCCAAGAGGCCAGTTACCTCGGTTTCTATAACCATCGATATCCGTTCCTCGAGTGTAAGTGATGATTTCACTGGCTGTGTCCGAGGAAGCCGTGTTCAAGAAAGGCATCAAGGTACCTGTGTTGGCGGTGGTGAAGTCGAGGAGCTGGCCGTCCAGGGCTGTTAAAACGGTTCTTGTGGAAGGATCGCGATCCTGCAGGAGTTTCCCGGCTTCCCACACCGGTGACGAAAACTCACTGTATGGCAGCTCGAAAGCCTCGAGATATCCCCACCATGTCCCGGGCACGAATTTGGCGCGGTAAAGTTGGCTTTCCTCGGAGTTCTCTGCTGAAACCACCGCAACGGAAGAGCCGGCGGATATCTGGCCCAGGATGTCGCCAAGAATATCGGCAAGCGAGGCCTGAAGCTGCATCGCATTGTTGGCCGTAAAGTAGAGACCTCCTCCGTTGTCCGCGGCTTGCTGCAGCAGCGGCATGTCGATACCAAAGCCGACGGTATAGGTGAGCGCGTTTTGCTGTCCTTCTAGATCCGATCGGAGATCCACATCGAACAGGTACGCGGCCACATCGTCGAGGTAGTCGGAGCAGTTCGACGAGTTGGACTCCTCGGCCCCGATGCTCTCGCATGTGCCGGGATCGTCGCCATCACCGTCATAGTCGCCAATGTAAGCGGGAATGTTCAGGTCCTGAGTTGGGTATCCGTCTGTCAGGACGATGACGAAAGTTTTCTGGCAGTAGTACTCGATCGGCGCATTGGCTCCGGTTGTCTGGAGATACTCGAGCGCATCCACCATTGTTTCCGCCAGAGGTGTCCATCCACCCGCTGTGATGGCTTCCACATCGCTGATAATCACATTTTCGGGTGTACCAACAGGGGAGATCAACAGCCCCCCTACGTCATTATTGAACTTCATTACGCCGAAACGAATGTCGGGATTCTCCTGCACGATGCCGCTGAACACTGCTTTTGCGACCTCCACTCGGGTGATGGCCGGAATCGAAGCCCGCTGCTCGTCGGTGGCGTGATAGTATACCCAGTTCAAGTAGTTGCCCTTATACCGGCTGGATTGCCCCTTTTCACTCGGTACCAGGTAGGCTTCTGGAATGGTATCCCAAGCTGTGTTAAAATCGGCCGGTGAATAGTATCCGGGGCTGGAGACGTTATAGTCTGTCTTTTCAGCAAACGTCCCTGTATACGTCGTCCTCCCTTCGTAGTCTTCGTGATAGATGATCGATGTCATGCTGCCTGAGCTGTCAAAGATAAACAGCACGTTACCCTTTGCACCGGTTATCTGGAGGAACAGAGGAATATCGCACTCCTCTTGCGCGTAGAGTTGACCAAACGAGAAAGCAACAGCCAGGCACATCAGTATGGAAATGAGGCCTGACCGCTTGCGTAAAATCTTGCATGCCGCCATCGGTACCCCTCCTGTCAAGGCTGCAGATTTAGATGTTCTCCCCATCACGCCGAATCACAATCCCCACACCCACTTGAGGCTCCCCTACATCTGGTTCCATCGTCTCTTGTGATTGGCGCATTTGCTTTTGTTTTAAAGTCATTCGACATTTCACCCGGCGCATTTATTCGCAATCCATATGCCGTTCCAAATCCAGTAATATTAAGCACTTAAAGGAACGATAAGGCATAATGGAGAACGCTCAATGATCGCCCTGGTTGCATTTTTTCTCAGCTGCTTGGGCGGGATTTACCAGAGAGCTGGAACTGCCTTTTATAGCAAAGAGTTATGCCTTGTAATGGGGGGGATGCACAGGCAATATGAGACATTGCGGGACTTGAGCTCAAGAGCCCCGATCTGTGCGCGAACGAGAGGGGAGCCTATGAAAAACCTGAAATTTCGAAGAAAATCCTCCAAAAAGATCCGTTTCGCGGCTCGATCTATTGATTCTGTTCCTGCATCATCCTCATCATATCTTGCATACTGGGTCCTTCGACGTCCGCGTTTTCGGGATCGAACAGCTCATCGGAAAGCCCTTTGTTGATCTCGATCGCTTTGACGAGGACGGTGGAGATGAGATCCCCGTCCATATACACGTCCGTCTTGTACGGAATCTCCCAGCCACTGCCTATTTTTCTGAAGTCCGAAAAATCCATTTGAATGTGTTGTCCTTGGGGGCCCTTGCTGTTTGCTCGTACCAGAACGAGATGCTTCTCATCGATCCAGATCTTGGAATACGGGACCCCCCTCCCTTCTTCGATCTCCACTACATGACACGTGCGCGAATCGATTCGTTCGCTTCCGATGAGCTTGGCCTTCTCAGTGAGAAATCCCCACCAGTCGCCCTCCGTCTGGTATTGTGCTTCCTCTTCACCGCTCAGTTTCTGTTTGCCCAGAATGGATGAAATCATCCACGTCGCTTTGCCGTCATTGATCACGACGGTCCTCATGCCCCCCATTTCCTTGGGCATCTCCGGCATCTCCACCACGCTCTCCATCCGGAATTTCTCACCCTTTTTGAACATCTTGGAGTCAGCCGTCAGCACCCGCCCCGGTGTCATCATCTGAATTTCCTGCAAAGTGATCATGTCCTGAATTTCGTTTTCATAGTTGGCGTACTTCGCTTTTGTTTTCTCGAGTATATTCTGCCAGTTGTCTGCAACGGTAAGGCCTGCACCCAGCGCCAGGCTTGCTGCTGCAACGACCATCAGCTTGATTGCGAGATGGGTGTTTTTGGTGACCATTCCCAGGCTCCTTTCATTGCCTTCGCTCAAAACATCAGCAGATAGTTCCAACGGCACTCATCTTGTAGCTACGGCTTCTGTTGGGCGACTTCGAGTGAAGACCTACGAACCCGACCAACCGGCGAGCCGCGCCCACAACCACCACGCGGCATAGGCCTTGAGATTTGCGTTCAACGGCTGGCTGTGCGCCGAAATACAGTCGTACCACTCACCGGGGTGCGCGTCCTGCCACTCTATTGCCCAGTTACCATCTCTGGTTCCGTTTCCATCCGTATCGTAATCGCAGTTGTCGTTCGGAATTTTATCGCCGAAGTACGTGCCGTCCGGATCATAGGTCTCGATATCGGCAAAATCATAGAGGACCTTGTTATTGACCCTGCAATAATCTCTTATTTGTTCGTTGCGAAGATGGAGGTTGCCGCCCAATCCGGTTCCATCGAGGTGCCCGGTCATGTAGACGAACAGGACATCGGGGTAATCGGCTTCGAGGCCGCTCATGAGGGTGAGGTACGTATTGATATCTGCTTCACTGGCAGGGCTAACCTGACCGCACCAGGACCAGATGATGACATTGATGTCCGGGTTGGCGTCCAGATATTGCCGCGTAGCGGCTTCCCAAGCCGTTCTGTCCGGGTAACCGAGATCGGATGCGCCGGAGAATGGGCGATCTCTAACATCGAGGCAGCTGTCCGTTCCCCCGTTGTTGAACGAGTAAAGAACACCTTTAAAATCTATTAGTCCACTCATGCCCGTTATCAGTTGGCTCCCATGAGAGGTGTGTCCGTACGCGATGTGGAGATTTGTCTTGGCACTTATAATCGCCTGCTCGGGTATGAGCGAGAGGTTCGTGCAATTGTGATCGACCACGATTGCACGATCGCCAGGTTGCCTCCCGCCGGGAGCTGTGGGATCATCGGAGCTGCAGGACGAGAGAAGGATCATAAGGCATGCAAGTACTATGAAATTAAAAGGATATAGGATTTTCCGCATAATCGTCCCTCCTCGGGCAGCCATGAACGCCTATCCGATAATCCAAAGGAAAGCATGAATCATGACAGATACAAGCGTTGCGGACAATCCTGAACCTGCTTCGCTCTGGATTGCTACGTGATGAGGATGACGAACCATTGCGCGGAGCCTGCCAATAAGAGAACCAACCATCGAAGGCCGCCAGCCGAGCGAAGGTATCATATGAAAGACACGTCCCAAACGCAAAATAGAGTCTTATCGAGAAGAACACATTTGGCGGCCTCCCACTGGGAGAAGATACTCGTTTTGACAGAAAAAAACACTTCTTCCAGAAAGGAGAACCGCCATGGAACGTTATATCGGAG
>JABAOH010007150.1_pt1 | contig 33259 bp, 27 predicted proteins | sample 7062181 | NCBI WGS metagenome assembly JABAOH01 (sample SAMN14538630, study PRJNA623070) | marine sediment metagenome | biome: marine biome [ENVO:00000428]; feature: marine pelagic biome [ENVO:01000023]; material: deep marine sediment [ENVO:00002113]; isolation source: pool of 5 deep marine... | reverse complement strand
GCTCCGTCGCCTTGCGCCCCACCGTGTAGAGGGGGATTTCCTCCAGGCCGCCCTCCGATTCCGCGAGATGGTTGGCGAGTTCCTTGATGAGGTTGCTGTTGAAGCTCCCGCAAAGCCCCCTGTCGGAGGTAATGATGAGTACCCCCCGTTTTTTCACCTCGCGGGTTGTAAGAAGGGGGTGGTCGGAAACATCGACCCGGTACGCAAGATCAAAAACGGTCTCCTTCATCTTGAAGGCGTAGGGCCTGGCCGCTGTAATCGCCTCCTGGGCCCTGCGCAGCCTCGCCGCAGAGACCATCTTCATCGCTTTTGTAATCTGCTGGGTGTTTTTCACCGAGACGATTCGTTTTCTTATAGCACGAAGTGTTGACATCTCTTCAGTCGTTCTCCCGGTTAGACCTGAAATATCCCCTTGAACTCTTCAAGGGCGCTTTCCATGCGTGCCCTGAGATCATCGCCGATCTCTTTCTTTTCCCTGAGCTGGTCGAAAATATCCGGGTGCTTCGTTTCCATGAAGGCGTAAAGCTCCTCCTCGAACCGCGGCAGAACGGGGAGATCGTAATCATCCACGTAACCGTTGGTCCCCGCAAAGATAATGGTTATTTGCCGCTCTACGGGAAAGGGCTCGTACTGGGACTGCTTCAGCAGCTCCGTGAGCCGCGAGCCCCGCGCCAGCTGCATCTGCGTCGCGCGGTCCAGGTCGGCACCGAACTGGGCGAAGGCGGCCATCTCACGGTACTGTGCCAGGTCGAGCCGCAGCCTCCCCGCCACCTGCTTCATCGCCTTGATCTGCGCGTTCCCCCCGACGCGGGAGACGGAAAGCCCCACGTTCACGGCCGGGCGAATGCCCGCGTAGAAGAGGTCCGTCTCCAGGTATATCTGGCCGTCGGTGATGGAAATGACATTCGTGGGGATGTAGGCCGAAACGTCTCCTGCCTGGGTCTCGATTATCGGAAGGGCGGTGAGCGAACCGCCTCCCTCCTCGTCGCTCATCTTCGCAGCGCGCTCCAGCAGTCTCGAGTGAAGGTAGAAAACGTCTCCCGGGTAGGCCTCGCGGCCGGGAGGGCGCCGCAAAAGGAGAGACAGCTGCCGGTACGAGACGGCATGTTTCGAAAGATCATCGTAAATCAAGAGGGAATGCCTGCCGTTGTCTCTCAGGTGCTCCCCCATCGTGCATCCTGAATAGGGTACGATGAACTGGAGCGGTGCAGGCTCGCTTGCCGTTGCAGCTACAACTACCGTGTAATCCATGGCCCCGAACTGTCTCAGCTTCTCCACAACCTGGGCCACCGTGGAGCGCTTCTGCCCGATCGCAACATATATGCAGATAACATCCTGCCCTTTCTGGTTGATGATGGTGTCGATGGCAATCGCCGTCTTCCCCGTCTGACGGTCGCCGATGATCAACTCCCGCTGTCCCCGGCCAATGGGGATCATCGAGTCGATCGCCTTGATCCCCGTCTGCAGCGGTTCCTTGACGGGCTGCCTCCTGACGATTCCCGGCGCTTTCAGCTCGACCCTCCGGCTTTCCTCCGTTTCGATCGGCCCCTTGCCATCGATGGGCATTCCCAGAGCGTCCACAACGCGCCCGACGAGGGCGTCACCGACGGGCACCTCGACGATCCGTCCCGTGCGCCTGACGAGATCCCCCTCTTTTATCAGAAAGTCCTCGCCGAGAATGGCGGATCCAACGTTGTCCTCCTCGAGGTTCAGAACCATTCCCATGACGTCTCCGGGGAACTGGATCAGCTCTCCGGCCATGGCATTCTCGAGCCCGTAAATCCGGGCTATCCCGTCGCCCACGGAGAGGACGATCCCCGTTTCCGCGATGTCGATCTCCTTTTCGAAGCCCTTGATCTGCTTTTTTATGATTTCCGTTATTTCTTCTGCCCTGATACCCATAACTCTCTACCGCCCCTTTTTTAGATTTTCACCAAGCTTGTGGATCTGGTTTTTCACGCTCCCGTCGTAAACCGTCGAGCCGGCCTTTATGATCAACCCCCCGATAATGGAGGGTTCCACTTTCTCTTCCAGCACGATCTTCTTCCCGATCCTTTCAGAGAGCGTCTTCACGATCTCTTCCCGCTGGTCATCGCCCAGAGACTTGGGGACCGTCACCTCCACGCGCTCGATACCTTCGTGCTTCTCTATCAGCGCCTTGAGCCCGTCGATGATCTGCCCGATGAAGGGCATCCGGTTCTTTTCGAAGACCAGCCGCAGAAAACGCCTGGTCCGATCGAGGTAGTTCTTCTCGCCGAGCACCGCCTCCAGGACACGCCTTTTTTCCTGCACGTTGTAGACCGACGAATCGATCACTTCCTTCGCCTCCGGGTTTTCCTGGAGCGTGTGGTAAAAATCCTCGAGCTCATTGAAAAGGGTCCTGTAGTTTTCCTCCTCGAGGCCTAACTCGAAAATGGCCCGAGCATACCGCCTGGCAACGCCGCTGATGATCACTTCTCGGCTCCTTTGATATCCTCCAAGCTCTCTTTTACGAACCTTTTCTGATCCTCGTCGGTTATGGTTTTCGTGATAATCTCCTCGGCCGATTTGATAGAGAGCTCCGCCGCCTCTTTCCGGAGCTCCTCCCTGGCCTTTTTCACCACCTGCTCCCCGGCGACTGCCGTCTGCTCTTTGATCCTTTCGATCTCTCCCTGCGTGAGGGACTTGATTCTCTCAAACTCCTCCTGCGCCTCCCTCTCCATGTTCATTCCGAGCTCTTCCACCTCTCTATCGAGCCGGGCAAGCCTCTCCTCCACGCGGGCAAGCTTTTCCCTCGCCTCCTCGTTTGCCCGCGAAGCATCTTCCATCGATTTGATCAGAATCTCCCTCCTCTCCTTGAGAAACCGGGAGATGGGCTTCCGGAGGAAATAGACGAGAACCCCGACGAGTATTCCAAAATTAATGGCCTGTTTTACGATGTCTGCCCAGGGCAATCCGGCATGCTCTACCCCCGCTTGCTCCGCGGCGAGGGCGGTTCCGAAAAGGGCCACCAGGAAAACCAGAGCTGGCAGGGTCGACCTCACGCGACACTCCTTCCGAGAATCTTCTCGACGATCGCCTGCGCAATCGCCCGGGACTCTTCGCTCAAAAAAACGAGTGCCTGCTCTTTCTCCGCCTCGATCCTCTCTTTGACTTCCCCGACGCTTTTTTCCGCCTCCAGCTTCGCCTGTTCAATCACTTTCCGCTCGGACCGAACGATCTCATCTATCATCGAGCGTTTCTTCGTCAGGGCTTCCTGGTTCGCCGCCTTGAGACGTCTTTCGTAGTCGGCGGCATTCTCCTCAGCCCTCCTGAGCATATCCTTCGCCTCTTCCATCGGCACGGTCGTTCTGTTTTCCCTCTCCTCAAAGGTCCGAATTATGGGCTTTATGAGAAACTTTCCCGCCAGGAAGGAGAGCCCGATAACGAGTGCCATCTGGAGAAAAACGAAGGTATTTATCTCCAGTATTTCCAGTATTTTCGAAATCATCTCCACGGCGAGGATCTCCTTTTTCCCGGGAATTTTTCAGGAGATAGAACAAAACAAAACGGAAAATCGTTATCACATATGTATCTTAGTTGTCAAGCGTAAATTTTACCGCTACAAAGTGTTTTCGAGGTGATAGAGGGACGATTATAACACTATTTGAACAACAATCAAGCTCTTTCCCCCGTCGCCTTAAACCTCATCATTTTCGTCCTCCTCCCCCTTGCTACTTTTCTCCTCCTCTTGCCCGGCGACTATAAGCGGCTCGATTCTGTCCCCTCCCGTCGAGATATTTCCCCGTATACTCACCCCCTCCTCAACGACCAGCGTCTGCGCCGACATGTCTCCCACGATGGAGCAGGGATTTTTCAGCTCGAGCCGTCCCTCTGCCTCGATATTGCCGTTCACCTTTCCCCGTATGATCGCATCCCGCGTCGCTATCGAGGCCTCGAGAACACCCGTCTCCCCTACGATGAGCGTTCCATTGCACTTCAGCTCTCCCTTCACCGAACCATCAATCCGCACGACCCCCTTGAATGAAAATTTCCCTTCGAAATACGTGCCTTCTCCGATGAAAGCGTCGATGTCGAGATCCGGCGCGGGAGGCTCCGTGTTTCTTTTCTCTTTTTTCCTGATCATGAGTTCACCACCCTGTCACCCTCTCATTTTATTGACGATGCCGTCTAACTGTTCCATGGACGAATAATGTATCTCCAGAACGCCTCTTTTTTCCGTTCCCCTGAGGCGAACCCGCGTTCCGAGTGTCCTCTGCAGCTGACCGATCAGCTCCCGCATATCGGCTGATAATTCATTTCCCTTTTTTTTCAGGCTTTTATCTTGACTCTCAGTAATTTTTCTCGCTAAGTCTTCGGCCTGTCTCACCGAGAGGTTCTTCGATACGATCCTCCGGTAGGCAGCACGCATGAGCGCCTCCGGCTGAATCGTCAGCAGGGCCTTTGCGTGGCCCATCGTTATGGTCTCCTCCACGATGCTTTTCCGAATCTCCAGGGGCAGCTTGAGGAGCCGCATGTAGTTTGCCACAGTGGGCCGCTCTTTACCCACCCGCTTGGCGATCTCCTCCTGCGAGAGGCCGAAGTCGGTTCCGAGGGCGGTATAGGCCTCCGCCACCTCGATCGGATTCAGGTCCTCCCTCTGCACATTCTCTATGATAGCCATCTCGAGCGCTTCCGCTTCCGTGATGTTTCTCACCACGGCGGGGATCGTTTCGAGCCCCGCGTCTCTCGCCGCTCTCATCCTCCGCTCCCCGGCGACGAGCTCGAACCCCGTGGCGACCTTCCTTATAAGTATCGGCTGAAGGACCCCCTTTTCTTTAATGGAGAGGACGAGCTCATTGAGCGTTTCGGGCTTGAACTGTTTTCTCGGCTGGTTCGGGTTTTGCTTGATCTGGGAAAGGGGTACCATGTCATACTCCCTCCTCCCCTCCGGACTTCGTGGTATCAGGGCTTCCAGCCCCTTACCCAGTACCTTTTTCTTCATACCTTTTCTCCTTGTGTCCATCTTCCCATCAACTCCTGGGCGAACTCTATATATTTCAACGCACCTTTCGATGAATACGCATACATGAGGACGGGTTTTCCGAAACTCGGGCTCTCGCTGATGCGCACGTTCCTGGGTATCACCGTCTTGAAAACCATGTTGCCCAGGTGTCCCCGTATCTCTTCCTCCACCTGGTGGGCCAGGTTGTTCCTCACATCGAACATGGTGAGGAGTATGCCTTCGATGTCGAGGGACGGGTTGAGGGATTCCCGGATCATCTCCACGGTCCTTATGAGCCTGCCAAGTCCCTCCATGGCGAGATATTCGCACTGGAGAGGGACGATGATCGATCCAGACGCCGTGAGGGCGTTGATCGTCAAAAGTCCCAGCGAGGGAGGGCAGTCGATGATGATAGCGTCGTAATCGAGAATAAAGTCGTACATGGCGCGCCGGAATCTGGTCTCCCGCCTCTCCACATTTACGAGCTCGATCTCCGCTCCCGCCAGGTCGGGGCCTGCGGGGACCAGGTGAAGGTTGGGAAAACGGGTTTTCAGAATCAGGCTCTTCAGCGGTTTCTCGCCGATCAGGGAAAAATACACGTTATTTTGTCCATATCCGTCTTCGCCGATACCGAGATGGGAGGTGGAATTTGCTTGGGGATCCATGTCGACGAGAAGCACTTTTTTTTCCATGGCGGCGAGCGATGCGGCGAGATTAACGGCCGTCGTGGTTTTTCCCACGCCTCCCTTCTGGTTCGCAACGCTGATGACGCGCATCGCATTCCTCCGAAACTTAATCGTTTTTAACACACCTTCACCTTTTCGTAAAGAGTTAATGTTCCACGTGGAACAACAAAAAACAGTTCAGACAGTTCAGAGTTCAGAGTTCAGTGTTCAGTGTGAAAAAGCCCAAACATCCAAACGCTAAACACTTAAAACGTAGACACAATCCAATTATTTCTGCAACTTTGGACTGTGGACTCTGCCCTATGAACAAACCCATAATCACATTTTTACGTTCACAGGTACCATTCCCTGTTTTTCGACTCTCTTTCTGGGCTCGGGGGGCACGGCTGTTCGAACTATCTGTTATTGTTTTTGCTGCTTTCTGGATTTCTCTAAACTATGAACGATGGACTCTGGACTGTGTTTTCGCTGCACTATGGACAAACAGTGCTCTATTTTATCGCTTTTTGTAGAGGCACATCTTCCTGCTACCGAAGCCGCCGGGCAGTGTGTAGGGAATTGCCCGCTCAAAGACAACGTCCCCGAAGTTGCGGCCTTCCCCCCTGCCGCCCATGATGATCAGGACGCCATTGTCGGCGAGAAAATGTTTTCCCAGCGCCGCGATGCGTTCCGCCCTGGCGGTGGCCCGTGAGGTAATGCGAGTGAACGGTCCGAGCCTTCGCGCGTCCTCTTTTCTGAGGGCTCCCTCAAAAAAATAGACGTTTTTAACCCCGGTGAGACCTTTAATCCTTTTTAAAAACGCTATCTTGCGAAACCGTGCTTCTGCAAGGGTAACAGATGCTCCCGGGCACAAAAGTGCGAGAACCATCCCCGGGAAACCCGCTCCCGACCCGATGTCGAGCACCGTATCGCCTGTTTCTATGAGAGAGGACGGGTAGGTGGCGTCAACGAAGAGCTTCACCACGGCCTCTTCCGGCTCGGTAATCGCCGTGAGATTGATCTTCTCGTTCCACCGCAAGAGCTCCTCCAAGTAGATAGATAACTTGCGGGAGATCCCGGGCTGCAGGGAGACGGCCGCCTCCCTGAAATAGCGTTGCATCAGCGCTTCGTAACGCATTATCAGACACCGGCGGACGCTTTTTTCAGGCCCACGAGGAGAATCGTCACCGCAGCCGGCGTGACTCCCTGGATCCTCAGGGCCTGGCCGACCGAGTCGGGACGCACCCTCTCCAGCTTCTCCCGTACTTCCCGGGAAAGGCCGGGAAGAGAAGAATAGTCAAATTTTTCGGGTATTTTCAGCGATTCCATCTTTCTGAACTTGTTCACTTCCGCCATCTGGCGCTTTATGTATCCCTCGTATTTAACCTGAAGCTCCACCTGCCCGAGAACCGATTCGTCAAATCCCCCCAGTGCCGGATCCCCGGAGGCTATCATCCAGATACTGACCTCCGGCCTCTTCAGGACGGTTCCGAGTTCCGTCCCCGCCTTCACGGGCGCATCACCCATTTCCGCAAGGGCGACGGATAGAGGATGCTGCTCCCCTATTCTCGTCTTTTTCAGGTAATCCAGCAGGAGCGATACGTCCCCCTTTTTCCGGGAAAAGCTCCTGTAGCGCCCCTCCGATACGAGACCCACGGCATGTCCCCTTTCAGTCAGTCGCAGGTCCGCATTGTCTTCTCGGAGCAGCAGCCGGTGCTCCGCCCGCGACGTGAACATACGGTACGGCTCGGTAACCCCCTTTGTCACGAGGTCGTCAATGAGAACACCGATGTAGGCCTGCGCCCTGTCGATCACCATCGGCTCCCTCCCCTGCACTTTCAGTGCAGCGTTGATCCCGGCAACGATACCCTGCGCAGCCGCTTCTTCGTAACCCGACGTCCCGTTGATCTGCCCGGCGTGGAAGAGGTTTGCAACGGTCTTCGTCTCAAGGCTGTGTTTGAGCTGCACGGGATCTGCGAAGTCGTACTCGATGGCGTATCCCGGCCGCATGATCTCAGCTTTCTGAAGCCCCGGAATCGAGCGTAGCATTCTCACCTGGATGTCGATGGGAAGGCTCGTAGAGACACCGTTGGGGTAATACTCGGCCGTCTGGAGCCCCTCAGGCTCGAGGAACACCTGATGCCGCTCCTTTTCAGCAAATCTCACCACCTTGTCCTCGATCGAGGGGCAGTACCTGGGCCCGATCCCCTTTATTACCCCCGTGTAGAGAGGGGACCGGGAGAGGCCGCCTCTGATTATCTCATGGGTCTCCCTGTTTGTGTACGTCACGTAACAGGGTACCTGGGGGCGCTCAATCCGCTCCGTTTCATAGGAAAAGGGTGTGGGATCGGGGTCTCCCCACTGTGGTGTCATCTGGGAAAAATCGAGCGTTTTCCCGTCAAGGCGCGGTGTCGTGCCCGTTTTGAGCCTGCCGATGTCAATTCCCGCAGCAAATAGGGAGTCAGAGAGCTTCATGGCGGCAAAATCGCCGGCCCTCCCCGCCCGGAAATTCACCAGCCCGATGTGGACAAGGCCTTTTAGAAAGGTTCCCGTGGCGAGAACCAACGTTTTTCCCAAGTATCGGACGCCGATGTTGGTGTCAACCCCGCAAACGGCACCACCGGAGAGCACGAGATCGTCCACGACCGCCTGCTTCACGTCGAGGCGCTCCTGCCGCTCGAGAATCTTTTTCATGCGGAGACGGTAGAGCTGCTTGTCGGCCTGGGCCCGGGAAGACCGCACAGCCGGTCCTTTGCTCGTGTTCAGCTGGCGGTACTGAATTCCCGTCCTGTCGATATTTTTCCCCATCTCCCCGCCCAGCGCATCCACCTCCCGCACCAGGTGCCCCTTCGCCAGGCCCCCTATGGCGGGGTTGCAGGACATGAGGGCGATCGCATCCAGGTTGATGGTGAGCAAAAGCACCTCTGTTCCCATCCGGGCAGCTGCCAGTGCGGCTTCACATCCTGCATGGCCTCCGCCCACCACGATCACGTCATATTCCTTCGGATAGATGTAGTCGTAACCCATTTTCCCTCTCCAGCATTTTCTTGTTTTAAATCATTAACATATCACGAATATTCTTGTCGAACCTCCGATTTACTTTCAGTTATCTGATCTTGATGTTAACTCGAAACTCGGGACTCGGAACACGGGACTTTTTTTGGTTGTTCCACGTGGAACATTCATTTGCCGATACAGAAGGAGGAGAATATTTTCTCCAGGATATCTTCCGTGGTTATCTCCCCCACGATTTCTCCGAGTGCCGAGGCGGCATCTCTCACTTCCAAGGAGATGAACTCGGGAGAAAGCCCCTCGAGCGCCCCACCGATGGCATCCTCGATGTACCCCTTGGCTTTTTCCAGCATCTCTTTCTGCCGCATGTTTCCCACCAGGACCTCGACGGAGGTGAGCGCTTCCTCGCCGAGAATAGCACTGTATATGCAGCTTTCCAGCTCTTCCACCCCTTCTCTGCTCTTCGCCGAAACGGATACGGAACCGCAACACCCATCGTTGGCGCCGAACCGCTCCCCGTGCTCCACGATGCCGAGATCTTTCTTGTTTACCACGAGTAAGAACTGCTTTCCCGATATTTCTTCCCGCGCAGCGTCGTCCTCCTGGGACAGCGCGCTGCTGCCGTCGATGACGAGCAGCACCAGATCTGCATCCCCTATGATCTTTCGTGCCCGGCTGACTCCTTCCGATTCGACGTCGTTAACGCCACCGGACCGAATACCTGCCGTATCGATGAACTTCAGGGGTATCCCCCGGATGTGGCGCATCTCCGATATAAAGTCCCGCGTCGTTCCCGGCCGGGGTGAGACGATGGCTCTCTCCTCGCGCAAAAAACAGTTCAGGAGGCTCGACTTTCCCACGTTCGGTTTCCCGACGATGGCAATTTTTGCTCCTTCTGCGAGAACTCTCCCCGCGCGAAAGGTCGAGAGAAGCTCGTCGACGCCCCCCAAGGCCCCCGAGAGGAGTTCCCCAATCTTCCCCTTTGAGAGGATCTCCAGCTCCTCTTCGGGAAAATCTACTGCGGCCTCGAGGTGCATCAGCGACTCGAGGAGCCGCTCCCGGGTACTGGTGACGGCATCTTTCAACCCCCCTTCGAGCCGCTTTCTCGCCGCGGCAGCGGAAAGCATGGTGCCAGCTGCTATCAGCTCCTGCACGGCTTCGGCCTGGGACAGGTCCATTTTCCCCTTTAAAAACGCCCGTTTTGTGAATTCCCCCGCCTCTGCAACGCGCGCACCGAGAAAGATTGCGCCGTCGCAGATTGCTGAAAGGATGATGGGATTTCCATGCGATGATATCTCCACCACATCCTCCCCCGTATAGCTCTTCGGCGACCGGTAGTAGGTGACGATCGCACTGTCGATCAACAGGCCGCTCTCCGGGTCGACGATCTTCGAAAGAACCGCTCTTCGCGGCTTAAAGCTCACCCTGTCCCGCTGCGACAGGCCCTCGATTATGGAAAGCGCCTTCTCTCCGGATATCCTGACCGTTCCCACTCCAGAACGACCCGGCGGCGTAATCGGTGCGACGATGGTATCATCGTCGTGGGCGAATCTCATCACCCCACCCTCCGGGAGAATCGGCCACCGGCACCGGTGAAATCAGCCCTTCTTCGCCGGCTGGGCTTTCTCCCTCGATTTCAATAGATAATACTGCTGCCCGATGGAGATAATATTGTTCACGAGCCAGTAGATGACGAGGCCGCTGGGAAATCCCCAGAACATGACGGTAAATATGAGGGGGAGAAAATTCATCAACTTTTGCTGCGTTGGATCCATACCCCCCGATGGGTTCATCTTCTGCTGCAGGTACATGGAAATGCCCATCAACAAAGGCAAGAGCCGAAGTGGGACGAGAAATCCGAAAAGGTTGAAGTCATAGAGGTACTCGGGTGCCGACAGGTCGGCGATCCACCACATGAAAGGCGCGTGGCGAAGCTCTATGGCCACGAGCAGGGCCTTGTAGAGGGCAAAAAAGACCGGTATCTGGAGAACCATGGGCATACAGCCGGAAAGGGGGTTGATCTTGTACGTTTTATAGAGGGTCATTACCTCCTGATTCATGCGGGTCTTGTCATCTTTGTACTTTTTCTGCAGATCCTTGATCACTGGCTGAATATCCTGCATTTTTTTCATGGAGACGTAACTTTTGTGGGTCAATGGATGGAAAAGTATCTTGATAATAATGGTAAGTATTATTATATCGATTCCGTAATTACCCGTGACGCTGTTAGAATATTTGAGAACAAGGACCAGGGGCTTCGCGATCCATCCGAAGAACCCGTAATCGAGTACCTCTTCGAACCCGCTCCCCACATTCTTGAGCATATCGCTGTTTTTTGGTCCTATATATGCTATTGTGGAAAAAACTATTGTTTCGCCGGGCTTAATCTCTTTTTTGTCCTGTGAAAGAACCGTGCGAATGCCTTCTTCGCCGATAGGGGTCGACTCGATAACTTTCGCCGGCTCTTTTGGTATGCACCCCAGGGTGAAATACTTGCTGTCCACAGCCACCCAGTTGGCATAGGTCTGCGGCCCCTTTCCCTTGAAGATCTTCTGCACGGTGAACCGTTTGACGTCTGAGCCGATCCTTGCAACAAGCCCTTTGAACGAATAGCGGTCACCCTTCAGCGCCTCGGTGTAGACCTGGGACAGCTCCAAACCGGGGATGGCCTCGACGGTATTGGTGGATCCATTCCTGTAGCGCGTAACCATATCGACGACATAGGAGTCGCGATGAAATGTATACGATCTTTCGATCTCGAACCCTTCGCGCGACTTCCAGGTAAGGACGATCGTTCCCTTCTCCTCCTGCACGAGATTGAGCGTTGGTTTACTGGCGCTGAAGATGAGATTGAGTGGCAGCGGGGGGGTAAAGTTCCCGATATAGACCTCGTAGGGAAGCGGCTTCATGCTCCCTTCTCCGATTATATTCACCGGCTCTCCCCCCTTGCCGGGCTTATCTTTGTATTTTTTCAGGTCGAAACGTTCGAAGCCGCCACCCGCGGTTCGCAAGAGGGCCTTGTACAGGGGCGTCTCGACCTTGATGGAGCGGGGTGTCTCCTTCTCTTTCGGCTTGAAGGCGTTTACGTCGACTGGCTCCTCCGGTATTGCCTCCTTGACCGGCTCTTTCAACTCACCTGTAACAGGGGGTTTGACCTCCTCCACTTGCTTCGGCTCCCCCGGGCTGCGCTTCTGCTGTTTCTGCAGGTACATCTGGAAAGCGAACAGGACAGCCAGAGACAGAACCATCGCTAAGAGTGTTCTCTTGACCATTTCCACACCTTTGTTCTCTTTTTCTCGGGAAAATCGACACCACCGGGAAAGAGCGGGTTGCACTTGAGAATTCGTACGACTCCCTGGAGGAGCCCGAAGAGCGGGCCGTTTAACTCAACGCACTGGATCATGTATGCCGAGCACGTTGGGTAGAACCTGCAGCATCGCGGCAGGAAAGGGGAAATGAGGCGCCTGTATGCCGTCACGGCGGCAATAATTGCTTTCCCCGCCATCTCAGGCATCTCCCTCTCCAGCAATGGGCCCGAGGGCCCTTTGAAATTCCTCTCGCACGTCATGGAGGCTCCGTATGCCTCCAGCATTTCTCACTATGACCACCATGTCAACATCTTCGGGTATATCGTGCTTGTGTAACCTGAAGGCTTCACGGACCAGCCTTTTCATCCTGTTTCTAACGACTGCCCCACCCACTCTCCGGCTTATCGAAACACCGAGCCTCCTCCCTAACGTATCCTTCCGGTGGATGTAAAAGGCGAAGTGGGGGGTAACAATCCTCCTGCCTGATGAAAGCACTTTCTTAAATTCGGAGGGTTTTCTTATCCGTTCTTCCTTCCCGAATCCGTATACCTTAACCATCAACTATACTACTGCTTGCCGCCCGCTATCGCGGCAAGACGAATTCTACCCCTCGCTCTCCTTCTCTTGATGATCCGCCTCCCGGCCTTCGTGGACATCCTCTTCCTGAAACCGTGCTTCCTGAGCTTCCGTATGTTCGAGGGTTGAAAGGTCCGCTTCATCGTTCACCTCGCCATCTGAACTTGACCAATCTATTAAGTCTATTTTTTCTTCGCCACAAAAGTCAACCACAAATGCGCGCCTTGCTTTCCCCCATCATGCACCCCCGGACAAATTATTTTTACTTTCTTCTTGTAAACCGATTTTCCCTGTGCTAACCTTCCACATACTCAGTTGGGAGAGCCGAGGGATAACCTTCCTCAAGGGGAACATATAAATTGTAAAGTGTGAGGTTTTCGGGTTGTTTCGCAGCTGTTTTGAAGCCCTTTTATGTTTATTAATCAGTGGGTTTCTGACTTATCCACAGATGTTGACAAGCCTGTTGGTAACGTTGTTCAATGAATCGTTGGTAAATACGCGAAATTAACTCTTTTTCCGCATAATTGGACTTTGAGAGGAGATGTATTTGAGCCTGTGGGAGGATATACTCCGGGAGCTCGAGAAGAACCTTTCGGAGCAGGTTATCGACACCTGGTTCAGGCCCCTGCGATACGTGGCATTCGAAAACAAAAGCCTGTTGATGGAAGCGCCCCACCGGTTCTTCCGGGAGTGGATCGAAGAAAATTACCTGGATCAGTTTCTCAGCACGGCCACAAAGGTTGCCGGATCCAAAATAACCGTCCGCTTCATTGCAAACAAACCAGAGGATAACGGGGACCTTCTCGTAAACGGTATATCGCGTACCGCACCTCCTCCATCGGAGGCATCGCACCGCACCGCGACGATCCTCAACCCTCAGTACACGTTTGAAAACTTCGTCGTCGGCCACAGCAACCAGTTCGCAAACGCGGCATGCCAGGCTGTAGCGACGAGCCCGGCGAAACACTACAACCCCCTCTTTATTTACGGCGGTGTCGGTCTCGGTAAGACACACCTGCTCAACGCTATTGGGAACCAGTCGCTTAACAACAACCCGATATCCAAAGTCTGTTTCATGAGCTCGGAAAAATTTACCAACGAGCTCATCACGTCCATACGTTTTCAGAAAATAGACAGCTTCAGGGGAAAGTTTCGGAGCGTCGACCTGCTCCTCGTCGACGACGTTCAGTTCATAGCGGGGAAAGAGAGGACCCAGGAGGAGTTTTTCCATACGTTCAACGATCTCTACAGCTCCAACAAACAGATCGTGGTAACATCAGACAATCTCCCGAAGGACATACACGACCTGGAAGAGCGACTGCGCTCCCGTTTCGAGTGGGGACTTATCGCTGACATACAACCTCCCGACACAGAAACAAAGGTTGCTATCCTCAGGAAGAAGGCGGAGAACCTCCGAATTTCACTCGATGACGACGTATCCTTCTTCCTCGCCTCCTCCGTCAAGACGAATATCCGGGAGCTTGAGGGATCCCTGAAGCGCCTTCACGCGTATTCCTCCCTGTCGAACAGGGAGATTTCCCTGAACCTCGCGAAAGAGGTTCTTGCAAGCATGCTCCCCGAAGGGAAAACGAAAATTTCCCCGGACCTCATCATGAAAATCGTCGCCAGCTTCTTTCAGACGAAAATATCCGACCTCAAGTCAAACAGGAAGCACAAGGTCATCACCTACCCGAGGCAGATCGCCATGTACCTGATGCGGAGACACACGAGCCTTTCGCTTCCTGAAATTGGGCAGAAATTCGGCGGCAAGGACCACTCCACGGTTATTCACGCCATAAAGAAGATAGAAAAGAAAATGGTGGAAGACCCGCAGACCAAGCAGGTCATTGACGATATAATTAGTCTTCTTGAAAGCTCATAAGTGCAGAAGGTGGAAAAAGTGTGAACAGGCCTGTGAACAAAACCCCCTTTCCTGTGGAAAAATGTTCTCTCAGCATCTTTCCGGGAAAATGTTATAACAACCGTACTTTCTTTCAACAGGGATGAGAGCTATATTTCTTTACGAATTCCATCTGTTTCTGGTTTGTGCACATTTTCACAGCGCTGATTACTATGATTATTAAAGAATTAATTAATAGATACTCTATAAGAGAGGGGTGGATACCATGGAGCTGATTATCAGCAAACAGAACATGGAGAAGCTACTGGTGAAACTTCAAGGGGTCTCCGAGAAAAGGCATGCAATTCCCGTCCTTTCTCACTTCAGCCTGGAAGCAGGTAACGGGGGAGTTCACGTCACGGCCACCGACCTCGACATTATTATACGGGACGGATGCGAGGCCGACGTAGTGGAGGAAGGCGGGTACCTCATACCGACGAGAAAACTGCTCGACGTCGTACGGGTACTTCCCACAGAGACGGTAACGCTGCGGCTGCTCGACAGCGGTTTCGTTGAGCTGGTTGCGGGAAAGAGCCGTTTCAAGATTGCCGGTCTCCCGATGAAGGAGTTCCCGGATCTTCCCGGAAGGGAAAAAGGAGAGCCGTTCACCGTAAAGGCTTCTGCCTTGAAGCTGATGATTGACAGGGTGCTGACCTTCACGTCCACAGAGGACACCCGTCTCGAAGTATCGGGCGTCTTGTTCGAAAAAGTGACTGAGGGGAAATCGGAAAGGCTCCGCCTCGTAGCTACCGACGGGCATCGGCTCTCTTACGTTGAGCAACACATGGAGGGGTTGACGGAACGACTCAGTGAAGGGATCATCGTGCCGAGAAAGGGAGTCTCGGAACTGCGAAAGATGGTCGATGAGGCAAGCGGCGACGTTACGGTCAGCGTAGGGGAGAGCTTTCTGAGCGCGAGCACAGATGGGTCCGAGATCACGATACGGTTGATCGGAGCGGAATTTCCCTCCTACCGGGAGGTGATTCCCACCAGCTTTACGAGAAAACTTATCGTCGACCGGGAGAAGTTTGCAGAGGTACTGCGGAGAGTTTCGGTCATCGCGACGGAAAAGCTCAAGTCAGTCATCATGAACCTCAAAGGCGACGAGATGGAAGTTTCATCTGTAAGCCCCGACTACGGAGAGGCAAGAGACTTCCTCGATGTGAGCATGGAGGGGGAGGAGCTGAAGATCGGCTTCAATTCCCGCTACCTCCTCGACGTGGCAACCTCCTCGGGAGGGGAAAATCTCGTCATTCACATATCGAACGAACTGTCTCCCGTTCTCTTCATGCCGGAGGACAGAGATGATTTCATCGCTGTCGTCATGCCTATCAGGACAGCCGTTTAAGGAATGTTTCTGTCTTTTCTCGAGCTGAACAACTTCCGCAACATCCCGTCACAGGGGATCAATTTCGCCCGGGGAATAACCGTGCTCTGGGGCGAAAACGGAGGGGGGAAGACGAACATTCTCGAGTCGGCCTACGTCCTCTCATACCTCAGACCTCTCAGGAGAGGTGGCATCTCCCAGCTGGTGAGACACGGGGAAAGCGAGTCGTTCATAAGAGGCAGGGTTCTTAGTGGAGACGTGGAGACAAGGCTCGGCGTGCACCTGCGGCGCGGGGGAAAGATAACCGCTCACCGTCAGGACGAAAAGGCCGACAGCTTCCGGGAATATGCCGGCGGCTTGCTGAGCGTGGCTTTCGTTCCCGACAACGTACGGGAACTCTTCGGCCCACCGCAGGGAAGGAGGAGGCTCCTGGACCAGAGCGCAGCAATGGTGAGGCCCCTGCACGTGGATGTGCTCCTGGAGTTTCTCCGATGTCTCCGTCACCGGAACAGGCTCCTTTTCCTCATACGGGATGGGAGGGCGAAAGAGTCGCTGCTCGACTCGTTCGACAGTGAGTTCTGCCGCCTCTCGGCCGAACTGGCAAAGAGGAGAAAGAGCGTGGTGAGTAACATCAGGAGATATTTCGATCTCTTCTACGAGAATATAGACGGGACGGGCGGAACCTCTCTGCAGGAGGATATCGGTTTCGATGAGGGAGCGCTCGCACGGGCCAGGGAGCAGGACATCGTGAAGGGGACGTCCACATACGGCCCCCACAGGGATGACTTCACGATTCTTTTGAACGGGAGAGACGGCAGGTTCTACGCCTCCCAGGGGAGAAAGCGAATCCTTTCGATCGCCTTCCGGCTGTCACAGGCAATGCTTCTTCGTGACCTGACGGGCCACAAGCCTGTCCTGCTACTCGATGACGTGACGTCCGAGATCGACCCCGGCAGGAGGGGAAGGCTCCTTAAAATCCTCGAGGATATGGCATTTCAGACGGTTATAACATCCACCGAGGCGGAGATCGTAAGGAAGGGATTTTCCCATGAGATAAGGGCATTACAGGTTCAAAATGGCGCCATAATGTAGTATAATTTATCGATTTAACAAAACACGCCTGAAACGGGGAGAACATCCTCAATGAAAAAGACGGATTCGCCCGAAAACAACGAAAATGCAAACGAGGACACGCTCTATACCGCCGACGACATCAAAGTGCTGAAAGGACTGGAGGCGGTGCGGAAAAGGCCCTCCATGTACATCGGGAGCACCGACTCCTACGGGCTCCATCAACTGGTATACGAAGTAGTCGACAACAGCGTGGATGAGGCTGTTGCCGGTCACTGCAACCAGATCAGCGTGGTGATCCATCCCGACAACTCGGTGACGGTGGACGACAACGGAAGGGGTATACCCGTGGAGGTCCACAAGGAAGAGAACCAGTCGGCCGCCACCGTCGTTTTGACGACCCTCCATTCGGGCGGGAAGTTCGACGGTGCCTCCTACAAGGTGTCGGGGGGGCTTCACGGCGTTGGTGTATCCGTGGTAAACGCCCTCTCCGAACGGCTGTCACTCGAGGTGAGGAGGGAGGGAAACCGATACGAGCAGAGATTCTCAAGAGGCCTCGCCGAGACGGACCTTGCCGTTACGGGAAGAACGAGGAAGCGGGGGACGAAGATCACCTTCATGCCCGACAGGGACATATTCCCGGACATCGATTTTTCCTACGACATCGTGGCCGGGAGACTGCGGGAGCTCTCTTTTCTCAACGGGGGCCTGAAGATATTCGTCACCGATGAGCGCACCGGCAAGAGCGACGAGTTTTATTACAAGGGGGGCATAAAGGCATTCGTCGAACACCTGAACAAAAACAGGAGCGCTCTGTTTCCCAAGCCGATCCATATCACGGGAGAGCGTGAAAATACGATCGTGGAAATGGCCCTTCAATACAACGATTCCTATCAGGAAACGGTTCTGACCTTTGCGAACAACATCCGCACCCACGAAGGAGGATCGCACCTCGTAGGGTTCCGAAGCGCCCTCACCCGGCAGATAAACAATTACGCGAACAGCAGGAATCTTCTGAAGGGGGTCAAGGAAAATCTGCAGGGCGACGATGTGAGGGAAGGGCTAACGGCGGTGATAAGCATAAAGGTGCCGGAGCCCCAGTTCGAGGGGCAGACCAAGACGAAGCTCGGCAACAGCGAGGTGAAGGGGGTCGTTGACTCGCTGGTGTACGACGGGCTGTCCAATTATTTCGAGGAGAACCCGTCCGTTGCGAAGAAAATAGTGGACAAGGGAGCCGAGGCGGCGCGGGCGCGGGATGCGGCCCGAAAGGCGAAGGAACTTACACGGAGAAAGGGTGCGCTCGACTTTTCCACCCTTCCGGGCAAACTGGCCGACTGCCAGGAGAAGGACCCCGCTCTGTGCGAGCTGTTCATCGTGGAGGGAGATTCGGCAGGCGGCAGCGCAAAGCAAGCAAGGGACAGGCGGTTCCAGGCCATTCTCCCGTTAAAGGGCAAGATTCTCAACGTTGAGAAAGCGCGGTTCGACAAGATGCTCTCTTCACAGGAAATCAGGACGCTCATCACCGCTCTGGGAACGGGAATCGGAAAGGAGGAATACGATCCCGCTAAGTTACGCTACAGCAAGATCATACTGATGACCGATGCGGATGTGGACGGGGCACATATCAGAACCCTCCTTCTCACCTTCTTTTACCGGCAGATGAGGGAGCTTCTCACGAGGGAGAATCTCTACATCGCCCAGCCACCGCTCTACGGCGTGAAGAAGGGAAAGGCAAGCAGGTACCTTCAGAAAGACGAGGAGCTGGAAGACTACCTGATCGACAACGGGAAAGAGGGTGTCAAGGTCATACGAGGCGAGAGCAGCCTCATCACGGGAGCGAGGCTCTTCGGTTTTGCGAAGAAGATCGGGCGCTTCCGGTATCTCCTCGAGCGAAAGGGCCGCAAAGGCCACCCGGAGGAGTTCGTCAAACAGCTCGCTCTCGACGGGAGCCTGGATGTGAGCAAGATGGAAGACCTGGAGTTCATCAAGAGATATTTTACGAAGGTGGGGGAGTTCCTCGCCAGGGAGACCGCAAGGATCACCGATTACTCCTTCGAATCCGACGAGGAGGAAGGGAACGGCAGTTATTTCGTTGTCGTCACACTGAAAGAGGGAGGAATCTCACGGACCTCCAGGATCGACCACCGCTTCGTGGACTCGAGCGACTTCAAGGAGATGAAGTCGCTGGCCATCTCCCTGAAGAATACGGCAGAGCTTCCCTTCATGGTAAGTGCCAACGGCGAGGAGAAAGAGATCAGGGACTACCTCGACCTGCTGAATCTTGTGACCGAGCAGGGCAAAAAAGGGATTTACGTCCAGCGGTACAAGGGCCTCGGCGAGATGAATCCCGATCAGCTCTGGGAGACGACGATGAACCCGGAGACGAGGGTATTGAAGAAGGTCACCGTAGAAGACGCGATATATTCGGACGAGATTTTCACGATTCTCATGGGGGACAGGGTCGAGCCGCGCAGAGAGTTCATCGAGAAAAATGCCCTTGAAGTTTCCCACCTCGATATTTAATAATGACACATTATCCAACCGGGGATAGGTAAACGGAACGGAGATCCTGTTCCATGGAACCAGGGAAAAATATCTATTCGGTAAATATTGAAGACGAGATGAAGCGATCCTACCTGGATTATGCGATGAGCGTAATCGTGGGAAGGGCACTCCCCGACGTGCGGGACGGGCTCAAACCCGTTCACCGGCGGATCCTGTATACCATGCGCGAGCTCGGCAACGATTGGAACAAGCCCTACAAGAAAGCCGCCAGGATTGTCGGGGACGTCATGGGGAAATACCATCCCCACGGGGATACGGCAATTTACGATGCCCTGGTGAGAATGGTTCAGGACTTTTCTCTCCGGTATCCTCTCATAGACGGTCAGGGGAATTTCGGTTCCGTCGATGGAGACTCTCCGGCGGCGATGCGCTACACGGAAGTTCGCCTGGCCAAGATAGCAGGTGAGCTTCTCAGGGACCTGGAGAAACAGACGGTTGACATGGTCCCGAACTACGACGGCTCCGAGCAGGAACCGTCGGTGCTCCCGTCGGGCATTCCCAACCTGCTCGTGAACGGTGCCAGCGGCATCGCCGTGGGGATGGCCACGAGCATGCCCCCCCACAACCTGACCGAGGTGATCGACGCCCTCGTTGCGCTGATAGAGAACCCCTTCCTGACAAACGACGAGATCATGGAATATGTTCTGGGCCCCGACTTTCCGACGGGGGGAATCATATACGGAACGGAGGGCGTCAAGGAGGCGTACAGAACCGGAAGGGGGTCGGTTGCGATTCGGGCCCGCGCGTTCATAGAGCAGGCGAAACGGGGAGAGAAGGTGAGCATCGTCGTGTCGGAGATCCCCTATCAGGTGAACAAAGCCAGGCTCATCGAGAAGGTTGCAGAGCTGGTGAAAAACAGGCAGATCGAAGAGATCTCCGATATCCGGGACGAATCGGACAAGGAGGGCACGAGGATTGTCTTCGAGCTCAAGAAGGATGCCATCCCCGATGTGGTGCTGAACAATCTCTACAAGAAAACACAGATGCAGACCAGTTTCGGGATACAGCTCCTGGCCATCGCAAACAACCAGCCGAAGATCTTTTCCCTGAAGGAGCTTCTCCTCGAGTTCATCCAGTTCAGAAAGGAGATCGTTACCCGCAGGTCCATCTTTGAACTCGACAAGGCGAAGGGGAGGGCCCACATCCTGGAGGGGCTGCTGATAGCAATTGCCAACCTCAATGCCGTCGTCGAACTCATCAGGAGGTCGAAAGACCCCAGGACGGCAAAAGAGGGCCTGATGAAAAAATTTTCACTCTCGGAAAAACAGGCTGTGGCCATCCTCGACATGAGGCTTCAGCGGTTAACGGGACTCGAGAGGCAAAAGCTGAAGGACGAGTTTGCAGAGGTGAAAAAAACCATCGCGAGGCTCGAGGAGATACTTGCGGAAGAGAAGGTCATGATGAAGGTCATCGAGAAGGAGCTGCTCGAGATCAGGGAGACATACGGGGACGAGAGAGGATCCCAGATCGTGGAGGAGACGGAGGATTTGAACATCGAGGACCTGATCGTCGATGAGGAGATGGTGGTAACCGTTTCCCACAGCGATTACATCAAGAGAAATCCCATCAGCCTCTACAGGGCCCAGAGGAGGGGCGGCCGCGGTAAGATCGGGATGGTGACGAGAGCCGAGGATTTCGTGTCGAAGCTCTTCATTGCCACCATGCACTCCTACCTCCTGTTTTTCAGCGACAGGGGAAGGGTCTACTGGCGCAAAGTCCACGAAATCCCCGAGGCATCGAGAACAGCGAAAGGCAGGGCCATGGTCAACCTCCTTCCCCTGCATTCGGGAGAGAACATCACGGCGGTGCTTCCCGTCAGAGAGTTTCGGCCGGGGAACTACATCATCATGGCGACGGAAAAAGGTTTGATAAAGAAGACGGATATGATGGACTTCAGCAGGCCCAGAAGCTCGGGAATCATAGCGATATCGCTCAGAGACGACGACCGGTTGATCGAGGCGGTGACCTCCGCGGGCAGCGACGAGCTGATTCTTTCCACCAGGAAGGGGCTCTCGATTCGCTGCAGCGAGAAGGAAGTCCGTTCCATGGGAAGACAGGCAGCAGGCGTGAAAGCGTTGAACCTGGGGAAAAGCGATATCGTGGTGAGCATGAAGATCGTCAGGGAAGGCGGGACCATTATGACCGTAACGGAGCGGGGTTTCGGAAAAAGGACGCACGAGGGCGATTATCGGAGGCAGTCGAGGGGAGGAAAGGGTATAATTACGCTGAAAGTGACGGGAAAAACCGGGAATGTGGTGGGATCCATATTCGTGGGCGATGACGATGAGCTGATGCTCATTTCAGATAAAGGCAAAATTATCCGAATAAGAATGAAGGAGGTACGGGTGGTCGGGAGGAACACCCAGGGAGTGCGGCTGATGGAGATGGAGGATGAGGACAGACTCAAGGCCATAGCCCGGCCTGCGGAGAGGGTTGAATGATTCCCGGAAAAGTTAAATGCGCGATATTGATCGTCCTGATCGCTTTCTCGGCCGGGTGCGCGGAGCCGGCGAGAAGGCTCTATGACGCAGCCGGCGCGAATGCCAGTCTGGGAGAATGGGACAGCGCAAAAACGCTCTATTCCGATCTTCTGGAGACGTATCCCCAGTCGCGCTTTGCCCCGGGCGCGGCGGTGAAGCTCGCCGATATTTTCGCCTTCGTGGAAAAGGATTTTCGGGCCGCTATGGAGATGTATGATCTGCTTCAGCTGCACTACCCCCAGTCGTCTCTCGTTCCCGTGGCTATGGTGAAAAAGGCGGAGATATTGAAAGAGAGGAGACAGGACCCAACGGGCAGCCTGGAGCTGCTCGAGAGAATATACCAGCAACACCCCGATTTTCAGCAGAGAGATTACGTTCTGATTCTCATGGCCCGGTGCCTGGAAAGCGCTGAGAATTACGCGATGCAAAGAGCCTACCTGAGAGAGCTCATTCTGTCGTTTCCCGCATCACCCCACTCTGCCGAGGCCCACTATCTCTACGGCATGTCGTGCCTTGCCCACGATCTGATTGACGAGGCGCTCCTCGCTTTCAAGAATTTTCTCTGCAACTATCCCGATAGCAGGTTCGCGGCGAGGGCCGAGATCGGCTACGCGGAAGCACTGAGGGAGAAACGGGGAAAAAATGAGGCGGCGAACTATCTCACGGCAATACTAACGCGCTATCCCTCCTCGGATCAGAGCATACTGTCGGAACAGATAAAGATCCTTCAAAATGAAGTATCCCTCTCGGTAATCAAGATTCCCGGCAAAAGACTTGGAGGACGTCGTTGATGGGCGGGAAGGTTTACCGGTTTACCCAGAAAGCAAAGTTGGAAGATCTCATTCGGCTGATCGTGGAGAATGATATTTCCTCCGAGCGGCTCGAGGAGATCGCTGGCGACATGGTGCGTTTCGGCGACAGCGCTGTTCGGCCCCTCTTGCGAGAGCTGGACAGGGCGAAGGATGAGGACAGCTTTTTCCGGCTCACCTACGTCATCGAGTGCCTCCAGAACGCCAGTTTTGTCGGGCCTCTTTTGAAGATGCTTCTCACGAGGAAGCTCCCCCACGCTTTCAGGGCACAGGTCCTGAACGTGCTCAATAATTTCGATGTGGATATATCGGAAACCCTTCTCGGAGGCGTATCGGGAGACCTCAAGGTTATGACCGAGAGCTTCGTTGATTTGACCATCCGCGACGAGAATCTCCTCGAGAGCTTCCTCGAGGAATTTTTGTACCTCGGTTTCGATCTCCAGCTGAACATCATCCGTCGAATCGCCTCCATCAAGAGCAACCGCTCGGTCTTCATACTCTTCATCATCGGGTCCATGTTCGGATCTCCCATTGCTCTTCACGCCGCACGGGAGCTGGGAAGGATTCGCGATGGCATGGCGCTGTCGGCTCTTCGGCGGCTGGTCAAGCGAACAAGGAGCGCGGAGGTGAAGATGCAGGCAGTCCGCTCGCTCCGGCGCCTCGAGCTCCTGGGCGTGAAGAAGGAGAGAAGATTCTACCGTTTTCCCCAGGGTCCGCTGTACCGGGTAATCGTAAGCCGCATCGACGGGATGGATGAGTTTACCGTCACCCTCTCGCGATTTTACGACGAAAGGAAGCATTCCCTTGCCATGTGCATCTTTCAGATCAACAGGTCCTTCGGTATCGTGGAGTGTTACGGGAACTTCAAGACGTCGAAGCGGGCATTCGACGGCATCGTTGCAGGGTTTCTCAGGTCACGGAGCTCACTGGCGGTTCCCCCTGCATACGGATTGAGCCTCATCCGCAACGGCATGTTTCTCACCGAGAAGAACGAGGGAATTTTCCCGGCGGAGATGCCGCTCAGGGAGCAGATACTGGACGCCGAGGAGATATATCCCGAAGATCACCGGTACCAGATACGGGGGTACCAGTGGGACGACATCCGGGACAACCTGGCCCTGCTCGAAAAGACGGGGCATCTCGTTTCGCTTCCCGAATGCTCCGAGTGGGTTCTCACGTCGAAAAGGACCTTCGAGTATGCAGAGGAGCTCCTGAAGGAGCCCCCCCCTGAAACGTCATTCATGGACAACCCGAAAAAGAGGAATCTGCTGAAGCAATATACCCGGGAGTGCCTGCATCCTCTGCGGAACGTTATCAGAGAAAGGCTTCTGTTCAGCGCCGAACTGATGCAGCAGGGAGGCAGGTCGGGGAAACACGTGAAGACGGCCCTCTGCGCGGCCCTCAACATCGGTGAGGCAGGGAATGTTTCATTCACCCACCACCCGTTCGTCGAAGCGCTCGCCCGGGAGTCCCTCAAGGAAGCGGTGGAATACCTGAAAGAGGGGGCAGATTACAGGGGTTTATTCTATGAATTCGGGGATGAGGAGTGACGGTGGGGAAAAACTTGCGATCGTGGGGGCCGGCTCCTGGGGCAGCGCAGTTGCAATCGCGCTGAGCGCCAGCTTCGCGGAAATCGGACTCTGGGCCCACCTTGACACCGATGTAGAGTCGATCAGAAGGGAGAGGGAAAACAGGCTGTACCTGCCCGGTTTCCGCATCCCGGAAAACGTGATACCCTCCCACAACCTCCCGGAAGTTATCGATGGCGCCACGACAGTCCTTTTCTGCATTCCCTCTCAATTTACCCGGCAGGTAGCTGCCGAGGCTGCCCCGCACATGACAAGGGGGCAGATACCCGTATCGCTTTCGAAGGGGGTGGAGAACGAAACGCTGAAGAGGGTGAGCCAGATTCTGTCGGAAGAGCTCCCGGAGGAAAACGGAAGATACGTGTCGGTCCTCTCCGGGCCCACCTTCGCACGCGAGGTTGCGGAGTTTAAACCCGCCGCGGCCACGATAGCATCCAATAATGAAGAGACGGCGAAATTCCTGCAGGGGAAACTGAGCACGCACCATTTCAGGCTCTATGCGGACGATGACGTTGTGGGAGTGGAAATCGGCGGGGCGGTGAAAAACATCATTGCCATCGCAACGGGGATCGCCGACGGACTCGGCTTCGGATTGAACGCGCGGGCCGCGCTCATAACGAGGGGGCTCGTCGAGATGAAGCGGTTCGGCACAGCCCTTGGCGCCGAGAGGGAAACCTTCAACGGCCTCGCGGGGCTCGGCGACCTCATCCTGACCTGCACGGGGGACCTGAGCAGGAACAGAACCTTCGGGCTCCGCCTGGGGCGCGGGGAGAGCGCCCGTGAGATCCTGGATGGCATGATGATGGTTGCCGAGGGCGTGAAAACGGCGATTTCTATACAGGAGATGAGGAAAAAAGCAGGAGTGGAGATGCCGATTTCGCAACAGGTGTATCATATATTATATGAAGGAAAAAAACCCGAAGATGCCGTGAGGGAGCTGCTCTCGCGGTCTCTGAAGGCAGAGAAAGAGGGAGACGCCTGAAAATGGAGGATATGGAGGGGAGAAAGAAGAGGCTCAGAGACCTCCTGAAGGAGAGAAACGCCCTCCTGCTCGCCCACAACTATCAGCGGGACGAGATTCAGGAAATCGCCCATATTACCGGGGATTCACTCGGGCTCAGCATCGAGGCGTCCCGATCGGAGGCAGACGTTATCGTTTTCTGCGGCGTTCATTTCATGGCCGAGAGCGCCGCCATACTCTCTCCGGATAAGAGCGTGATCCTACCGCGGCTCGATGCGGGATGCCCGATGGCCGACATGATAACGGGCGACGAACTGAGGGAGTTCCGGGAGAAAAACCCGGAGCACGTGGTGGTCACCTATGTCAACTCCACGGCGGAAGTGAAGGCGCAGACGGATATCTGCTGTACCTCCGCAAACGCCGTGTCGGTGGTCAAGCACGTTCCCGATGGCAGGAAGATTTTCATGGTCCCCGACCGCAACCTCGCCTTGTACGTGGAGAAAAAGGCGGGCAGGAGCCTTGAATGGTGGGACGGGTACTGCCCGACGCACGATAGGGTGACCCCCGAGGAGGTGTCGAGGTTGAAGGATGCGCACCCCGACGCGCTGGTGGTTGTGCACCCCGAGTGCAGGCCCGATGTGGTGGTGCTGGCAGACCACGTCTGCTCCACCTCGGGAATGTATGCCTACTGCAGGGAATCGAGGGAAAAGAAGTTTATCATCGGTACCGAGATGGGCATTCTCTACCGGCTCCGCAAGGAAAACCCGGACAAGGAGTTTCACCTGGCGTCCCATGCGCTCATCTGCCCGAACATGAAGCTGACGACGATAGACGATGTCATCGAATGCCTCGAGGAGATGAAAAACATCATCACCGTTCCACAAAAAACTGCGATGAAAGCGAAAAGGGCCCTTGACGCAATGCTCGAGGTGCCGCGGGACTCGTAAGTGTCGACATGGCCGATCCGCTCGGAAAAACATCCCGAAATAACGAACCGGGAGAAGGCAGAAGAGGGAAGGCGAAGCATGTGAAGATGGCACCCCTTTCGGGGGTAGTCTACGCTATCTGCCGGCATATCAATAACAGTGGAGAAAGGGCGGTTCTCGTCGTCCCCGGGAAGAAAGAGGCGGAGGAGGCGCGATTTAGCGCCGAGACCTTCATGGGGGAGGGATTTGCCCGTGTGTTTTCCCATTACGAGCTGAACCCCTACGAGCAGGCATCGCCCGATCCCGGCATCGTTGCCGGGCGCATCGAGACCCTCTCTCGCATTCTGGAAAAAAGGTGCCGGCTGGTTGTCGCTACTGCCGAGGCATTCTCGGCATTTACCGCTCCCGCGGAAACGCTGCGAACCGTGAAGTTCAGCGTCAAAAGAGGCGCGCCCCTTCTGATGGAAACGCTGGTTCAGCGGCTTATCGGGGCGGGGTATCAGCGGATTCCCGAAGTGTCCGATCCCGGCGATTTCTCCGTCAGGGGAGGAATCGTAGATGTTTTTTCTCCCCTTATGCGACTCCCGGTGCGCCTGGAGTTTGCAGCAGACCTGATCGAATCGATCCGCCTCTTCGATCTCACATCGCAAAGGACGGTGGAAAAAATCGAGGAGGTCACCCTTTACCCTGCATCTGAGATCATTTTTCGTGACGAGGGCGAACCCTCTGATGCGTCCCATTATCCCTCTCCGCCAGCGGATGATGTGGAAGGATGCGGCAGGCGCTTCCCCGGGATAGAGTATTTTCTGCCCCGGATTTATGGAAAAAGGGGGATGCTCCTCGACTACTTCGATGATTCGCCACACCTGGTTTTTTACGGTGTCGACGAGATACAGAAGCGGCAGGATTTTCTCTTCGAACTGGCGAGTGAAATCTACGAAAAGAGGGAGGATGACCTGCCACGGCCGGAGGAGCTCTTCCTCACGGCGGAAGAAATTCTTGAAATTGCCGATGGTCCTTCTCTGACCCTCATCGATTGGTATTTCAACAAAACTGCGGAGAGAGAGCTCTTCGGTATCGACGCTTCACCCGTTTCGGGCCCCTCCTTTCCCCTTTCGTCCCCGCTCAAGCTTTCACGGTTTCTGTCCCTTCTTACGAGGGCACGCGGGAGGAAGATGAGCTGCTGTATCGTCGTCCCCACCCCTTACCGCCTCGAAGTGATGAGGAAAATTCTCAGGGATCGGGAGATATACCCCCTGACGGCCGATGAGGGGATTGAAGTAATTGACCTGGATCATTCCGGTACGGTCCTGCGCCTTTCAGGGATGAAAACAGGTTTTTATAGCGAAAAAGGGGGAATATTGGTCGTTACTGATCGTGAAATATTCGGAAAAAGGGCTATTTATAGGCCTCATCCCCCACCTGATCGAGAAAGAGGGAGAATTGAGCTGCACAGGCTCAAGGAAAACGATTTTGTGGTTCACGAGGACTATGGAATCGGCATATTCAGGGGCCTTAGAAGGATGAAAGTGGGGGATTATGACGCTGATTTCGCCGTAATAGAGTACGAAGGAGGGGATATTCTCTATCTACCATCGTACCGCCTGGACCTGATTCAAAAGTATGTGGGAGGGGAGACGAGTTCGATGAAGCCCGATCGGCTCGGGTCGAGGAGATGGGAGCAGGTAAAGAGAAGGGTCAGGGAGAAAGTGCAAAAGATGGCGGCCGAACTTCTCTCCATACATGCCGAGAGAGCGCTCTCCCAGGGCTTTTCCTTCGACCAGCCCGATGCCGCATTCGAGGAGTTTGCCTCCGGCTTCGATTTTGAGGAGACGGAGGATCAGGAAAGGGCGATCACCGAAGTCATCGAGAACATGATCAGCCCCCGGCCCATGGACAGGCTGGTGTGCGGAGACGTGGGGTACGGAAAGACGGAGGTGGCCCTCAGAGCGACATTTCTTGCGGTGATGGCCGGAAAGCAGGTGGCGCTTCTCTGCCCGACGACGGTCCTTGCGCAGCAGCACGTGAAGACTTTCCGGGAGCGGTTCGATGCGTTTCCCGTCCGGGTAGAGGTGATGAGCAGGTTCATCCGGAGCGGTGAGCAGAAGCAAATCCTGGCGGATTTAGAAGGCGGCCGGGTAGATGTCCTCATCGGGACCCACCGGCTGCTCCAGAGCGATGTGGTGTTCCGGGATCTCGGCCTTCTCATCATCGACGAGGAGCAGCGGTTCGGCGTCATGCACAAGGAGAAACTGAAAAAGATGCGCACCCACGTGGACGTTCTCACCCTTTCGGCGACCCCCATACCGAGAACCTTCCACATCGCCCTCTCGGGGATCAAGGACATAAGCCTCATCTCCACGCCGCCGAAGGAGCGACTTTCCGTTAGGACCTTCGTGGTGAATTTCTCCGAAGAGGTCATCCGGGAGGCAATCGGAAGGGAGCTGCGGCGGGGAGGACAGGTATACTACGTCCACAACAGGATCCAGACCATCGGGAAAGTCGAGCAGTTTCTCAGGGAGCTCTTTCCGGAAGCCGGAATCGAGGTGGCCCACGGCCGGATGAAAGAGGATGCGCTCGAAGGGGTGATGAGGCGCTTCTACCGGGGCGGGGTGGACGTGCTGCTCTGCACCGCCATCGTCGAGTCGGGGCTGGATGTCCCCAGAGCAAATACCATGATAATCGACCGGTCCCATACCTTCGGCCTCGCTCAGCTCTACCAGCTGCGAGGCCGGATAGGGAGGGAGAAGAAACGGGCCTATGCGTACCTGATCGTCCCTCCGAAAAAATCGCTCTCCCCCGAGGCCGTGGCGCGCCTCGCGGCGATTGAGGAGCTCACGGAACTCGGCTCGGGATATCAGATCGCCTCACACGATCTGGACATCAGGGGCGGCGGCGATATCATCGGACCCAATCAGTCGGGCCACGTGCAGCACGTGGGGTACGAAATGTACCTCCGCTTTCTCGAAGAGGCGGTGGCCGAGCTCAGGGGCAAACCGATCCGGCGGAGGGCGCTGCCCGATGTTGAGCTGGGCGTACCCGCCTATATCCCCGATGAGTACATACAGGAGCCCCAGTGGAAGCTCGATTTTTACCGGAAGATCGCATTGATCCGTTCCGGTGAAGATTACGAAGAAGCCCTTTTCGAGATCAACGACAGGTTCGGGGGGGCGCCTGAGCCGGTGAAAAATTTGCTCAGGACAGCCCGATTACGGTCCGACCTTTCCCGTTTGGGGGTTCAGGAGCTCAAGATCAGCGGGGGTAGGATCTACTTTTCTTTCGAGGCCGATGCGAAGATAGACCGCGGGCTCATCGCACGGCTCGCCCTGGAAGGAAAGGGAAGGTACGGGTTTGATAGAAGAGGGATCTTTTTCGCCGGGACCGATTTTGACGGGTCGAACTGGGACGAATTGATTTTCGATCTCAACAGCGTCCTCGGGGAGAACAGCATTCCACCGGGATAGCCGGAGTGCCCGGAAAACCAAATGTGCGCCACCGCGGTTGGTATAGTGAATAACATAGGGTATAACAGAAAGAAAAAGGGCTTTTCGATATGAGAAGAATCGGCTGGATAACAGGCGGAACGATCCTTTTCCTTCTCCTGGCCTCATTGTTAGGGTGCAGCGGCATGACCGATAAATCGGGGAAAGAAAAGGGCAAGGACGTCATCGTCGCCACCGTCGATGCGGGCGAGATAACGATGGAGGACCTCAAGAGGGAGATCCTGGATGTGAGGGGTTTTTCCTCCACCCTCGATGTTTCCGGAGCTACGAGGGAGGAGATCGTGAAGGCGCTTCAGCGCCTCATCCGGAAGACGCTCATCATCGAGGAGGCGAAAGACATGGGAGTCAACGTGGTGGAGGATGAGGTGGACCGGGAAATCGAGGAGATAAAGCAGGATTATCCGGAGGGGACCTTCGGGAAATTGCTGTTGAAAGAAGGCATCGACGAAAAGGTCTGGAGGGAAAAGCTCGAGAGGACGCTGCTCATAAAAAAGGCCTCGGAAATCATAAAGGACAGAGCGACGCCCGCGACACAGAAGGAGCTCTATCGGTATATGGCAAACAACAAAATACGCCTGAAGAAAAAGGAGGTCGTCCCGGAGCGTTGGCACCTGATGGAGTACGTTTTTTTAACCATGGACGATGCGAACAAGGCCAACGAGCTGGTCCGAAACAGCGATGGCACGCGGGACAGGGAGATCATCGAGAGCGCCCTCATCGACGTGACGATTTACGACCTCGGATATCTCTCCAAGAAGGGGATCGGAAAGGAGTACGTGAAGGAGGTAACCTCCCTGGAAGAGAACCAGGTTTCGAAGATCGTTAAGCTCCCCAGCTCCTACGCTTTTTTCAGGGTACTCAAGAAAGAGGCGCAGCACGTGAAGAAACAGGAAGAGGCCGTCAGGGAGATCAAGGAGAGGATTTCGATGCAAAAAAGGGAGGCGTACCTCTCCGAGTGGTTGCAAAAAAGATACAACGAGTGCACGATTAAGGTAAACGAAGCCGCCCTTGGAAAACTGGAAGGGGAAAAGACCAAGAAGTGATGATGAACCGGAAAAACAGAACGGCGGGTGTGCTCGCCGCGGTAGTCGCGGCACTTTTGTGGTGTTCATTCGTTTCGGCCAAAGTCATCGACGGGCTGTTCATCAACATCAATGGAAACGCGGTGACTTACTCCGAGTTCAGGGAGTTCGTGGCGAGCAGGCTGGCGATATCCGTGGGTGATGCCGAGGATTTCCTGAGGAAGGAACAGTCCAGAGAGAAATTGAAAGACATGACGAATGCCTTCATCGACGTGAAGCTGATACAGTTCGAGCTCGAGAAGCTGGGAGACAGCGTGAAAGAGGAAGAGCTCAGCGAGGTGATCGAGCGTATCGTTTCGAGCAGCGGGTACTCGGCGGCGGAGTTCGAAATGGCGCTCCAGCGCGAGGGTATTACGATGGGTGCGTACAGGGAAAACCTGAAGCGCGAGATGGAGAAGAGCAGAGTTATTCGTGCGGTGAAAGGAAAAGAGGTTCTCGTAACCGATGAGGAGGCCAAGAGTTTTTACCTTGAAAACAGGGAGCGGTTCAAGAAGAACTACTCCGTCATGATCACCATGCTCTCCTTCCCCCTCATTCTGCCGGAGGAGAAGGAGGAGTTGATACGATTTCGGGAGGTCCTCTCCGGAGCCGACAGCATAGTCGATCACGGCGGGTCGATCGACGAGGTGGGGGACTATTTAACAAACAGGGGAATAAACGGAGATATGACCGATTTGGGCCCCCTTCCCGTAGAGGATATGAGCAGGGAGATCAGAACGGAAATAACCGGGCTAGCCCTCGGCGAAACCTCTCGATCGACCATCATGAAGGACCGGGTCGTTTTCGTAAAGCTGACGGAGAGAGCGGGGGGGGAGTTCGTGCCCTTCGACGAGGTGAAGGAACCCATCAAGGAAGAGCTCGTTGGCAAAAGGAGCATACGGGCGATACGGGAGATAATGCAGGAGCTTCGCTCGAGCTCCTACATCGAGGTACACCTGTAGCAGTCCAAAGTTCATAGTTCAACGTCCAGAGGAAAACCAGTGGAAAGTTCACAGATCCAGTTGATGCTTTTTTTNNTGAGCAGTTAGAAGTTAGAAATGTTTTGCTTTTCCTCTGAACTGTGGACTATGGACTATGGACGAACCATTTATTTATAATGGTTTGTGCATCTCTTTTCGCGCGGCATTCATCAATCTATTGAGGTGTTATGGAGAAACCAAAAATAGCCATTACCATCGGTGACCCCGCAGGGGTGGGACCCGAGATTATCGTCAAGCTCCTTTCCCGGAATGATCTCTTCTTGAAGTGCGAACCGGTTGTGTACGGCGACGGCGAGATCCTTCAGAAGGCCTGTGCGCTGATCGGTGTCCCGGGAAAGATCACGGCAAAGGGGATCGACATGGGGGGAGAGCGCGTGGCCGTAGTAAACCCCCTGGGAGGAGAGAACGGTTTTGGCGGGAAGATGTCGGCCGAGCTCAGGGGGCCCCGGCTGATGATGGAAGCCGTGAAGAGGGCGGTTCGAGACACCATGAACGGGAAGGTGGGGGGGATCGTCACCTGCCCTATCCACAAGGAGAGCATGAGGCTTGCCGGCTACGATTACCCGGGACACACGGAGTTCATACAGGAGCTCACGGGTGCGGAAAAGGTGGTGATGATGCTTGCAGGTGAGCGCTTGAAGGTGGCCCTCGTGACGATCCACGTTTCCCTACAAGAGGCGCTCGGGATGATACGCGAGGAGCGAATAGGTGAGACAATACGCATCGTGCAAAACGACTTTATCGAAAAACTGGGAGTAAAAGAGCCGCGCATTGCCGTTTCCGGACTGAACCCTCACGCCGGAGAAGGTGGGCTTTTCGGAAGCGAAGAGGCGGATCACATTCGACCGGCTGTTGAAAAAGCGCGGGCAGAGGGCATGAATGTGTCGGGACCCTATCCTCCCGACACGATTTTCCACAGGGCATATAATGGCGAATTCGATGTCGTTATCGCCATGTACCACGATCAGGGTTTGATACCCCTAAAGCTCGTCCACTTCGATACGGGTGTAAACGTCACGCTCGGACTCCCCATCGTCCGGACCTCGGTCGACCACGGGACGGCGTACGATATCGCGTGGAAGGGCATCGCACGGGAGACGAGCCTGCGCCAGGCGGCGGAATTTGCCCTGATGATGATGGCGGGAGGGAAACGTGGCCACCGATAAGATAGTCATCAAAGGAGCGCGGGAGCACAACCTGAAGGATGTGTCCATTGAGGTCCCGAGAGACAAGCTCATAGTAATTACCGGCGTCTCCGGATCGGGAAAGTCCTCTCTCGCCTTCGACACCATTTACGCGGAAGGGCAGAGGAGGTACGTCGAGTCCCTGTCTGCCTACGCGAGACAGTTTCTCGAGCTCATGGAGAAGCCCGATGTCGATTCGATAGAGGGGCTTTCTCCCGCCATATCGATAGAGCAGAAAAGCGTGAGCAAGAACCCGCGGTCGACGGTGGGAACGGTAACGGAGATTTACGATTACCTGCGATTGCTCTTCGCGTCGGTGGGGACGGTAATGTGCCCTCACTGCGGGAAGGAGATACGATCC
>JABAOH010006251.1_pt3 | contig 33292 bp, 28 predicted proteins | sample 7062181 | NCBI WGS metagenome assembly JABAOH01 (sample SAMN14538630, study PRJNA623070) | marine sediment metagenome | biome: marine biome [ENVO:00000428]; feature: marine pelagic biome [ENVO:01000023]; material: deep marine sediment [ENVO:00002113]; isolation source: pool of 5 deep marine... | reverse complement strand
AATCACGCCAAAGATCCGCACTCCCCTTCCAGGACCCAATGCCAAGAGGTGGGCCAAGTTTCACATGAAGCACGCTGCCCATTCCACCTACTTGTACGATTTTGTCTGGGATCGATCCGCCCCTGCCATAGGCCCCTACTGTACCGATGTTGATGGCAACGTGATCCTCGATTTTGCCAGCCACGTCGCAAGCTCTCCCTTGGGATACAACCACCCCGAGCTGGTGGCCTTGTCGCGAAAGCTCGCAGCCATAGATCCAGATCGTTATGCCGGGACGGATTTTATCGGCGCCTGGGGTCCAGATCCAGGTCATTCGGACGTCCCCACTCCCTCCCACCTTCACTACAAATTGATGGAGATCACCAGACCCTTTGGCTTTGATGTGGCCTTCTTTTCCAATTCAGGAGCCGAGGCTGTCGAAAACGCCATCAAGATCTGCTACGACTACCGGAGAAACTACGGCTATGGGATTTGCTTTTATGGGGCCTTCCATGGCAGGACATTGGGGGCTCTCTCCCTGAATCGGAGCCGAAGAGTCCAACGGGACTGGTACCCACAGATCCCTCGAATTATCGATCTTCCCTTCTGTCGGTGTACCGGCCCATGTGACTGCGGGTGGAAAATATACTCCATCAGAAGAATGGGAGTGATCAGTCGGTTGGCTCAGGTTCTCGATCCCGATATCGGCATTGTGGGCCCTGAAGAAGTCGCCTACATCATCATAGAGCCGGTTCTCGGCGAGGGCGGGTACGATCTGGCCAATGTCGATTTCATCAGAGAAGTGGTTGATATCGCCAAAGCCAATGGGATTCCACTTATCTGCGACGAGATTCAGAGCGGCCTCGGCAGAACGGGAAAGTGGTGGGCCTGCGAGCATTTCAACATTCGGCCCGACATCATAACCTCGGCCAAGGCACTACGAATCGGCGCCACTCTGGGAAGAAAAGAAATATTCCCTCAGGAGGAGAAGCGAATATCATCCACCTGGGGTGAGGGAAACGCCATAAGTACAGCCGTAGGCTACCAGACCATTGAAATCATCCAAAGAGAAAACCTTCTGGAAAATGCCGCCAAAATGGGCGAGTATTTTCTCGACGGTTTGAGAACCCTTCAATCGAGGTATCAATTCTTGCACGACGTACGCGGATTGGGCCTTATGGACGCGATGTCAACGACATCAGACAGAACCCGAAATCGCATCATCGCGGGCGCCCTCGGAAAGGGCCTCCTGATCCTGGGGTGCGGTTTTGAATCNNGCCCTGAATATCCTCGATGACGTTCTGAAAAATACGTGAGTATGTCTCGACAACCGACCACCCACAACTGACAGCTGCACTCGTGTCTCGACGCCAACCCAAACAGCTCGGAAAACTTCTCCATTACATCCTGGGCCATCGCCCAGACGAATTCGGCCTCGTGCCGGATCAGGACAGCTTTGTCCCCTTGAAGGAACTCCATCAGGCGATACGGGAAGAGGAAGGCTGGTCATTTGTCCGGCTCGCTGATATCCGTGAGGTTCTCATGATCCAGCCGGAACGGTTCGACGTGGTCGGCGACCGGATTCGTCTCCGTCCGACCGAGATTTCTGGGCCACTTGTCTCTCGTGAAGGAGTGGTTCCTCCGGAGTTCCTGTATTACGGCGCCAGGCAGAAAGCCTATCCCCATATTCTGAGGAAAGGGCTCTCTCCAACCCGATATCCATATGTCTGCCTTGCATCTCAGGAAGAACTCGCCCTTCGGATCGGAAGGCGCCGAGATCCGAAACCGGTTCTAATCGCCGTCTACGCCGCCAAGGCCTGCGAGGAGGGAATTCATTTTTCCAGAGTCCAAGAACTCATCTATCTGGCCGAGTCTCTGGCCCCCGCATATCTTGAAGGGCCACCCATCCCCAAAGAGAAGCCCCTTCCCAAGAAAATCCCTAAACCACGACCATACGAACCGCCTGGGTCTATTGAAATGGATGTCCAATCGATTCCCAAAAGGCTAGGACGGGAGAGAGAAAAAAGGTGGGAATCCTGGAAGAAAGAGGCGAGGCGGTATCGACGGATGCGAGGTAAGGGAAGGGGTTAGTTGTTAGTTACTCGTTATTAGTTACTCCTTAATAGTTACTCGTTAATAGCTAATGGTTATCTGTTATTTGTCACGTGATAGGAGGGGGAATTAAGAAGTCGGGTGGTCACCTTTTTTCAGGACGGCAACGGTTGCACCCCACCCTCCGCCGCCCAGGTCAGCATCATGGTAGGATTCGACCAGAAGGCTCCGCGAGAGAAAGGCCTGGACTCGACGACGTTGTACCCCCATTCCCTTTCCATGAATGATTCGGACCTGGCCGATTCCCTCTTTCACGCACTCTTCAAGATAGTCTTCGAGGAGACAATCGAGTTCGGCAGGTGAAAAGGCGTGGAGATCGAGTTGATCGGTAATGGGCATCCTGATCGTTCCAATCGACTCCTCCGTTGTATGGGAGCCCTTTCTCTTTTCCTTCTTCTTTTTTCGAGTCTGCGGCGGCATGGTCGACTTCCTGATTAGCCTAAAAGGACCTGGCCCCAGTAAATGCCCCCCTTTTCCAAACCTGGTTTTCGATTCTCCACAGGTGGGGCGAACACCGGAGACCATTTGGCCCAACCCTGTAGTATAGCGTATTATAGCCCACCCCAGAATTTGCTGCAAAAAGGATGGGCCATTGACAACCTCCAAAAAGGAATGATAGATGGTCGATACCACAGAGCCCTGCGGACAAAACTGCTATAATATTCTTGCGACCCATATGTCTCACAATTTGCTGAAAAAAGTGAACCGCCCTGAGGTGGATCGATACATCGCTTCATGAAGGTCCTCCTCTTTGAAGCGAGATGGGGGCACCGTAGATGGAAACTCACAGAAAAAGCCGATCTGGAGGTCAGAAGAAACAATGAAGATGCGAAAAGAGAGGGACTCCTTGGGGGAGATGCACGTTCCCTCGGCGGCATACTATGGGATTCAGACCCGAAGAGCTACGGAGAACTTTCCAGTAAGCGGTCGGAGAGCCCACCCGCTTTTTGTTAAGGCCTATGCAATGATCAAACAGGCCGCCTCCTTAACCCTTCAAGACCTGGGACGGCTCGATGAACTCAGGAGCAAGGCGATCGTGGCTGCCTGTGATGAAATCCTTGAGGGTAAACTGGCGGATCAGTTCGTCGTAGACGTCTTTCAGGCTGGTGCTGGAACGTCTTTCAACATGAACGTGAACGAAGTGGTTGCCAACCGGGCTTTGGAAATCCTCGGAAGATCCAAGGGCGATTACAAATTCCTCAGCCCCAATGATCACGTGAATATGGCCCAGTCAACTAACGATACCTTTCCAACAGCCATGCACCTGGCGGCCCTCATGCTCTGTCAGGAACTTGAGCCTAATCTTAAACGATTAGAAAGGGCTCTCCATCAGAAGGGGAAAGAGTTTCATGGTGTAATCAAATCCGGGAGAACCCATCTTCAAGATGCCGTTCCTGTCAGGCTCGGAGACGAGTTTGCGGCTTACGGCCGGGCCGTTGGGAGAGCCACGAGGCAGATAAAAGAGCAGGCCAAAGACCTCGAGGAGCTCGCCATTGGCGGTACGGCAGTCGGCACTGGGCTGAACGCCCCGCCTGGCTACAGAGAGGGAGTTGTTCGCAGACTGGGAGAAACAACCGGATTCAGACTGAGGGAAGCCGCGGATCTAAGAGAAGCGATGCAGAGCCGTCTTGCCATCTCGAGTCTCTCAGGAGCCCTCAGGGGGCTCGCCCTTGAGTTGATTCGAATAGCCAACGACCTGCGCTTACTGAGTTCTGGCCCCACAACAGGGCTGGCCGAGATTCGCCTTCCTCCAGTCCAGCCGGGATCGTCCATCATGCCCGGTAAAGTCAATCCGGTCATTTTGGAATGTCTCAACATGATTGCTTTTCAGATCGTGGGAAACGATCTCACCATAGCAATGGCCGCCCAAGCTGGCCAAATGGAACTGAACGTCATGATGCCGGTCATGATTCACAACCTTTTGGAATCGATGGAGATACTCAAGAACTTTCTCCCCCCTCTGGTGGAGCGCTGCATAGAGGGAATCGGGGTGAACACGGAACGGTGTCGAAGCTATCTCGAGAAGAATCCAGCCCTTGCAACCACGCTCAATCCCAGAATCGGCTACCTGAAGGCTGCAGAGGTGGCCAAAGAGTCTATAAAGCGGGGAGTGTCGATCAGGGAGCTGACCAAAGAGAAGGGTCTCTTAAGCGATGAAGAAGTGGACGCAATCCTCGATCCATCCGTCCTTGTTGACCCGGACGAATAAGAGAAATATGTCAGACGACTCGTTCCTCCCGGCTCGAAAGGTTTTCCTCGTGATGTCAGCTGGCCGTCGTCGGGCTTGCCGGATATCTCGATTTCAGGTTCCCAGAAAAATCGGCTATATCCGTTCTGTTTCGTTCAAGGTTATTCTTTTCTCCCTGTCGGGCCATACGGTCAGGAACAAAGGAGCCCCTCGCCCATAGCTTCTTCTTGCGGTGGTCGAAGGGACGATTTCCCCTCGTCGCCGTCTCCTCCCGCCCTGTGGGACTCTCCGAGCGTCTATCTGGATCGACAGCGGTGAAGGGTTGGCTAGAGCTGAATTACGACCCCCCTTTTTTGAGGTCATGGATTCTCTTCTTGATTTTCCCCAGACACTGGGTGACGGGAATTTCTTTGGGGCAGACTTCAGTACACTTCCATAAGGTCTTGCATCCCCAGATGCCATCATCGTTATCGAGGAGCTCGATTCGCTCATTCTCCCCCAAGTCGCGATTATCGAAGAGGTATCGAAAGGCTCTCAACAGGGCCGCCGGTCCCAGGTATCTCTCATTCTCACTGCTTATAGGGCATGCAGCGGTGCACAGGCCACAGAGAATACACCGAACCGCTTCATCAAAGACCTTTCTCGACCCCCTGTCCTGATGGCGCTCCTTTTCGGGGGGTGGGGACGGGTTGATGAGATATGGCCGGATCGCCCGATATTTTTCGAAGAAGGGGTCCATGTCGACAATCAAGTCCTTGACAACCGGAAAGACAGGCAGGGGGTCAATGGTAAAGTCTGGCTCCTCATAGTCCTTGACGAGTCGCTGGCAGGCAAGGGCGCACACCCCGTTGATTCGCATCCCGTCGGAACCACAGACCCCATGGGCGCAAGACATCCGCAACGATAGGGTAGGATCTTGTTTCCACCGTATCCGGTTGAGGCAATCGAGGATTTTATCGGTCGGCCTCACCTCAAGGGTGTAATTCTGATAGTGCGGTTTCTTGTCCTTGTCTGGATCGAAACGAAAGATCTTGAACTGCCCTTTCATCTCAATACATCCTCGCTTTCGGTTCGAACCGGGTTATGGCCACGGGCTTATCTGTAACCTGTGGTCCTTTATCGGTGGGTACCACAAGGGTATGCTTTAACCATTGCTCATCATCTCGATCGGGGAAATCCTTTCGAAAATGGGCACCCCGGCTTTCTTCCCTAACCAGGGCGCTGACCAGGATGACCTCGGCTTGGGACATCATATGGCCCAGTTCAAAAGCTTCCAAAAGCTCGTAGTTGAATCGGTCTCCTGAATCGGAGAGGCTTACTCGTTCGTGCTTCGCCTGGAGATCTCTGATCCGATCGAGAGCCTTCTTCAGTCCTTTTTCATCCCGGAAGACTGAACAATGATCCATCATCAATTCTTTCATCTCTTGGCGGAGGTGGTGGAGGCTCTCCTTCCCCCTTGATTGACGGAGACCGTTTACCCTGGCTTTTGTTTCCTCTTCGAGACCCTTCGGAAAGGATTCTTGAGAACTGGATTTGATGAACGTGCTGATGTCCTTGCCTGCCCTCCTGCCGAAGACAATCAGATCGAGCAAAGAATTCGTTCCCAAGCGGTTGGCACCATGAACCGAGACGCACGCACACTCTCCTGCCGCATAGAGTCCTGAAAGGGGGATCGACTTCCCATCGGCGAGGACTCTTCCATCCTTATCTGTCGGAATGCCCCCCATCAGATAATGACACGTTGGCTCTACGGGAATTGGCGCTTCCGCAGGATCGACCCCTGCATAGATCCTGGAAAAGGATGCAATTTCCCACAGACGCTCCTGGATCCGCTCCGTTCCCAGATGAGTCAGGTCGAGATGGACATGGGGTTCGCCGTCGATCCCTCGCCCCTCTTGGATCTCCGTCATGATCGCGCGGGAGATCATGTCTCGAGGCGCAAGATCTCTGACTGTCGGAGCGTATCGCTCCATGAAAGCTTCTCCTTTTCCATTCCTCAGGACTCCCCCTTCCCCCCGGGCTGCCTCGCTGATTAGAATTCCCAGGCCGGAGATCCCGGTGGGATGAAACTGAACAAACTCCATGTCCTCCAGAGGAATCCCGGCCCGGTAGGCAATCGCGATTCCGTCGCCTGTGTTCGCAAATCCGTTTGAGGTGGTCTTGAAAATCTGTCCGTTGCCCCCGGTGGCAAGAAGAACCGCCCGAGCCTGGAAAGTGTGAATCTCACCAGTTGAAAGTTCATAGGCAACAAATCCCCGACAGTGTCCCTCCTCAATGGCCAGAGCGAGGGCATGAAACTCGGAATAGAATTTCACGTCCCTTTTAAGACATTGCTCATAGAGTGTATCCAGCGTTACTCGTCCTGTTCGATCCGCACAATAACACGCCCGCTTCACAGGGGCCTTTCCGTAGTCTCGGGTATGCCCCCCAAAGGCCCGCTGCGCTATCTTCCCGTCATCGTTCCTGCTGAAGGGGACTCCCATATGCTCCAATTCGTAAATAGCCCTGGGGGCGTCCTGGGCCAATATTTCTATGGCATCCTGGTCGCCAAGATAGTCACTTCCCTTGACCGTGTCGAACATGTGCCACTCCCACCGGTCTTCCTCTTCATTTCCCAAAGCCGCCGTGACCCCGCCTTGTGCTGCAGCAGAATGGGATCTCGTAGGGAACACCTTGCTGACGATCGCAACATCACCAGATCCCGCGATCTCAAGGGCTGCTCGAAGACCTGCCAAACCCGAACCGACAATGACGGCGTCGTGCGTGAAGTGCATGAATCTACCTCTCAGAGTCCTCCGGAGAAGTTCAAATCGATGCCCCAAGAGATGACTATAACAGGGGAAAAGTCCGTGTGTCAACGAGCAGCGGATACACGGCGCATCCAGATGATTAGAAAGAGGACCGGGAATTCGGTGGGGGCGCTCGTTACGAAACGCTCCCGGGCTCTGTCAAGGCGATTCGTTTTCGAAAGGAGGCACTGTGTACAGTCCACCTTTGAAAAAGACCGAGTCACTCCGGAGAAATTCCGGTTGCCCAATAGATAAGTGAGGGACCGAAACACTGGACTACGGCACAGAGTCAGAAGGCTTAACAAAGCGGATGAGAACCCCGGAGAGGACACAGAATGCGGCAAGGTAGGTGAATACAATAACAAAATCCCCCCCGGGAGCGTCCAATATGTATCCGCTCAAGGAAGGCCCAATCGCACCCGAGAAAAATCCATAGGCTGTGAAAATCAGACCGAAAATCGCTCCAAAGTGCTTCAGTCCGAAACAATCAGCAGCCAGCGGTGCAGAAACAGCGAAGAGGGTTCCGAAGGCCAGGCCCACTGTGGCTGCAAGCAGGGCTGACAACACGAGACTCTCCACATGTGCCATAGCAAAATACGCGACCCCTGCGGCAAAGAAGGTCACGCTCATGGTCGAGCTTCGTCCGAAGATGTCAGAGAGGTAACCCATCAACAAACGGCTCATCCCATTCATGACGTTGAAACCCAGTAGAATGACAATAGCGGATTCCATTGCCAGCCCCTTGGAAAGGCCAAAAGCGGTTGAGAGGGTCACCATGGCAATACCTGCCGCCCCCTGGAATGCCCATGTCAACCAGAGAAACCAGAAATTCTTTGTCCGGACGCTTTGCCCAACGGTTAGGGACCGTCCTGGCATCGCGATGGACTGTTCCGGTGCGTCTGATTCCGGTTTCCGAGAACCGACTTTTTCCGGGCTTTCGGTAAACTGTGCCGCCACAACGCCAACGATCAGGGCAATTACGGCAACGATCACATTCATGGAGACATAGCCCATGGAGGCTAAGATCTGGGCGAAAACCGGAGACATAATGGCCGCTGACAAAGCGAACGTCATGTTTACGATTCCTGAAACGAGCCCCTTTCTCCCTGGATACCAACGCTGTACCGTCGTGAGAGCCGGTACATAGATGAAGCAAGAGGCAAGACCGATCAGGAAGGCCCACCCGTAGAGAAGATAGATGTTCGAGGCATAGGCCAATGTGATACCGCTGAGGCCGGTCAATATCGCTCCAATCGTTACCATTCTTCTGATGCCAAATCGTTCTTGCCAATGACCCACAAAGAACATAAAGGTGCCCACCGCCGCCAGCACGAAGAACAAGGTATTGCCGATTGGGCCTTTTCCCACATGAAACATCCTCTGCCAGGATGATCCCATAACACCAGGAAAGCTGAAGATCATGGCGCCTGGACAGGATATTGCGATCGCACTCCCCGCAACGGCCAGAATCCCTCTGCGAGTCGAGACGATTCGATTGAGTTTCTTGATGGAGTTGTTAGACCCTGTCATCTCAAATTGTGCTAAGTTGCCCCGGCATGAAGAATACCCTTTGGCGTGGGCATCAATGGGTTAAGAATGTCGTAGAGAGATGGGAAACCATATTTTGAGCACGGGATCATTGTCACCGGTATACACCATACTCCTTTGTGAAATCCACCATTGCCTTGACATTCTCGTGTTTTGCCTCATCGAACCAGATGCCACAATCCACAATCAGGCCGCCTCCCTTGCCGACAACATCGATCAACTCCTTTACATAGTCTTTTACCTCGTTCGGTGTTCCAGTGCACAGCAACGAGATCGGAACGTTTCCACGAAAACAGACTCTATCCCCCAGGATCTCCTTTGCTTTGTAGATATCCACCTTTTCAAACCAATATATGGCTTTTCCTGGTGGGATATCGCTGATTACTTCCAACCGCGACGTGTAATTCCCTTCAAACAACAACAGGGGAACACACCCCTCTTTGATCAGGCCCATCACGACTTTTCGCAGGGTCGGCCAGTAGAAGGTTTTGTACTGGTCAACAGACATGAACCCTTCGGCCCCCTTGTGAAGCATCAGCCCTACGATTGGATGCCCGCTCTGTGTGGAATGATCCGCTCCCATCTTTACAACCACAGGTACCAGCCTCTCCATCGCCTGGATAAGTTTCTCAGGATGTCTGAACATATCGATCATGATACCCCGTGTGCCTCTAAACCAATCCCCGATAAGATCGTAGGGCGCCGCTGCCTCTCCGCCATCGTATAGAGGAAAACCCATGGCCATGATCTCTTTGTATTCGGCGACCTTTTCCCGGGCCCATCTCACAGCCTCTAAACCAGCTTTCATCAGGGACTCAAGAGCTCCACCGATATCTGGCTTGCCAAAGAGACTCACATTTCGAATTAGGGAAAGGTAGTATCCGAACGATTCGGTAAAGGGCCGAAGCATTCTCAACGGCTCCAGGACGCCGCACACCCGGGGTAGGTAGACTCTCAGCATGAAATCAGAAGGGTCTTCGACGAATGCTCCATAGAACTCCTCTGCTGTCACGTATTCGTCCTCGACAAATTGGTAGACATGATTGGCTGAGATCCCCCGTCCGGGCAACCGAAGTTGTTTGTAGTCGAGGGCCTCAAGGACTGGTCCAGAGAAGGCATAGCCTGATCCATTGAATAGATCCGGCGCAAATTCCAAGAGGGTTTTCTTCCATGCGGTGCGCGCCTTAGCGTAGTCGAACATGACCTCTTCGCAGGTTAGGCCATTGTCGAGAGCGGGGAACATGCCGAAGCTTGGCACGATCGGAACCCGATCGGGTATCTTCAATTGGATGACATCGGCAATTCTTCGCGCCCTCCTCTTATAGGCTTCCGCAGCCTCTGCGTTCATGAACTCAATGCCTTGTCCGGAGCACCAAAGGTCAAGCCTTTCCTCCGTCTTGTTCATCGTCATTCACCTCTGATCCATTTCTTGGCGATTGATACTGCCGCCATAGCATCGGGGCCATACGCATCCGCACCAGTGTATTCTTTGATCTTGTCATCGATCACGCCCCCTCCAATCATGATCTTCACCTTATCGCGGAGGCCTGCCTCCTTAATGGCATCTATCGTGCCCTTCATGGAATCGTAACTAAGCGTCAGAAATCCGCTAAAGCCCAACAACTCAGGCTTAACTTCATCGATTTTGTCAACAAATTCTCGGGCGGGTACATCGACGCCAAGGTCATAAACCTTAAAGCCATTGACTTCTAGCATAAAGGCCACCATATTCTTACCGATGTCATGAATATCTCCACTCACTGTGCCGATAACAACTGTCCCCAACCGTTTGAACTCGACCATCTTCCTTAGTTTCGGCTTGACCATATCCGAAATCTCTTTGAGAATGACGCCCGAGTATACAAGCTCCGGAAGAAAATACTTTTCCTCTTCAAAAAGCTTTCCCACCACTTCCATTGCCGCTCTCGCATCTTTGAGTATCTTCATCGGGTTCTCTCCGGCACTCAGTCTCTCCTCCACTATTCTCAGCGACTCCTTCTCTTTCAGATCGGCTAGCACCCGAACCAGATTCTCAGCCATGAAACTTTACCTCCCTTGCAGTCGATTCATTAGTGGATAGGCTTCCTAGTTGTGCATTTCAGACTGAAGAGGTTTCCCCGCCCCGCATCAGTCTCTTTGCCTCCCCGAATAAAGAATACCTCATGGAAGGTACCACACTTTTGCATCTTTCTGGCAAGCAAAAAATCCTCATATGACGCAAAATAGGCCCGAGTTGTCGACGAAGTTATCCACACCGGGATCAACATGCTTAGGAGATTGTTAACCACTTTTTACAGATAAGGCGCCAATGCCGTCGTCATTCATAAGTTATTGAACTTGTTTATTTTTTCATTGCTCAAGAATTAGGCAATCTGCTAGTTCTTCTTTCTCTACACGAAGTTATGCGCCTGGCAGCCCTATTTATCCACAGGATTTCCCCATTTCTTGTGGGTTGCGCGAATAAATGGCCAAGATCAATGGGCAAGTGAGGTTTCCCTTCTTTTCCCGTCTCGTCCACCGCGAGGTCCGTGCCACCCTGACAACTCTGGACCTAAAGCATGATGACCAGAAGGTCGAGACCCAGGCCGAGCGTGATGGCCATACATGAGATCCTGGGCTGAAGAACAAATACATTTTCGTAAAACTGTCTTACAGGATTGAAACCAATTTGGAACTTCCGTCAATTTCCGACTGAGGGAAGTTTTCTTGTGGCCTATAACTTATTGGAAAGGAATGTTTTTTTTCGTAGACAACAACACCTCTTGTTTGAGCCGGGTTCGGCACCTAGTTTGCTCTAGATAGAGACGCAGTCCTTAGACAACTGATGTTCCCCTCGGGACAGGCCCCTCCAGAAGATGGTAGACACACCACGGTGAGTTCACAGGGAGCATGGTGAGAGGGGAGGTTTTGCATGTTGTGGCCAGAAATCGACGGGGCTTCAGGAACACACCATGCGTGAAAGGAGCAAGACGATGACGATCAAGAGAAATATTCGATTTCTGCTGTTACTCACTGCTGCCCTCTACGTGCTTGGCGCCTGTGCAACGAATCAATCGAAGGTGGCTCCGATCTCGAAGTCAATGAATCCGATTGAACGCTTCAATGAATTGGATACCGACATTGGAAATGCGAGAAATAATGAGGTCAATGTCCTGTCGCCGACCTGGTTTGCCAAGGCCGAGAGATCGCTTAGAGAGGCCAAGGAATTACTCGATCGGGGAGGGGAGCTTTCAAAAGTCTCACAGAAGCTAGTCGACGGAGGAGCCCAACTCCGCCGCGCCGAAGAGATGGCTCAGCTGGCAAGAACCGCACTGCCTGACTCCATCAAAGCCCGGAAGCTGGCCCGTGCCGCCGGGGCTACCCGTCTGGGAAAGGATTATGCCGATGTGGAGGAGAGATTCCTCAACCTGACAGAAGCGATTGAGAACAACAACCTCCTTTGGGCCCGAAAAAAAGAGTCCAAAGTCACTAAAGCTTTTGACCACCTCGAGCTACGGGCAATCAAAGAGCAAACCCTCGGCGAGGTCCGCACCTTGATCAACCAGGCGGAAGGAGAGGGTGCACGGAAGATCGCGCCGAAAACATTTGCCGTTGCAGAGAGGAGATTGGCTGAGGCTGACACCTTCATCTCCAAGAACCGATATCAAAAAGAGGAGATCCACAAGAAGGCTGCTGACGCACTCTTTCAGGCACGACGCCTCCTCCATGTGACGCGGCAGAGCGGGAAAATTCAGAAAATGGAACCCGAGCAGATCACCCTGTGGATCGAAGGAATCCTTTATAAAACGACTCACGCCCTTTCTGCGCCCGATATGCGTGACCGAACGTTCACCATGCAGATTGAAAACATCAACGGCTCGATTGCCACCCTCCAAGCGGATCATCAATTCATGGCCGAAAAAGCAGAAGCCCAGCAAACAGAAATCGACGCCATGGAGAATCGGATTGCTTCCTTAGAAGGGCGAACCGAGGAGGAGAAAGCAAAGAAAGAACGTCTCGCTGAAGAGAAATGGTTCAATGAATTGTTCAATGAGGTCCAAAGCTATTTCAGTCAGAATGAAGCGGAGGTATACAAACAGGGAAATCGGCTTGTTATCCGGCTAAAAGCAATGGAATTTCCCATCGGCAAAGACTTCATTGTGCCCGGTAATTACTCACTTCTAAGTAAAGTCCAACGGGCAATTCGTACATTTGAGTCACCGAGAGTGGTCATCGAAGGACATACAGACAGTACAGGCTCAGACGAATTAAACCAACACTTATCCCAGCAACGAGCAGAAGCCGTTCGCAAGTACTTTGTGGCAAACGGAACCTTAAGAGATGAAAGGGTTCTTGCAGTCGGTTATGGGTCCGAGCGGCCCTTGGCATCAAACAAGACGGCCACAGGCCGATCGATCAATCGACGAATCGATTTGGTCATCATGCCGTCGCCTCGAGGGACACAGTAGGCCCGGGAACTTCGAGAGAAGGGCCCCTCTATACGTGTGCGTGCTAGCGGGGTCGCAAGAGCAGTGACAGGTTGTAGCTCGACCCAATTGGGAGAAGCAAGGAGAGGGCTTCGCTCAGATAAGCTTCGCCTTTCGCAAGGCTTCGAGTACCCGCTCCAGGTCCGCTTGATTCCTGTAGGGAAGTCTCTGCCTCCAAGCCTCTAAGGAGGTCTCGGGGGTTCTTTTGATGAATTCTTTCCACTTGGCCGCGGCGTCCTCCTCCCGACCTTGCTCACTATATATCACTGCCAAATATATATGGGCCGGATGGAAATTGGGATTGCGTTCAAGGGCTCGCGTGAAGGCTGCAATCGCCTCTTTTCGTTGTCCCGTCAGAAAATAGGCATGGCCCAAATTCCACAGGTACCACACCGGGTACATGGGATTGAGACGCATCGCCCTTTTCACCAAACCAATCGTCTCTTCTGGTCTTCCCGTAAAACTCAGGATACCTCCCAGCCCGGCAATGGCATCAGCATAGCTGGGGCTGAGCTGAATCGACCGCTTTGCCACGGCAATCGCTCGGTCATGCTGTTTTTTCCACAGGTATATGTTGGACAATAAACAGTGCGCCTCGGGAATAGATTCGTCCAGTTCAATGGCTTTCTCTGCCAGCCCAAGGGCCTGTTGGAGAGTTTGCGGGTTCTGGCTCCACCCCAGAAACCATTCCCTCAAATAGTTCCAACCCAGATACGCGTAAGCGGTCGCAAACTCTGGATCGAGCTCAAGGGCTTTCTCAAACATGCGGCGTGCCTGAAGATTTGTCTCTCTTGTGAACCGGTTTTGATATTCCAGAGCTTGGAGATAGTAGTCAAAGGCCTCCAGGTTGTCAGTCCCCCGACGGGCCAGGCGCGTCTCCTCATCCTCACTCAGTTTCACGGCGAGCGCCGCCACGATTCTCTGTGTGACTTCATCTTGGAGATCAAAGATATCTCGCAACTCGCGGTCGTACCGCTCCGCCCACACGTGTCCCCTCGTCGTCGCATCAATTAGCTGAGCTGTGATCCGAACCCTGCCGTTCGACTTACGGACACTACCCTCTAGAACATACCGCACACCAAGGTCCTGTCCCACTTCTTCCACCTTGACCGCCTTACCCTTATAGGTAAAGACAGAGTTACGGGCAATGACAAACAAACCTGACACCCTGGAAAGGTCCGTGATAAGGTCCTCAGTTAACCCGTCGCTGAAGTACTCCTGTTCTGGGTCACCACTCATATTGATAAAGGGAAGCACTGCAATGGACGGTTTATCGGGTAAATCCTGTGCCGGAGCTCCCTTTAATGGGGCATGCTTTGGCGGCGCGGTGCGAAAGAAGAAGTTCCAAATGACTAAAGCCCCGGCTATGCCCACGAGGACCGCTACCAGAATGAGAGTGGCACTTCGCTTATGTCCTGGATCGTCCCTCCTCCTTTTGTACAGCAAGGACCCTGCGGCTTCAGGCTCCATCATCACGCGATACACCCGTACCGGCTTTTTGATATTTTTGACAGTCCGCTCCCCAAGGTACTCGTAACCCAAGACCAGCTTGTTCTCGACTTGCTCGAAGGCGCTTCCCGAAATACAGATGCCTCCGCCCTCCGCCAGGCTCTCCAGCCGGGCCGCAATGTTGACGCCGTCACCGTAGATCCTCTCTCCCTCCTCGATCACATCTCCGAGGTTTACGCCGATCCGAAACTCCATCTTCCGATTCTCGGGCAGTTCCGCATTCCGAACCCCCAGTTCTTTTTGTATCTCAACGGCGCACTGCACGGCATTCAAGACACTCGAGAACTCAGCCAGTAGGTTGTCACCTGTTGCATCCACAACTCGTCCTCGATGCCGGTCTATCAAAGCCACCATGACCTCCCGATGGGCATTCAGGGTCCGGAGGGTCGACTCCTCATCCTCCCCCATGAGACGGCTGTAGCCCTTTACGTCAGCACTGAGGATAGCAGTGAGCTTACGTTCGATGTTTTGGGATGGCATCGGTATCTCCCTAATCGACCCGAGATGATTATAGGTGAGGAGTAAAGGGTCTCAAATAGGCCAGAACCGCCTAACTATCAATCCTGTCCGAGAAAAACTTCGGCCTACAGCCTCACCAAGATCTCTCTTTTTCGCTGGGGGAGCTAATGTCCACTAGTCGATGGCAATCATTACATTCGATGCTTTGATTGCCACGTAGACGTCCTTGCCCGCTGCGAGACCGAGACGTTCTGCCGAGGCCTTCGTTATCATCGAAACAATCTCCATCCCACCCGGGATTTCGACCGTGATTTCTGAATTTATTGCTCCGTGAGCAACTTGCTTTACCATCCCCTTAAATACGTTGCGGGCACTTATCTTCATCATTGCACCTCCCGACGACTTGATTGAATGGGTCGTTCCCAAGCTCGGCCCTGTCTCGTTTCCCGACGCTTCTTTTTTCTGCACTGCGAAGTCATTCCCCAGTACTTACGAGATTGAAACACAGCGTTCGCACACTGTCAACAGCGATTCGACTCATCAAAGTCGTCGGTCAGGCCTAATCCTTTTCCGTTTTTTTGCCGATATGTTTGCTTAGGTTTGCAAATTGTTGTCGACCCATAAAACTCAATCACCTCTAGGAGACTTCAAGAATCAGGAATCGAAGACATCCAAATCTTCCTTTTCTCTGCCGCTAATCCTAAAAAGACGTGGAGGATATTATGAAACAAGAGAAAGATTTCAGCTTATTTGTCGCCCTGGTGGTCGGACTTCAGACAGCGGGGATTGCCCTTGCCGGGCTCTTTTTGAAGGTGGGCGAAAAGGCGGTCCTATGGTGCATTTTTGGTGCTGTCGTAGCCATTGGATTGGCACTTCTGAGAGGACAAGCCGCAGGGTTAGGACGAATCATGGATATTCTAGCAGAGATTCGTTCCAACCGAGACCTGCCGCGTCCAGCGGTCAAAGAATAGCGATCACACCCGTGGGGCGAAGGGGAAAGAGCCGTTACCCCTCCCTGTTTTCGAATAAGGGGGGATCCTATCGTAGCTCTGAATGACCTTTTGTCGCACCGGAGGGACAAATCGCCCCTTTGGAGAAGGCAGAGGCCTCTGAGAGCTATGTATTTCAGGTATATTCAGGCTGGCCTCTATCTTGCAATGGCCGCCGTTGAGTTTTCCCTTTTGTATTCAAACCCAAAAACCGATTCTAAGATCTAAGAAACGTAAGGAGGACGTAACATGAAACGATTCTGCCATCCCTGCATCATCTCTGCCGCGTTGGTTACAATCTGCGTACTAACCTTAGGGGCGACCATTTCCGCTGAGCAGATTGTATCCCTTGACACCGAATTCGCCACCGTAAGCCGGGACATCATCGATCGCGAACCAATCGACCCGGGAACAATTTTCCCTGTGTCGGTGGGAAAGCTTTACTTCTTAACCAAGATTGTGAATGCCCAAAGGCCAACAGAGGTTACCCATGTCTGGTATTACGGTGAGAAGGAACGAGCCAGGGTTACACTCCCAGTGAACAGTTCCAGCTGGCGAACCTACAGTTCAAAACTCATCCAGCCGCACGAAGTCGGTGATTGGTACGTTGATGTGCTCGATCCGGAAGGTGACCTGCTCGTCTCCGTGCCCTTCAAGGTGACCCAGAATTAGTTCGACTTAGGGAAATAGCCTTTGAATTGCAAGCTGGGGAGGGATGTCACCATTGTTTCTGCCATGCATCGCCCGCCGACGACATACCCTCCTAGAAGCCATTCATATCATTTTTCACCTGAGCTGGCATTTCCCCTCTATGACCATGCGGACGGTATCATTCAGTCTTGAGACGATTCGTAGACAATATGTCTTTGCGGGATAATATTTTTTTCTTGACCTCGAACAGAACAATATATTAAGGTTCCATTCGTAACTGACCCTGATCGGGGTTTGTTTTCGAATCATTCAGTGGTCGGCTTCGCTCTGAGGGGATCCTTCCCTTTATTAGAGCAGCGGCCTGAATCTTTTAACCATATTTGTTACGGGAGGTTGATGCTTTGGTAGAGGGAACGGTAAAGTGGTTTAATGACAAGAAGGGGTTTGGCTTTATCACTTTAGAAGATGGCCAGGATCTATTCGTCCATTATACTTCTATCGAGGAAACTGGATTCAGGACTCTCACAGAAGGCGAGAAGGTGAGCTGCGAGATAGAAGAAACTGATCGAGGTCCTCAGGCTAGAAACGTCAAGAGACTCTGATTTAGTAAAACTCACGGAACCCGTCCGGAACTAAACGAGAAGAGACATCTTTCCTTCCTCTTACCTCGTACAGAGGGAAACCCGAAAAAGAAAGACGGGAGAGTAGCTGCTGGCCGGAGTTACAACTTATGTTCGCCTGGCCAACACGAGGGTGTTCTCCGCCGTATGTTCGATCAGACTCTCAGCCATCCGTTCCAATTTTCGGGCGAATACAGCCATGGAACGTCTGAATTCCTCTCTGGGATACAATACAAACGTGGAATAGTGAAAATTGCGCGCCCGATTTAACAGAGACTGTCGTGACTCAGTCCGCCAGAACTTGAATACCTCGACGCCTGCCACATGAAGTCCCGACGCGCAATCGATTGCCTCTTCGATTCGTTTACAGCAATGGAGACGTGTTTCGTGCGCTGAAAACCCAGGAAAATGCTGTCCCCACACGGTTCGCGCATTCTGCTCTGGTGTGCGGGTGTAAATGGAAAGAAGACCTCCAGGACGTAAGACTCGTGACGCCCCCCCAACAAAACGATCGAGATTGAAATGGTGTATAGCGTTGAATGTGACGACGGCATCCAAAGAGCCATCAGAAAAGGGAAGACTGTTAGCGCAGACTTTGCAGAAAAGAATCTCCGCCGAAGAGAACCGACGATTCATGCTCCTGTTACACTCTGCAAGCATTGCGCTGGAAGAGTCACAACAAAAGAGCCGAAGATCGCGATCGAGTTTTTTGACAAGGATAGCTGTGTATCGTCCAGTCCCGCAGCCGATATCGGCAATGTAGATCGAACCATCAGTCGTGGGCAGATTCTCGGTTATTGTTTCGATGACGTCCGGGTCTGTGTTTCGAACACGAGCATAATTCGACGCCACACGATCGAAATGACTCGAGGTAGCCAAAGAGGTACCCATGGGGGCTCCTCATTGCGGTTGGATCCTAGAGGTTGTAAAAAATCTTCGAGGGAATGTCAAGTGTTCCCTCCAGTTGGGAATCAAACCGACAGAACTCAACCCCCGCTCATACACTCAGGTCATAGCCGATACTTTTCTATGTAAGCTGACACGTTGAATTTTGATTTGCACCCGTTGTAACTCATATACCGGACCTTCCCAAAAATAGCACGCTGCGGCCACGCCCTATCATGGACCCCTCCAATGCACCATGCAATGCCCGTATATCCATTCGCTTCTCGCCCATCGAGCTCATAACGGTCATTGAGATAGATTGCAATCTCTAAAGCCTCCTCGGGGGATTTGGTCCACTCCAGTATCTTTTTGCCCCAGTACATTCTCATGTAGCCATGCATTTTCCCTGTTCGGGCCATCTCCACCTGAGCGGCGTTCCACAATTCGTCATGAGTGGTGGCATTTTCGAAATCTTCCAGGGAATAGATGTACTCCCTCCGGACTCTTCGATGATCGTTTAATGTCTTCTTGGCCCAATCTGGAAAGCCCTCGAAATTGTCATAGTCGGCATTATAGAAGCAAAAATTATCTGAAAGCTCCCGCCTTACAATGAGTTCCTCCAAAAAGGCGTCCCGAGATTCCTTATGCCCTCTGGTCTTCGAAACCTCAAGCGCCACTCTTTGGGCCGAGATCTGTCCAAAATGGAGATAGGGGGAGAGATTCGACTGCCCATCTTTGGTTGGGTCATTGCGCATCTCATCGTATCGGGGTAATTTCTCTCTGATGAATTGTCGAAGCGCCCGTCGTGCCGACTTTTCCCCTGGCTGTATCCAATCTACTGCTGAAACACATCGATCCACGTCCAGCGTTTTTCGCACGCCGTCCCAGTCTGTTGTTTNNAGTCTGTTGTTTTGGATTTTGCCTTCCACGAGACGGGATGTCTCCTGACCAGAGGGAAACCCTCCAAATATTCTGGTAGAACTCGTCGAATCTTTGGCCGCAGCGTATAGGCACCATACTCCTGCTTTGGCGAGGCTATCCAGCAGGGAACAACATTCCGTGCGTCGACTTCGTAAAGAGGAATATCGATCTTTTTCCCGATCTTCTTCTTCCAACCTCTTTTGATGCGGAGAGGTTCAAAATCAGAAACGAGGCTCCCTACCCCGTGCCTGTTCACAAATGACGGTATTTCTTCCTCCGGGGCGCCCGGAAGGAGGAAAAAAGGGATATTCTTTCTTATCAATTCCTTCTCAACTTCTTGTATGCCTCTGAGCATGAAATCGTATTGTCTCATCGTCGCATCGAGAAACCGCGGTACCAAACAAAACACAACCCCCATTGCTTGCCTTTGCGCTATCGCTAACTCCTGTGCGAAAAGGAGGGCCCAGTTATCCCTCGACCGCTGATCTCGACTCATCCAGTAAACGATCGGACCGGCTTTTTCCTTTCCTTTGTGGAGCATTCTCACCCGTTTCTGATTCACCATTTCCTTTGGCCCCCTATGGCAGGTTTTCCGGCCTCAAGACGTTGCCTGCGAGCAGCGTTTCGCGCATCCAATGGAACACCGATCGATCGTGACGCCGCCGGTTGGCCCTACGTTTAGACAAAGAAACCATGGGCATTCTCAGCCGTGGATTTCTCCTCAACACATTTTCATGTCGCGACAGGAAGGCCCAGTAGAGACTGGTGAAGGGACAATTCACCTTGGGATCAAAAGCACAGGCTTTGCAATAGTCGCTCATCCGGTTGATATAGCCCGCACCAGACACGTAAGGCTTGGTGGTCATAAGTTCGCCAACTGCGAAGCTTCCCATGGCCAACACATTCGGCTCAACCACCCAATCATAAGCATCAGTGTAGGCTACCCAGAACCAGTCCGTGAGCTCCCGTGGCGAAATATCGAGAAGGCGCGCCAGGTTTGAGAGGACCATGAGCCGAGTGATGTGATGGCTGTAACCGTCCCGCCACACATCAGACACGATGCAGTCGACACAAGCCAAACCTGACTCCTCACCCCAATAGGTGGTTGGGAGGGGGATGCCATCCCCAAGTAAGGAGGGTTCAGCCCCTCCATCTGGATCGCCTCGACGTCCTTTTGAAGGCCAGGGCCCTCCCCTCCAGCGGCTGTATCCACCGTCGCCTGGTATCTTGGCAATCGAGGGAGGCTTCGTGGGAAGATGGCGAAACCCATCTGTCGTGACATGGACCTTGTGGACAAACTCTCGCCAGCCAAGCACCTGTCGGATGAAGCCCTCCTTGCTCGGCAGGGGTAGGTCAGCGTTGACGACATCGTTGATTATTCTGTCTGGAAGAAGTCGATGGATGTTCACAATCGAGGATATGCGGGTGTGGAAAAGACCTCTGGATTTGGTGGACATGGCATCTTCGTAGGGGCCGAAGTTGGGGAGACACTCACGCTTCGCCCATGACCAGAGGGCTTCAGCATCGGCTGCGGTTCCGGGCAGGGCCTCAAGATCGATTCGACCCGGGTGGTGTTGGAATTCTGTTTGGATGAGTTTCTTCACCTCTTCCTTGATGGGATCGGTCGGAAAGGTCGGAGGGGATGGTGCCGGCGGGTCTCCTGCCCAGGGAAGACGGTTTTCTGGATCAAAGCTGTATTTGCCACCCACTGGCTTTCCGTCTTCCATGAGGATGCCCTTTTCTCGGCGGATGAATCGATAGAACTTATCCATCCGCCAGGGCGGACCATCTCGGTCACTCATTTCGAATTCGTCCCTTGTGGTGAGCCAGCCCTCATGAGGAATGAGCTCTAAGTTCCCTGCCTCGACCAGGGGTTGGAGGTCAACCCTGAGCTCGCGCTCTGCCGGCTCCATCATTCGCATCGGGCCGAGTTCCTCGAATAGAGGTTCCAGGGCCTTTCGGTACGGCCCCCGGCTTATCACATGTCGCACGGCGACCCCTCGCTCTGCCTGTTCCAAGGCGAAGTGTCTGATATTGGTCAGAATGAGAGCGAGCTTCTGTTTATGATAGGGTCGCCGCCCTGCCTTCCATGGATTCTCGACAAGGACAATGCCGATGTGCTCTGGTGCTTCTACCGCGAGGGGACCGATCGCATCTGACAGCTGATCATAGGGAACAAACACCCAACGACGCCCTTGGAAATTGGTTTTTCGCTTCGCCAATGTGCGTCGAAACGCGGTCACAGCAAATCCCCTCTATCGAGTCCTCACGCGTCCGGATGGCGGGAGGATTCCAGACGATGACCAAAGACCCGCTCATATCATATTTCTTGATAGTCCTCAATTCAAGTTGCCCAAAAAAATCACTTCTGCTATCTTAGGGAGCGGCAGGTATCCCAGAGGGGCCTTCCTCTGAAAACAGGCAGACTCTTGGCTGGCAGGAAATGGGAATCTTACGTTCTTCAGCGACGCTCATCCGATTTATGAAGCGTATTACGGTGATTGCCGTGGCATTCATCTGGGTGAGCCTCCTTGCCCCTGCTCAGGGCGTTACATCCTCGGATCTGTCTGACCGGGTGGGTGAAATCCTGGAGCACAGACTGACCGTCATGCCGATACCGGAGCGGTTCATATGCAGGAGGCAAATCCTCTGCGGTCCAAATACGCTCACGCGTTTCTATTCAGAAAGAGACTTTCGTCCTGCCTGGAGTGATGATGAGGGCCCTACAGCCGACGCGGCGACTCTTGTCAAAGCAATTCTTGAAGCTGACCGCGACGGGCTGAGACCTGACGACTACCATCTCGCCCCTATCGAAGATCTCATGGACAAGATCGCTCTAAGCCAAACGATGAATAGGCTGCGTCGGCCTGAACTCTTGGCTGACCTCGACATTCTGCTAACCGATGCATTTCTCTTATATGGATCCCATCTCCTAACGGGTCATGTGAATCNNCATCGACGGGGCGTTAGACCAACTCCGCCCACACCATGCCGGCTATATGGCCCTAAAAGATGCGCTCCTGAGATACCAAAACATCATGGACACGGGTGGATGGCCGTCAGTGCCGAACGGGCCAAAGTTGGAAAAAGGGGATCGGAACTCCCGCGTCCGGGCTTTGCAGTCCCGCCTCACCGTGTCAGGCGATCTGAATCTGCCGGGCCAAACCGATCAGGATGTATTTGACGAGCCTGTAGAAGAAGCGGTTCGAAGTTTCCAGGCCAGGCACGGACTCACGGTCGATGGAGTCGTGGGCCGGGCCACTTTAAAGGCTCTTAATGTCCCCGTGAAAAAACGAGTGCACCAAATCAAGACAAATCTCGAGCGCTGGCGATGGCTTCCCCATACCCTCGGATGGCGCCACATTCTAATCAACATTGCCAATTTCCAATTAGAGATTGTTGAAAACGGGCTCGATATTATGACAATGCGCGTTATCGTTGGAAGAAGGTTTCGGCGCACCCCCGTATTCACAGGTGAACTCACCTATATGGAACTAAATCCCTTCTGGCATATCCCGACAAAGATCGCCGTTAGGGATATCGTGCCCAAGATTCGGAAGGACCCTGAATACCTTCTAAGGCAAAAGATACGGGTCTTCCAAAGCTGGGAACACAATGCGCCCGAGATTGATCCCGAATCGATCGACTGGTTCCGAATCAACGCCAAAAACCTCTCCTTTAAACTCCGCCAGGATCCCGGGCCAAAAAACGCGCTCGGCCGTGTGAAGTTTATGTTTCCTAATAAGTTCAGCGTATATCTCCACGATACACCATCGCAAACCCTATTTCAGAAGACAAAGAGGAGTTTCAGTTCCGGCTGCATCCGTATCGAAAAGCCTGTTGACATGGCAGCATACCTTTTGCAAACCGATTCTGAATGGACCCGAGAGAACATACACGCCGCGATCGACAGTGGCGAAACCCAGATCGTAAGGATTGGGGACCCCGTTCCCGTCCACCTCCTCTACTGGACGGCCTGGGTCGATTCAGATGGCACGGTCCATTTTCGGGATGACATCTATGGGCGAGATAGAGGACTTGGCAGGGCACTCAACCAAAAACCGCCAACCCCGGAGCCGCAGCGAGCCCCCTGACAGCTTCTATGGGGGATGGTTCGATGATATCTGCTACCGGTAGGATGGTATCGTCGGAATTCCTGTTGGAACCTCGCTCCCCGGCACTGTTATCCACCCTCCCGGCAGATGAATCCCGCCTTTGGGGATTCTGTGCCTCAAGTGAGCAAGGCGAGGGGGACAGTGGAATTCAATGTTTTTTCTACCAGTACCGAACGCGGCCAATGTCCAGGTGAACGAACTTCGGACGCGGATAATACCCTACCCCACCGCCTCCCAGATCGATCGCAGCTCGACGGAGAGAAGAGAGGCGACAACCGGGCAGCCGAACGTCCACCGCCTTGCCGTAGATGTGGAGGCTGTGTCTGGCAACACCACGGCCGAGCTTCCGAAGCTTTTCGTTCGTTTTGGGCGAGCGATAACCAGAAATGACATGGAATGGCTTTTGGGTCTTCAGTTTCAATTGGAGCGCGTGAAGAACATCCAACAGCCGGGGATCGATTGATTTGACTTCCCCGGAGCGGTGATCTCGGAGAATGTGATTGATATCGGTCAGACCCTTGGGGATGTATTTTCCCCTTGCCCAATAGACTGTTTTCAGAGACTCTCTCGTATGGGTGTTATAAAAGGCGATTGATTTTTCAAATATGTGGGAGTTATCGAGAGCGGCAAAGCCCCATCGAGGTGACAGGGTTGCCAAGGTGGCGAAAGCGCCCAATTTCAGAAACTGGCGCCGACCGAGGCTTTGTTCAGAACGTCGCCTTTTCCGATCAGGAAAAAACATACCCCCTTCACCTCCCATTCATGCGGATAAAAGATCCGAGAGCCCGCGATCGAAAATTACCAGCAAAAACCATGCCTTTCCTTGGAATCAGTCGACCAGAATCTTCCCCTCTCCTCCTCTGGTATTTCTATCCATTACTATCCATTAGATGAAGAGATTCCCCCAATGGACAAGAAAACCGGCACGTATTTTCGGCTATTTTTTCTGAAAAATCAAGAGAATTAGATTCTGTACAAAAGATCTATGTATTTCTCAAGTAGTTCTGCTACAATGCTTCGATCAGGAATGTTGGCAGCCAACCCATATACTGGAGCCATCTTCCCTTTCTCATGGGGGTTTTCCCTAACATACTCAACAGCGGACCTAAGATCACTCAGAAACCGTTCTGGTACCCCCGGAAGGGTATGTCTCAAAGTAACGCAGATATGAACAGACGGCGGTTTATGAAGACCATTCAGACTCCATCTGTTCTTTGTCATGTAGTCCATAATCCGGTAGATATCGAGGGTCTTTGAACCAAATGCTATGACCCAGAGGGGATTCCCAAGAATATGCAATTCAGGGATCTCCTGGATCCCCTTTCGAATCTTTTCAGATGCCTTAAGGATCTTTTCCGTCGCCTCCAGGTATCCTTTTTCTCCCGTGGCGACCAGAGCGGCCCAACACAACGCACTCAAGGCACCTGGACGACTTCCGGCAAATGTTGGAGAAAAATAGAGACCCCCTGGCCACTCCGTGGCTTTGAAATATTGGTAGTGACGGAGCTCCAGACCCCGGTAAAGAATAACCGATGATCCCTTCCCAGCGTATCCGTATTTATGGGTGTCAGCCGAAATGGAGGACACACCGGGCAACTTGAAATCGAATGGCGGAATATCATATCCCAGCCTTTCTGCCCACGGAAGCACAAAACCACCCAAACACGCGTCCGTATGAAAACCGACGCCTCGCTCTCTCGCCAATTCGGATAACTCTTGTATTGGATCGATCACGCCATGAGGAAACGATGGGGCCGATCCGACTATCGCAATCGTGTTCCGTGACATTGCTTTTCTGATTTCAACCTCATCGGCCCTGTAGTCTGGTCCCACAGCGACATGGACTATTTTTATCTTGAAATACTCGCCCGCCTTATCAAATGCGGCGTGAGCTGTTGAGGGAACGACGACTTCGGGCTTGGTAATCCCTTTCTTGTCTCGAGCCCAGTCTCTGTAGGTCTTCATCGCCAGGAGGATACTCTCCGTTCCCCCGGATGTGACAACGCCGCATATCTCGCTCTCCGACTCTGCTCCGTGCCCGATTCCATTGGCGCCGAGCATTTTGGCGGTCATCGATACGATTTCAGACTCATATTTGAATGCGCTCGGCCATATGTCCGAATGCAGAGGGTTACTCTGAGAATTGATAGCGTAAACCCTGTTGAGGAAGTTTATATGGTCCTCATCTCCATGATATACGGCACCCGAGACAAACCCATCTTTCCATTTCGACTCCTCTGTCGACCTCAATTCCTCCATTTCCTTGAGTATCGCGTCCCTGTCCAATCCAGTTTTGGGGATTTCCGAAAAGGTCGCCGATCTACTCCTGTATGGCTTGACGACGTCTTCAAGATCTCTCATTATTTCCTCGTATTCGGCCTCCACCCTCTTCTTCACAGGAGGTATCGATCGTGCCAATTTGAGCACCGCCCCCATGATCCGCGGATTTAACTTGCCACCATACTTCTCGATGACGCTCCTTATGTCCATACCATGTCCTCCAGACTTTCATCTCACCAGCGGTAATTATGAAATGGCCGCTAGATTCTATTCAATCTTTTGTAGATCTTTCTATTACTTTTATAAATGTTCAAGAATTCTCTGAACAGCTCGTCATAGATTTTACGGTTTCCTGGATCGGGCTTGAAAACTCGAGTGATCTTGACGTGATCTGGAATATCATCAACGGTCAGGTACCCCGTGGAGATCGAGGCCAGGAAAGCGGCTCCCCGCACGTTTGCCATGATAGGGTCCTTCACCTGTCTTATGGTTCGGTCAAAAACGTCCGCATGGATCTGACACCAGACCTCTGAGTTGGCACCACCACCGATCATGTTTATTTGGCCCAACCGCCTTTTGATGAATTTCTCTACATACGTAAGGAGCCATCTCGAATTGTATGCCACACCCTCATAAACGGCCCGGATAAGATGTTCCCGGGTTGTCCTCAAAGACTGATTGAAGAATGCGGCCCGAAGGGAATGATCCTCAACAGGTGTTCTCTCTCCGTAGAGCCATGGCGTAAAAATGACCTTATCGCTTCCTGCCGGTACATCTTTCACAATGTCATCGAAGGCCTTGTGAATATCCGTCTCAGTCTGCTGGCCCGATAACTCATCTTTGTAATGAAGGATGTTATTTCCCAGAAAAGCCAGACATGCACCGGCAGTCTCCTGTTCATTGGCAACGAAGTATCTGTTAGGAATTGCCGCAGGAAGAGAAGCCATATTGTGAAATAGGTCGGTCTTTTTGAACGGCACATGGCATGTCAACCAGGACGACGTCCCGATATAGAGATGGGCCTCATAATCTCTAACCGCACCAGATCCAACCGCAGCAGATTGGACGTCAGGGGCTCCCATCACCACGTGAACATCTTTTCGTAACCCCAGCTCCTCGGCAACTTCCCTTCTGATCGGTCCCAATAAGTCGATAGCCCGCCTCAGATCTGGCAGTTTATCTCGGTCGACAGTCGACATCCTGATTAGTCGATCATCATAGACAACGTTGGAGATGTCACGGGTATCTGTCACCCAGTGTAGAGCAATCGAATCGAATGACGCGGCAAATTTACCGGTGAACCGCAGGTTGATGTAGTCCTTTGGCTCGAGGAACTTATAGGTCTCCTTGTACGTCTCTGGGAATTCCTCCCGTATAAACAATATGTGAGCAATTGGGTCTTTCCCTGCACGGCCTGGAATTCCTCCGGTCAGGCGGACCCACTTCAGCAGCTTCAAGACCCCGTAGCCCTCAAGTCTGACGAGTCCGCCCGTTATGTCTTTGACGTATTGACTTCCCCTCGAATCCATCCAGATAATAGCGTTCATCAACGGATTACCGTCCCTGCCAACGGCAACCGTTCCCGACCATTGGGTCGTACAGCAGACGGCCACGATATCGTCAACCGGAACCAATCCCTTACCCAGCACCACCTTCGATGTCTTGATGATTGCTTCCCACCATTCAGCAGGGCTCTGCTCAGCTCCACCTTTCGGAAGGAGGTTGAGACGGATTCCTTCAAATGCAGAATCAACAATCTCACCATCCGTGGAGACCAACGCTGACTTGGGTCCAGATGTGCCGAGATCAACTGCCAAGATGTATTTGCGCCCCTTTTTTGACATGGTACTCCCTTTCCCCCGTTGAGGTGCGAAACTCCGCCTCACCTCTCCCCTAAACACGCACGGCGTTCCGTGACCAGCCTGAAAGGCTCCGACAACAGGGCGCCTGCAGAAACATCGATAAATCGAATGGGGTAAGAAGTCAAGCGGAATGATAAGCGTGGAGCGACATGAGAGATACTACTCGACGCAAACCTGAGAAACCAAGAGAGAAATCGCCGATCAAGAACACCACTTCAAGAGTGTCTTCAACTGCTTGATTTTCCCCTTGTATGGCGCATATCTCACCTTTACGTCTAGCCAGTTAGATTTTCTCAGGATCGATTTCTTGTGAGAGAACGTATCAAAGCTCGCCTTTCCATGATATGAACCCATACCGCTATTGCCTAGCCCCCCGAAGGGCAGATATGGATTTGCAAAATGAACCATTGTATCATTGATACACCCACCCCCGAAGGACACCTGCCTTAGAACCGTCGACTGTTTCCTCCGATTTTGGGAGAAGAAATAGAGGGCAAGGGGCTCCGGCCGAGAATTAACAAAGGCGATAGCCTCTCTAAGGTCTTCGTATTCAAGGACTGGAAATAGGGGCCCGAAGATCTCTTCCTGCATAATGGGATCGTCCGGTTTGATACCGTCGATTATTGTCGGCCCAATGTATTTTTTCTCCCGTCTGGTCTTTCCTCCAAAGATTATGGTCCCCTTATCCATGAGACCGCAGAGTCGCTCAAAGTGTCTGTCGTTCACAATTCTCGAAAAATCGGGGCTCTCCTCCGGATCTTTCCCAAAAAAGTGTTTGATCCATTCTTTCAGCGCATCGATGAGGTTGTTCTTGACCGTCCTATCAACAAGCAGATAATCAGGAGCAACACAGGTTTGACCCGCATTCAAGAATTTTCCCCAAACGATTCGTCGTGCAGCGAGGCCTATCTTTGCCTCCCTATCGACAATGCATGGGCTTTTCCCGCCGAGCTCCAGAGTAACGGGGGTGAGATACTTCGAGGCTGCCTCCATCACTATTTTGCCGAGAGAGGGACTCCCCGTAAAGAAGATATGGTCGAATTTTTCCGCCAATAAAGCCTGATTCATCTCTCGACCACCTTGACATATAGAGATGTACTCCCCATTGAAGGTTTTCTTGATCATCTCCGCCATCGCAGCCGAGGTGTTTGGCGAGTAATTTGAAGGTTTTAACACCACGCAGTTCCCGGCTGAAATAGCTCCAATGAGGGGTACAAACAGGAGATTAAACGGATAGTTCCAGGGGGCGATGATCAGGACTACCCCATAGGGCTCAGAGTGAATAAAACTTGTCGAGTGAAAATGAGCGAGTGGCGTCTTCACCCGCCGAGGTTTTGCCCAGGACCGAAGGTGTTTCAAGTGATGGTTTAACTCCTCTTTGACGAATCCAATGTCCGTCATATACGCCTCGAAAGGCGACTTTCTCAAATCATCGTAAAGTGCTTCGACAACCTTCCCTTCGTATTCATGAATTGTCGCTCTCAGCCTCTTTAGCATCTGGAGTCGGAAATCTATGCCTATTGTGTGCAGCCCTGAGAAAAAGTTTCTTTGCTTTTGAATTGTCTGGTGAATCTCAGCTGTCTCCATCCTGCATCTCCTCGAACCAGATTTCTGGTTTCAATTCCATTCTGACCGAAACTATGCGTCAATTCCCCCAACCCAGCCCAGGATTTCTCAAACTCCCTCCTTGGTCCTTGCCAGCGACTCTTTCTGCCTAACTGTTTCCAAAAACCTATCTGCTGACACAATAATCTGCTCGTTTTGGCCCCTTGCTATCTCTTCAAATTCGTCGCGAACCACGATGTGGAAGAACAACCTGCGGCCATTGACCTCTTTTAGAGAGGCTTCTGCCCGAACCCTTACCCCCAGGGGCGTGGCCGCAAAATGCTCGATGCTGATCGACGTTCCAACGGTGATCTTCCCCTCTGGCAGGAGATTCTCTATGGTATCGCGTGCCGCCTGTTCCATCAGGAGGACGACCCGATGAGTAGAAAGCACCTCGGCACCGATGTTTCCAGTATGGCTCGCCAAGTCGTGACGCTCGACAACCATCTCCTTTTCGCCCCTCAAACCTCTTTGAAGACTCAACATAAAGCCTCCCCATTCGGAATCACGTTTTGCGCGTCGTGCCCTCCAATCCACTTGCGCCGAATCAGAAATACCCGGCCTTCACGATTCATGAGGCCGAGACAGTTCCCTGGTATACAGGACGCTTGGTATTGTACAATAAATGATGCCTTATCGGGATGGCGGATAAAAAAGATTAGAGGATTTATCGCGTCAGCTCCTATAGCCTTTAGAACCCGACCATCAGTGAAGAGGAGCACCAAAGATCCAGACGCTATTTTTCGGACGGACGCGCGACTGGTTTCCTAATCCTTGAAAAATCGCGTACTGTCGTTCCAGTCTGTTTCAAGTCCATGGCAAAGATACTCCCTGTGGGCTCTGTTTTCCTTCGCTTCTTCAAGGCAATAAGCATCAGCTAGAGGCAGCCTTTTGATCTGTCTGAGTTTAAAGGACAAGACAAAACACGGAGATCTCATCGGCATCGACCGAGAAGGTCATTGAGGCCCTAGGGTCCATGCACAATCAGATTCAGGAGATAAAATGGGCTCACCAAGGGCGTGCACAAATAGAATTTTCAAGGAGAAGCGTTTTGTGGCGAGACCCTCCTGCCACTTGAACCCGGGTAAGTGAGGCAGGTCAACGATGAAGCGTATGATAAGTGTCGTACTTTTTTTACTTCTGTCGGACGGCATCATGGTCGGTTCAGGTTCTGGGCAGCCCCAGGGGACCCTAGATCTGGCAAAATACAGATGGAAAAATCGGTTACTTCTCCTGTTTGCCCCACACGAAGAAGACAAAACCTATCTAAATTTCATTGAAAAACTCCAAGGTCAGGAAGATCAGATAACAGACCGCGATCTCATTATTGTCGCCATTTTCGAGAGTGGCGAAAGCCGTTTGGGCGATTCGTCCATCGATCAGCATTCAGCAGCTTCCCTAAGGAACCGATTCTCCATCCAACCCGGTCAATTCATTGTGGTGCTAGTGGGTAAGGACGGAGGAGAAAAACTTCGGCGCAACTCAGAGGTTGAACTCAACGAAATCTTCTCATTAATCGACTCAATGCCCATGCGTCAGCGGGAAATGAGGGAGCGGGTCCAGAAAAGACCATAACGAAAGCATGACAGACCGCTTAGTTCTTCATTCATCGCGGACTATTTCTGCCTGTTCACATACCCTCGAAAGGCTGTCAGGGCTATGATGAACCAGCCACAGATGAAGGCGATACCACCTAAAGGGGTAATAGCGCCGAATACCCGTAGACCGCTCAGCGCAATAAGATAGAGGCTCCCAGAAAATAGGACGATGCCCGTCACAAATAACCAGCCGCCAATGGCCAGCAGCCCCAGGGCCGGTTTTCTCAGTGGCGCCAGTGCAACGATCAAGAGCACCAGGGCGTGAACCATTTGGTATCGCACTCCAGTTTCGAAGGTTGCCAGAAGTTCAGGTGTTAACCGAGCCTTGAGAGTATGTCCGCCAAAAGCGCCGAAGACAACCCCTAGGCCTCCTAAGAGACCGCCAAGAAAGAAGAAATATCTGATCATCTCCATTCCTCCAGGGTTGGGTTTCACGGTCCGTTTTTCACCTGCATTGATGCCAAAGTTCCAAGTCTTTACTTCTTTTAGGATTTTAGCTAATAATTCAACCAAACCGTAAGACCAATTCCATTTCCCAAGGAGATAGCAATGAACTGGAAAGAGTACTTTGAAACCAAACGGGGCAGGGGGTTCATGGCAACTTCAGCGTCAAACGGCGAGGTCGATATCGCTGTCTATTCCAGACCTCATGTCATGGAAGACGGCACGCTGGCATTCGGAATGACCGACCGGCTCACCCATGCCAACCTCCAGGAGAACCCCCATGCCACATACGCCTTTAATGAGAAAGGTTTTGAGGGGGTCCGTCTGTACCTGAAAAAAGTGCGGGAAGAAACCGGAGGTCCCCTATTGGAAGAGATCCGAGAGCGGGCAGACGAGGTGGTGTGCCCGGGGACGGGTGATCTCATAAAATATGTTGTCTATTTTCGCGTGGTCAAGGATCTTCCCCTGGTAGGCGCCTGATTGACTGCACGTTCATTCATCGGAAAAGGTGGATATGAAACCTACGCCGTTCGATCCGAAGAGTGACATTCCCCCAATACCATTCGATGAGCGACATTGTGAACGTGCGCTCTCTTTAAAGAAATCCGGCTTGCTGTGGAAACCCCATGTCGGCTGCTTTGTCTGGGATCGCGATCAGTTGATCAAAGTGGATTCACCCTTTCCGGAGCGAATCTATTTCATCCTCAATCTGGGACATTTCATCCGCCTACTTGGAAGCGTCGACAACATTGCCGAGCGACTCGTCTGGCTTCCCACATGGCACCAGGCGCGTCTCCTCGCGATTCGCCTCGGTGTCGAGGAGAGAGATATCTCCGGAATCTGGTCTTCGCCGGATGAAATTGTTCCGGGCGACGAACTCCTTGAGCTTTATGGGATTCTTCTGAGGGCATTGCGCAAAGAAAGGTAAGCGGGGTTTCCTCTCCCCTTTGACCAAGATCATGCAGAGATCCTTGCCGTGTCTGGAGCGAGAAGTCCATTTACAGGAAGAAAGATGAGGGGATGATCCGGTCCTCATTCCTCGTCAATGAGAAGGGCAGGATCACCCGCCATGGCATAAAGTCAGTCTTAGAGACACGGTACCGAAACCGTGTGGGATTCTGGAGGGCGAGTCGATGTTGAGGTTCCACCATTCACCTCGTCAGTCGATGGACACCTCGTCGGTCTCAACACGCCCAAGTCTTTGACAAGATCTTGCTCCATTTGATAGATTGAAGCTGGATTTGGGACGATCCTTTCACCGTTGTTGGAACTTGGCATGTTCCTATCCTCCATATATCAAAACTCTCGAGGGGAATAGTGGTGAAGAGTGCGTCAAAGATGAGAAAAGCATTAACAGATCTTTTCAACACTCAGCATCTAGGTGTGCTGGCCACGCAGGGCGGAGGGCAGCCCTACAGCAGCTTGGTGGCGTTTACTGCCACGGACGATCTCAAATACCTCGTGTTCGCCACAACCCGTGCCACACGCAAATATGCCAATCTTTCATCGGAATCACGAGTCGCCATGCTCATCGACAATCGATCCAACCAGGATTCCGATTTCCATAATGCGATGGCAGTCACGGCAATGGGCACAGCCGAGGAAGTCAAAGACCGTGAGAAAGATCAACTCATCAAACGATACCTGGCCAAACACCCCTACCTCGAGGGATTTGTCATGGCTCCCACCTGCGCCCTGCTGAAGGTGCGGGTGGACAAGTACTATGTGGTCAGCAGATTCCAGAATGTGATGGAACTCCACCTGAAATCATGAAATCAGTCCTGTACCTCCATGAGATCGTTGACGAGAACCGGGAGCAGGTGGGAGGCAAGAGTCTCGCACTTGCGGCGATGGCACGAGACCGCATGAACGTGCCGGACGCAGCCTGCATCACCGCAGAGGTTTACACTGACTACGTGACATCGACGGGGTTGAGCGAACGAATTCTCCTCGAATTGAATCGCAAGAACTTCGAGGAGATGCGCTGGGAGGAGATGTGGGACGCTTCTTTACGGATCCGCAACATGTTTCTCAACACGCCCATACCCGTGGGGCTATCGGCCATCCTAAGAGACGCTATCGAGCGAAGATTCAAGGGCAAGGCTGTTGTTATTCGATCCTCTGCGCCTGGTGAGGATTCGGCCAGGACCTCATTCGCTGGTCTGCATGAGTCTTATGTAAACGTCAAGAAAACCGATTCCATACTGGAACACATTCGGCTCGTGTGGGCATCCCTCTGGTCAGATGCCGCGTTACTCTATCGCCAGGAGCT
>JABAOH010061624.1_pt2 | contig 33323 bp, 24 predicted proteins | sample 7062181 | NCBI WGS metagenome assembly JABAOH01 (sample SAMN14538630, study PRJNA623070) | marine sediment metagenome | biome: marine biome [ENVO:00000428]; feature: marine pelagic biome [ENVO:01000023]; material: deep marine sediment [ENVO:00002113]; isolation source: pool of 5 deep marine... | reverse complement strand
CGCATTCAGAGACATCCCGCTGAACAAGATCGGAAGCGGTTTGACGATCAACGCTGTTGCATCGATCATGTTGGCCATGTACCAGGCCGTCGCTGAGAAGTACGGCTTTGGTCGGGAAGAAATCAGCGCGACCCCCCAGAATGACATCCTCAAAGAGATGATCGGCCGAGGCGCTTGGATATTTCCGGTTGAACCGGCCGTTCGTCTCATTGGAGACACCATTGAATACGCCATGCAGGAAATGCCTCGCACGAATCCTGTCAGCGTCTGTGGCTACCACATTCGAGAGTCTGGAGCTACACCGGTCCAGGAAATTGCTTATGCGATCCAGATCGCCAATGCGTATATCGAGGAAGTCCTTGGAAGGGGACACGATGTCGATGATTTTGTCGGACGGTTTTCCTTCAACATTAATATCTTTGGGAATCTCTGGGAGCAGATCGCAAAATTCCGTGCCGCCCGTAAGCTTTGGGCGAAGAATCTTCGAGAACGCTACGGTGCGGGAAAGAGAGACCAGCGGGTGCTTTTCTTTCGTGGTCTCTTTGGGGGTGGAGGATATGGCCTAACAAAGAAGCAGCCTGAGAACAACATCATGCGGGGCGCTTACTACGCTTTGGCTGCGGCTCTAGGCGGTGCCCAGACGACGGCACTCTGTTCCTTTGATGAGGCTTATACCATCCCGACACCACGGGCTGCGTTACTCTCTCTCCGGACGCTCCAACTCCTCATGGATGAGATCGGCCTTCGAGATACCGTCGATCCCCTCGCCGGATCCTATTTTGTCGAGACCCTGACAAAACAGTTGGAGGAGAAGATTCTCGAGGAAATGAAGAGGATCGATGAGTTGGGTGGCATGGTCAAAGCCGTCTCATCTGGGTATGTTCAGAGGGAGGTGGCGCGTCAGGCTTATGAATTTGAAAAGGGCGTCCAGTCTGGCGAGTTGCTCAAAGTGGGGGTCAACATCTACGCCGATGGAGAGGAGGAAGACGTCGATCTCCATGAGTATCGGTGGGAGTCGGCGGAGGAGCAGATCAGCAGCCTTCAGGAAGTCAAGAGAACACGTGACAACCGGGAAGTGACAAGAGCCCTCAGGAGTTTGGAAAGGGCGGCCAAAGAGAAAAAGAACGTCATGCCTTGCCTCCTCGAATGTTGCAAAGCCTACGCGACAGTCGGAGAAATGGCCGGGGTTTTCAGGGAGGTTTTTGGCGAGTTTAGAGAGCCGAGCATCTTTTAGACGCTTCGAGGGCTCCCGCAAAATCCTGTCTGAAAAGACGCATCTCATACGCATCCCGCCGTATCTTACAGAGTCGATTAGCGGGCAGGTTTCTGAGACCGAAGAAGGCAAATCCCGTGATCAACGTGGGCCAGTGGATCGAAAAATGGAGCGCAGTTCAGCCTGAGAAGAAGGCGCTGATTTTCGGAGGGACGTCTTTCACATACCGTGAGCTCGGTGATCGGATCCATCGTCTCAGCAACTCGCTCATCGCCATGGATGTCAGGAAAGGAGACCGGATCGGTATCCTCCTTTTCAACTGCAACCAGTATCTCGAAGCCTATTTCGCGGCTGGCAGGATTGGGGCCGTCGCTGTCCCCCTGAACTATCGATTGGCACCACCGGAGGTGGAGTACCTACTTTGCAATGCTGGCGCTGAAACCCTTATCTTCGACGGGGAATTCGTCGAGACGGTAAAGGGGCTCCGGCAAAAGATCCCTGTGAAAAAGGAACGCTACGTGGGTGTGGGCGCTCGATTACCCGCCTGGGCCCTCAACTACGAGCACATCATCAGAGAGAGTCCGTCTGAGCCCCCCCGTGTCCCATGGGGGGTGACTGGAGAGGCCGCTCANNGGCCGCTCACTTGATTATGTACACCTCAGGAACGACCGGACTCCCCAAAGGGGCTGTTCTTTCCCATCGGAAGACCTTCTATAACTGCCTGAATGCTGATATTTTCTTCGAGCTGAAGCCTACCGACGTCATGCTTATTGTCGTTCCCCTTTTTCATTCAGCCGGCCTCCTGATAACGGCGAGCCCCATGTACTATCAGGGGGGGACTGTCGTTCTTCACAAGCGATTCGATGCTCGGAAGATACTGGAAGACATCCAGAGATATCGAGTGAATAAGTTCCTTGCCATCACGACGATGTACAACTTTATTCTTCAGAGGGAGAACCTGGAGCGCTACGACCTCAGTTCCCTCGAAACCTGTTATGTTGGAGGGGAGAGAGTTCCATCCTCCTTGGTCCAGAGATATCGAGAACATGGAATCCTTCTCCGACAGATTTTTGGTCAAACGGAGACTTCGATTCTCCTCTGGACAACAGCAGAAAATGCCATGAATAAGCCAGAAACCGTAGGCAAGCCTGTCTTCCACGGCGAGATACGACTGGTCGATGCTGAGGGGAGAGACGTCGGCATGGGCGAGGTCGGGGAGATCATCGCTCGAGGGCCAATTCTCATGAGCGGTTATTGGAACGGCCCGGAACTAACAAGGCAGACCATACGGAATGGGTGGCTCCACACCGGGGATCTCGCCAAGATGGATGAAGAAGGTTGTTTCTACATCGTTGATCGGGAAAAGGATATGTACATCAGTGGTGGCGAGAATGTTTATCCGGCGGAGATTGAAAAGATTTACGCCGCCCATGAGAAGGTTTTCGAGGTAGCTGCGGTCGCGGTACCGGACGAAAAATGGGGCCAGGTTGGTAAGGTCTTCATCGTCCTGAAAGAAGGATCATCCATGACCGAGGAGGAGGCTCTCCGATATTGCGAGGGGAAGGTGGCTCGGTTTAAGATACCCAAATACTGTCAGTTCATGAAAGCCTTGCCTAAAACCGAGAGTGGAAAAATCAAGAAATCGTCTCTGAGAGAGATCGTCCATGAATTCCGATAGTATCGGGGTTTGGTGTTTTGTGGATTTCCTTTAGGGATTCTTTCTATCTACTTCGGAGATCGTGAATGCCACACAAGGAGACCGGAGATGAAATACAAGGTGGGAATCGATGTTGGCGGCACATTCACAGATTTTCTTCTCGCCCACGAAGATGGGACCTCAGAGATCTTCAAGGTCCTTTCGACCCCCGATGATCCCTCAATTGGATTGATGAATGGTCTCCGTGAGATGTCAAAGAGCAAAGGGGTCCAGTTGGAGGATTTCATCAGGGAGGTGGATACCATTGTGCATGGAACAACAGTGACAACCAACGCCGTTCTGACATATCGGGGAGCGAAAACAGGACTGCTGACGACCAAGGGAGTCCGAGATGCCCTGGAAATGAGGCGGGGGATTCGGGAAGAGCAGTACAACAACCACTATGAGAACGTGAATCCCCTTGTGCCTCGCTATCTGAGAATTTCCATAGAAGAACGTGTGGACTATCAGGGAGGCGAATTGATCCCCCTCAAGAAATCCAATATCGAGGCCGCTCTTGATCTGTTTGAGAAGGAACAGGTCGAAGCCATCGCCATCGCTTTTATGAACTCCTTTGCCAATGGCGATCATGAGCAGAAGGCTGCCGAGATTGTTTCCCGAAGGATGCTCGATTGCTATCTCACGAATTCGAGTACCCTGCTTCCCTCGATTAGATTCTATGACCGCGTCAGCACGACAGTTCTAAACGCTTATGTGGGCCCAATATTGCGGAGCTATTTGAAGAGTCTCCTCAAAAAGCTACATGACGTGTCTTTCAAAGGGGTCCTTCTGATTATGCAGTCCAATGGGGGGGTGATTTCGCCAGAGAATGCCATCGAAACTGCTGCGGTCACGCTGCTCTCCGGGCCTGCCGGGGGGCCTGTGGCTGGGATTTCATACACGTCCATCCAGGGCTACGAGGACTGCATTACTGTTGATATGGGGGGAACGAGTTTTGATACGTCCCTTATCAAGAATCGGAACCCCGTGGTGACAACCGAGGGCGAAATCAACCGTCTCCGCCTCGCCCTCCCGATGCTCAACATCGTCACGATTGGAGCCGGAGGGGGGAGCATCGGTTGGATTGATGAGGGGGGCCTATTACGGATGGGACCTCAAAGTGCAGGGGCCAAGCCCGGTCCCGCTTGCTACGACCTCGGCGGGGAACTCCCCACGTGTACCGATGCCGATTTGGTTCTCGGTTATCTCGACCCGGATTACTTTGCCGGGGGAAAGATGCATCTCAACAAGGAGAAGGCAGAAAAGGCCATCGAGGAACACATTGCCAGGAAGCTGAAAATGGATCCCGTCCAGGCGGCGGCAGGCATGTACGAGGTCATCAACGTCAACATGGCTGCGGGGGTCCGGGAAGTTTCCGTCAAGCGGGGCCATGATCCTCGGGACTTTCCCATGGTCATTGCCGGAGGAGCAGGCCCAAATCACGCCTGTATGATTGCCTTGGAACTCGAAATCCCGATTATGATCATTCCCAAAGAATCATCGATCTTCTGCGCAGCCGGGATGCTGATGTCTGATCTTCAGCACAATTTTGTTCGAACATACGTCACCAATTTGGACGATATGGACCGAGAGAAGTTCAGGGATCTTTTTCATGAGATGGAAAAAGAAGGGGTGGCGCTCCTGGATTCGGAACACATTCCTCCAGGCCGGGTCGAGTGTGTTTATTCTCTGGATATGCGATACATCAAACAGTACCATGAGGTGAACGTGACAATCACAAAAGATGAGGTCGATGGGGGTGATGTCGCTTCGATGGCCAAAAGATTCCATCCTGAACACGACCGACTTTTCGGCTACTCCTTAGAAGAGGAAGGAACTCCCATTGAGCTCATCAATATGCGGTTGGTCTGCATTGGCAGAACGGAGAAACCAAAATTCATTGAGGAGAAATACGATGGGTCTGATCCTTCGAGGGCCCTGAAGAATAAGCGAGAGGCCTACCTTCCCCGGAAAAGAGAATTCACAGAAGTGGATGTCTTTGACGGACACAAACTCCGCTACGGAAACAAGATCGAGGGACCGGCTATCATCGAACAGGTCAACACGACCACTTTCGTTACCCCCGAATACAGTGTTATCTGTGACCGCTACGGTAGCTATACGATGTACCTCAAGGAAAGAGAGGCTGAATTTATCGGGAGGATTGTCCAATGAAAGGCGTCAAAATCGACAAGATTCTCGTTTCGGTATTTCAGAGGCGGTTCAAGTCCATTACTGAGGAGATGAGCATTGCCCTCACCAGAACGACTCGATCCCCGATCCTCTGCGAGGCAAAGGATTTTGTGACAGGGCTATATGACGCCAAGGGCAAAATGCTTGAGCAGACAGAGAATCTTCCCATTCTGGCCTTTTCTCTTGGCCCCGTGTGCGAATATATTGTCAACTACTTCGGTGACGAGATTCACCCGGGTGATGTGATTTTCCACAACGACGTCTTTTCTATGGGCAACCAGAATAACGACGTTGCTGTCTATAAACCGATCTTCTTCAAAGATGAACTCGTGGCCTGGGCCGCTTGCAAGGGCCACCAGGCCGATGTTGGGGGAGCGGTTCAGGGTGGATACAATCCCCAGGCCACCGAGGTCTTTCAGGAGACGCTGAGGATTCCGCCGGTCAAGGTTTACGAAAAAGGGAAGTTGAGGAAGGATGTCTGGGGACTCGTTTTCGCTAACATCCGTCTGAAGATTGTTGAGGAGGATATGAAGGCGGAGATCGGAAGCTGTGTGGTTGGAGAAAGACGCATGGTTGAACTCCTTGACCGGTACGGCGTGGACGTCTATGAGGCACACAAAGAATACCTATTCGATTCGACCGAGAAGATGATGCGTGCAGAGATCCGAAGCATTCCGAATGGGGTTTACTGCGGCGAGGCAACGGGATACTACGACGGAAGGACCCCGGGTTCGAAGTATACAATCCGGGTTAAGATCACGGTAAAGGATGAGCGTGTCACCTTCGATTACACGGGTACGGATCCACAGACCTCTGGATTTGTTAACGGGACATACACGTCGAGTGCCTCGGCCACCCTTCTCACATTCCTTCAGATGGTTAATCCCGATATCCCTCACAACGATGGAATGGTTCGCCCACTGGAAATTGTCATCCCGGAGGGGACGATCCTCAACGCTGCCTATCCAGCGGCAACGACCTATGGCAACCACCTATGTCCGATCAATGCCAATGCCATCATGAGGGCGCTGAGCCCTGTGATTCCAGACCGTGTCACCGCGGAATGGAATGCCCTCCTCTGCAGCCTGACTACGGGAAACGACCCGAGGAAAAACGCCCCTTACGTGGATATCGGATTCATGGGGCTCAAAGGGGGTTCGGGAGCCATTCAGGGCACCGATGGCTACGATCACATCGGCATGATCGACGCTTCAGGGGGTGTGTTGGACCAGGACTATGAGATGTTCGAGCAACAAACCCCCCATCTTCTCCAACAGCACGAGTACTGGACGGACTCCGCAGGGGCTGGCCAGTGGCGAGGTGGTCTCGGTGTGGTGACGGTCTTCAGGATCGGCGGAGAGAACACGAAGGTGGTGACCTTCGGCGAGGGTGATGTGGAGGCGCCTTTGGGAGTTCATGACGGAAGACCGGGCACCCTCAACAAGATCGAACTTCAATACCCAGATGGCAAGCGCTACCTGTGTAAGACGAAGGATCTCGTTCAAAACGTCCCGGCGGGAACCATCTACTCCCAAGAGGCAGGAGGTGGTGGCGGGTACGGTGATCCCCTTAAGCGTCCGATCAAGAAAGTTCGGGAGGAGGTAAGAAACGGAATCATCTCTGTCGAGAAAGCGCGTGAGGATTACGGAGTGGTAATTGATCCTGAGACGTTCGAGGTCGATTCGGAAACAACCCGTTCCATTCGGGAATAGTCCCTGCCCAATGGTGTTTTGCGGGTGAGTGTGGGATAATAAACTGAGGTTCCAATCTCCGGGCCACGAAGCAGGGGCAAGGGACCACTTACAACAGGTTCGTGATTGGAGTTTTCTTTCCCGGCTCAGCCGGGACTGCATCTATGGATCGAGGCATATGTGTGGATAGGAGAACGAGAAAATGGTCAAGTTACAAAAAATCGTCGTTCCCACGGATTTTTCAGAATCCTCGAGAGAGGCCTTGTGCTATGCAGGTGCGCTTGCGGAGCGCTATAAAGCAAAGGTCCTTCTCCTCCATGTTTTGGAATCCGACGTTATGGAACCCCTTCGAGCGGTGGAGGGAGGTCAGGATCTGACCAAGAGACTGAAGGCTGACAGGCAGAGCTACATCGAGAGCCTGATGAAACTGGAAGATGTGGCGGCCATTGAAGTTGAGTCGCGTATGGTGGAGGGGTCCCCTGCTTACGAGATCATCGAGGCTGCAAAAGATTATGGAGCCGAGCTAATTGTTCTCGGCACTCATGGGCTGACCGGCTCTCAGCGCGTGTTTTTTGGGAGTGTTGCGGAACGGATAGTTCGGACGGCACCGGTCCCGGTCCTTACGGTGAGGCGACCGGAGCATGGATTCGTGGAGTGCTCTGTCGGAGCGAGGCGCCTTGTGGGGTTGAAAAATATCCTCATGCCGACGGATTTCTCTGAAGCCTCTGCTTATGCTGCGCGTTACGCGTGTGCACTGGCCAAGGAATACGAAGCACAGCTTCACGTGCTCCATGTGGCTTGGACAGCCGCCACAGGTCCGGACAGAGAGTTCCTGGAAAAAGAGATGAAAGAGGAAGCCGGCAATTCTATTGTCCGGTTCATGGAGACCGAGTGTGAAGGGCTCAAAGTGATCCGCGAAGTAAAGGCTGGCATACCTTTACAGGAGATTGTCACACAAGCTCGTCGGCGGGACGCCGACCTCATTGTGATGGGAACACACGGGAGGACTTTCCTCAAATACGCGCTCCTTGGGAGTGTGACCAGCAAGGTGGTCCGGAAGGCCCCATGCCCCGTCCTGACGGTAAGACATCCAGGGCACAGATTCGAAATGCCGTGATATTCGACGTCACCTGAATCATCCCTGACTAAAACTCGGCCAGTTTTCTCAACAGTGGGGTCAGGTCTGGGACCTTTTCCTCGAGTGCTTCCCATTCCGCTTCGTAGGCCCTATCGACGTAGGACTTGGCGTCAGAAGGCGAAAAACGAATCCTTTTCACCCCCGTTTTTTCCACTTCCTCCCATTCTGTGGCAATCGCTCGATCAAAATATCCAACCATGTAAGGCTCGAACCAGGCGGTAATATTCCGGATCTTTTCCTGCAGAGACTGGGGAAAGCTTTTCCAGGTATCGAGATTCATCAGGATGGTGCGGTTCTGATTGTAAAATGGATGATCAATGACGGACTTGCAGATGTCAGTCCAGCGAAGCTGTCTTGTGCCCATGATTGTCCAGGCAGCCCCTTCGACTGTGCCGCTCTGTAAAGCCGCGTGAGTCTCAATGAGGGTGATGGGTATGGGGATCGTTTCAAGAGCCCTCATGAAACGATCATAAAGGGGCACTGTCCGGATCTTCCGCCCTCTCAAATCCTTCGGTGCGTTTACAGGATCTTTGAGCCAGAGGTAATAAGGACCGTGTAGCCATCGTCCCAGGTACACCGTGTTGATCCTTTCGTGGCGCTCCACCATGAAATCATAAAACCCTCCCGGCCTTCTCTCCTCCCACGGGGTGAGCTTGGACAGGGTAAATGCGACCGCCTCGGGCAGAATCGATTGATAATCGGACGTATCGCTGAAAGCCACCTGGACGGCACCCTTTCTCAGTGTCTCCATTTGTTCCCGGCGAGGAATGACGTCGAGTCCCTCGAGGTACTCAATACGCAACTCTCCCAGGCAGTATTCGTTGATCCGTTTGACCCACTCCACTGTCATCACGGCAAGGGGATGATTCTTTGGAAGAGAAGAGACGGCTTTCAACACTTTTTCCTGTGTCCTTGCTGGGCCAGAGAAGGATAGAGGTATGAGGACAGCCGCCATCGAGTAAATGAGAAGTTTTCTCATCACGACACCTCCTTTTCGCCGATCTCCTCGATCGTCAGTTGTCACTTGTCTCGACCTTCATTCACCCTTTTGGCGTGGAGGGAAGTTCATGCGCCGACGCTCCCCTCCCTGAATCGATTGACATCCAGTCTCAAAGGTATATATACAGGATACGGTCGAGTTAGCATAATAGGGGTTGCAAGTCAAGTAGAGGCAATGGATGCCCCAATTCTGCCGCAAGTCGCTCGGGGAAAACGGCGTTCGCTTGTAAAAATCACGAACGGTGGAGTTGGCAGTGGATTACGGAAACCCATTATTCAAAACTCAAGAAACTTCTGGAATTCACGCTGCGGGAGTAAACGTCGAAACCTTCCCCAGGTTCTGCGATGCCTTGAGAGAGAGATCAGGTGGATGAGCGTTGCTCCGGGGAGAGAAGAGTAGGCCTGTGTCTATTACGAAACAGAAAATCGCACGATATCTGAGAGATCTGCCGCCCGGGATTCTCGATTTCGGGGGTATTGAATCTGTTGAAATCCTCGGGATGAGGCCAGGCATTTACAACCTGAATTTCCATGTAGGGGTCAACCAGAGGGAGTTCATCTTCCGTATCAATATTGAACAGCAGAGCGGGCTACCGAATCAGATCGAATATGAATATGGGGTACTGAAGTTTCTCGAAAATCATGGTATTGCCCCAAAGGCCTATCATCTTGACAACAGCAGAGATCATTTCCAGTTTGGAATCCTGATTGAGGAGTACCTGGAGGGGCCTCACATATCCCCTTTAAGGGGAGAGCTTAGGGAAGTGGCGGAGTTGTTGGCGAGGCTTCATGCGCTTAAGCCCGGGGACGTGCCGTTCACAGTCTGGAGGCGGCCGTTGATCGATACCTATCAATTGGCCCGCAATGACTTGCTCGACTATGAGGCGAAAAAGACCCCAGAAAGGCGAACGATTGGTCTGGCGAGAAGGGTTTTGAACAACACCGAGACACGATTGAGAGATCACGAGAGACTATTTGACACAGAGAGTCTCAACCATACGGACCTCGCCTGTGACAATTTCATCAAGACACCTGAGGGACTGAGGCTGATCGACTGGGAAAAACCTCGGGTGGACGACCCCAGTTATGATATCAGTTGTTTTCTCTCCGAGCCGGTACAACTTTGGAGTTCCCAGAGGGTTCTGACCGGGGAGGACAGAAGGGAATTCGTAGAGACCTATGTCCGTCTGGCCGGAGTGAGGGAAGATGTCCTCCTCGAAAAGGTGCGAGTCAGAGAGCCTCTGGTCTCACTCCACTGGATCCTATGGGGCGCAAACAAGCTCTGTGATCTCAGGGAAGGTCGGACGACACCAGAACTGATGAGGGTTCACGAGGAGAAGGCAGAGCGATACGAACGAGTCGCCCGACCAGAGAATATCGAGAGGATTCTCGATTCAATGTGAATTCTGCGATAATTCGTGAGGCGGCTCCTCTGAGGGGTAACCTTTCACTGCATCAGAGATGATGCCTTTTTCAGCTTTTCAGGGATCTCATGATGGTTTCTGATGGCCCGAGAGGCCGCAATAGGGATGAAGAAAGGAGAAGGTAATGGCGAGGTCTTCCATTATGATGATTGGCTTGGGAGATTTAGGGGGGCATGTTCTGGAGATTTTGGTGAGAGCCCCGGGGAGCCGTCGGATCGTCACAGCCGATTTGAACGAGGATTGGGGGTATCGAAAGACGAACCTCGCCGTCTTTGGAGCGTCGCAGCTCGGTTACTATCCAGAGGTGGAATTCACGAAAATCGATCTCAACAACATCGATCAGACGGCGGATACGATACGCAAATTCAAGGTAGACATCATTTTCAGTGCGGCTACCCTTCAATCCTGGTGGGTCATCAATACGCTGCCAAAGGACGTTTTTGAGCGTCTGGACAAGGCGCGGTTTGGTCCCTGGCTCCCCATGCAGCTCGCATTGGTCCATAAGCTCATGCAGGCAGTGAAGCAGACAGGTTTGACCATCCCGGTGATTAACGCAGCCTTCCCGGACGGGGTTCATCCTGTCCTTGATAAGGTTGGATTGGCGCCCACAATCGGGATTGGAAACGTCGCAAATCCAGTCCCTGCCATCAGAAACTCAATTGCTGAACGGCTGGGGGCGGCCATGAGGGATGTGAAAGTCTTTTTTGTAGCGCACCACTTCGTGAGCCACTATTTGCCCCGGTTCGGGACCACTGGAGGGGCGCCGTATTATTTGAAGGCCATGGTGGATGACCGAGATGCGACGAAGGATTTGGACATCAAACAGGTGTTCAAGGATCTTCCGACCCGATTTCGCAGGCCCGGTGGTCGGGACGGGCAGATCCTGACTGCATCTTCGGCCGCGACAACTATCCTTGCCATGGCCGATGAGACGGGGGATTTTATGCACGCTCCAGGTCCTTCAGGGCTGCCAGGAGGATACCCTGTCCGAGTTGACGGTGGAGGCGGAAGAGTTGTTCTCCCAACGGATCTGTCCCTTGAGGCGGCCATTCAGATCAACGAAGAGGGACAGCGATACGATGGCATTGATCGCATCGATGGAGATGGGACGACTTATTTTACCGAACAGGCTGTCGCGATCATGAGGGAGGTGGTCGGCTATGAGTGCAAAGTCATGAGACTCGAAGAAACGGAAGAACGAGCGAAGGAATTGGATGCGAAATTCAAGGAACTCGCGGGAAAATATCGCTAACCGTCTTCCAAAGAGCACATCATTCCCTCCTATCGCGTCCCAAAAGCATTCTATGACATTCACACCAAAACTGATCGCACCTATCGAGGGGTCAGAATCTAAAACCCGAAGCACGGGCGAAGCGTCCCGCGACGGACCAATTCGAAATCCGAAAGAATATCAAATTTCAAATTCTCCAATTTTGAAGACGTTTTGGTCATTTGACATTCGGATTTGTTTTCCGCCTCAGGCGGAATATTCGAATTTCGGATTTAAGATGTTGGTTCTCAGGACACCATGGGATCGGGTAGATTGTGCAACCTATTACTGAGATACGACACGAGCCTGGATTGTTCACGAATCCTCAAGACCGTGAATGATCCGGTGTGACCGAGGCCATAACCGAGGTTTTGGCACTACTTTACGGGGAAAAGCCACTTTTTGAATCGTGAGTTCTTTCCAGAGCAGATCTCGTCGAATAGGGCCGCCAGTTTTTTCGTGATCCGCCCAGGTGTTCTCGGAATCGTCCTGTTCTCAATTTTTCTGACGGGTACGATCTTCTCAGGAGAACAGCAAACCATGATCTCATCGGCCTCCATGAGGGCTTCGGGTTTCACCCGCTTTTCAGCGGTCTTGATCTTGATCCGATCGGCCGCTTCCAGAATGGACTTCCGCGTTACGCCCTGCAGAACAGTTCCAAGTGCGGGCGTTGTGAGTATCCCCTTGTGGACAAAAAAGACGGATTGAATGCTCCCCTCGGCAACGAAACCCTCGGTGTCGACCATGATGCCCACGTCAAAGCCCCGGTCTCTCGCTTCCTGTCCTGCCATCATTCCATTGAGGTAGTTAGCCGCAACCTTGGCCTCGACGGGCACGGTTTCTGGATGGAGCTTTTTCCATTTACAGATGCAGGCCGAAACGCCTTCTGTTCGTGAGAGAGAGAGTCCCCCGAGGTCGAGGGCAGGATCAATGGCCACAATGCAGATGTCAAGCGTCTCCTGGGGAGAGAGGATCTCAAAGGCAATGTCGTGATAATAGCAGACAAGTTTCACAATTCCTGCGTTCAAATGGTTGGTCTTCACTGTCGTCAGGACCGCTTCCTGGATAGCCTCCTGGGAGAGGGGGAGGTCCATAGAGAGAAGTTCAGCCGTCCTGAAGAGGCGAGCGATATGCTCATCGAGCCGAAATACGGCGGTTCCCTTATCTGTCTTATGGAAACTCATTACCTCGAAAATCGCTGAACCGCGGGCCAGGCTATGGGACATGATGTGGACCGTGGCCTTTTCCCATTCGACGAGTTTTCCATTGAGATAGACCGTCCTATCACTCAGCATGAGTTTGTCCTTCTCGATTGGATTTTTTATCCTACAAGGTTAAATCAATGAAGGAGAAATGTGAAGCCCCCTGGCAAGCGTAGGAGGTTTCAGGATGAAGGGTCTCAGTTCTGACCGTGAATTCGGCACCTGGAGCCCCGTCCCGGTCTCGCAGAGGTTCCTGTGGTCACAAAGGAGGGATCACTTGTCTGAGAGCCCGTACTTTTGCATCTTGTATCGGAGAACTCGTTCGCTGAGTCCGAGGCTCTGGGCAGCTTTGGTCTGAACGCCTCTGTGCTTTTCAAGAGCCTCCAGGATGAGATTCCTTTCGATCTGTGAAAGTATTGTATTCAGAGACTCCCCCTCGGCCTCAAGATGGAGTCTACCCTCTTTCAACTCTTCCTGAACCTGAAAAGGGAGATCTTGCACGGTGATGACATCTCCCCGGCTCACGACTAGGCTTCTTTCGATGATGTTCTCCAGTTCTCGGACGTTTCCTGGGTAGTCATATTGGAGCAATAGGTCCCTTGCCTCTTTCGAGATTTTCGGTACGGCCCGACGGTTCTTTTCACTGTATTTCTTCAGGAAGTGATCGATCAAAGGAGGGATGTCTTCCCGCCGTTCCCGCAAGGGAGGCAGAAAAATAGTCACAACGTTGAGTCGGTAGTACAGGTCGTCCCGGAAGGTCTTTTTGTGAAGGGCTTCCTCCAGGTTTCTATTGGTCGCCGTGATAACCCTGACGTCGGTCCCTATGGTCTGATTGCTTCCGACTCGCTCGATCTCCTTCTCCTGGAGTACCCTCAGCAGTTTCATCTGAAGGGACGCTGAGAGGTCGCCGATCTCGTCCAAAAAGATGCTTCCCGTATGGGCTTGTTCGAATCGACCGATTCGTCTTTGAACGGCTCCGGTGAAAGCACCCCGTTCATGACCGAACAATTCGCTCTCCAGGAGATTCTCTGGCAGGGCTGTACAATTGACCTTGATGAACGGCCTGCCCGCTCTGGGGCTGGCGTAATGGATCGCATTCGCAATGAGTTCCTTTCCCGTTCCGCTTTCACCCCGGATGAGAACCGTGGCCTCGCTGTTAGCGGCCCTTCCCGTCAGGTTCAGAACCTCTTCTATTTTTCCACTGGCGTAAACGATTTGATCGAAATGGTATTTCTCGCGGAGTCTTTCTTTCAGCTCACGGTTCTCGCGCTGGAGAAGAATGCTTTCAGATACTCTCTCGATGAGAAAGAGGAGCTCGTCCAGATCGATCGGCTTTGTGAGGTAATCTGCCGCGCCTACTTTCATTGATTGGACCGCCGTTTCGATAGTTCCGTAGGCGGTCATCATGACCACCGTCAGCTCAGGATTGACCTTTCGGAGTTCACGGAGGGTTTGGAGGCCGTCCATATGGGGCATCTTGTAGTCTAGGAAAACAAGATCAACAACCTGACGTCGAACTGCGTCCAAGGCCTTTTTTCCACTTTCGACAGATGAAACGGAAAAACCCTGCTGAACGAGAAAGCCTTCCAGCATTTCCCGTTGCGTCTTTTCGTCTTCCACGATCAATACTTTCAAATCCTTCGCAGCCATGGCATGCCTATCATGAGATTTGTCGTAGAACCCGATCATTCGGGTCCTTTAACCGGGAGGAGGATGGACACGGTGGTCCCCTCTTCCACTCGACTTTCGATGTTGATACTTCCTCCGTGTTCCTCAATGATTTTACGCGCAATGGGAAGGCCCAATCCAAGACCTTTTTCTCGCGTCGTGTAGGAGTAGTCGAAGACTTTCTCGATCTTCTCCTTGGGGATGCCCTTCCCGGTATCGGAGACTGTGACCCTTACCCAGTCTTTTCTCGCTATTTCAGCTTTTACTTTCAGATTTCCCCCAGACTCCATGGCGTGAACGCCATTGGTCACGATGTTGATGAGCGCCTGAGTGATTTTTCCTTTATCCATGCCGAGAGACGGTAGTTTCGGATCTACCTCATTGTGCATCACAATGGATCTTGCCTTGAACTCTTCGCCAAAAAGGACGGAAATGTTGTCGAGAATCTCAGCAAGAGAGATGGGGGTGAGCGTCAGTTTGTAAGGTCTAGAAAAGAGAACAAACTGGTCGACAATCTGGTTTAGCCTGTTGATCTCCTCACGCATGACCCCCATGAAGCGACCATACTCCTCCACGCGGGCCTTTTCGCGAGGGACAAACTCCCTTTGGAGCCGTTGAATGGCCATTGCAATTGCATTGAGGGGATTCCGGATTTCATGAGCAAGGCCTGCGCCGAGTTTTCCGATGGCGAGGTGTCTTTCAGCAGCCTGAGCTCTGATTTCCATCTCCCTAAGTCTTCTGAAGTGTCGGGTTTGATTGACGTGGATCAGGGTCACCCCGGCGATGCTGAGGGCCAGAAGCACCGCCACGGTTAAGACGACATTTCGCTTCGAGAGGGAGAGAACCTTCTGGATCTCCAAGGTGGACAGGCCAACCTGGATCATACCGTATGGGTTTTCGTCGAGGTGGAGGGTTTTTGCAACTTCGAACACCTCTTGCTTATTCGGCATCACCCGGAAACGAGATTCGATTCTGCTTCCCTCCAAAACCGATTGAAGAGAGGGCGGTCCCAGGATTTCGTCCATTTCCCCGCTCCCTATTTGGGCGACCCGAGACAGGGAGCGGTCGAAAACCGATAGATAAAGAATCCCCTCCCCGAAACCCATGGTTTCAAGAACATTCTGGATGGCGAATTTACGCCTGAGATTCTTCATTTGATGGTAATCGACACTCACGGCGATGATCCCCTTCGCGGCAGCTCTTCGTATGGCAACCAGGAAGAGATCTTCCTCCTCCGGCAGAGGGCTCTTGAACGGGATGATCACCATGTTTTGTGTGCCTTCTACAAGGGGGAGGTAGTAGTTAAGGCGCTTTTCAGAGATCTGAGATGGTAAAAGTTCGCTCAGGATTTCGATCTTTTTGATTCCATTCCGCTGGGCGGTGTCTTTCAACTCCGGTTGCGACACTGTCTGGTCAGCGTCAGTTTGGTCTAACGTTATTGCAATTTCCAGAAGATAATCCACAATGGCGTCTTCCAGGGCGAAGAAGCTCCTGGAAGAGGAGATGTTGAGCAGATGGGCTCCTGGAACACCCTCCATGACCTCTATGACGGAGACCGAGTTCTGGATTTCCCTCTCGAGTCCTCGGAGAAGGTTCGCCCCCTGATTCTCCAGGATAGCTTTCAGGCTCTCTCGGGTCCGATTGAGCTCGAAAAAGCCATTCACGATCAGAATGATGATGATGAGACAGCAGAGAAGGGTGAGGTGGAGAGGACCTATAGAAGATCCATAACGACCAGATTTTGTCTCTTTTGCCATCCTTCGTGTCGGTCAGCGGTGTTTATTCACGCTTGTCTTTCATTCTGGGTCTGTCGTTCATCGGACCCCGCCTGCGTCCGCGATGCATGGGTTCCATTCCGGGCCCGTGGTGGATCCCATGATGGGAGGGCATTCCATGCCTGGATACCCAGAGTTCGAACTGTTGGGGAGTCAGAATGTCCCTCACCTGGAGCTGGTAGTCGAGGACCCGTTCTTGGATTCGGCTCTCCAAGGCAAAGACTTCTTGTTGCTTTGATCTGATTTCAGATGCCTTAGATTGGGAGTTGGATAGAAGCCTTCTCAGTTCATATCGCTTGCTGAGGAGCTTGTTTCTGAGAACGGTCATATCCCTCAAGTAATGATCCTGAGTGGATTCCATCTGTTCTATTTGCTTCTCTGTGAGATGAAGGTGTTCGGGAAGGAGAGATCGAGGTTCCCCTGGGCTTCTCCGCTCCGGGATAAGCGGTTGAACCCATTGAGCCCATCCGGAAGAACCTGCGAGGACACAAAAAGAGACCAAAAGGAGAATAGCCGCCCCGATTCTCATGTATTCGCCTTACACAGCTTGATTACCCCAATTCGTGTAGAAAATCAATAGGCATGGGATCGGAGCGAATCTCCCGAGTTCAATCCCATGCCTTTCTTCTAAACTACCAGCAATAACCGCCTCTATAGCCTCTCATATGACCGGAACCAGGGTCCCCCATATGTCCCCATCCATGTCGGGGACCGTGCCCCATGCCATAGCCGTAACCCATGTGATGGCCAGAGCCCATTGGTCCGTTGCCAAAATACCCTTCAGGAAGAACCTCCCGCATAGCCAGTCTGTGCTCAAGGGCTTTCTCCTCGAGCTTCTGTCGGATCCCGGTGATCTCTCTCTGTTTTGCTTTGATCGTTTCGGGGTCGCTCTTGGGATCGACCCAAAGGCCCTGCAATTCGAGCCGCTTCTGATAGAGTTCCCGGCGGAGTTCAATGGTATCCTCGTAGAACCTCTGCTCCTGGGCCTGGATTTTCTCCTGTTGTTCCGGCGAAAGATCCGAGGGATACCCATAGGCGGCACCAGGGAATCCATAGCCCTTCTTCCCCCATGGTTCATGGGCGAAGGCTAAGCCGCTCATGAGCATAAGCGCCGTTATCACGGCGACAGTTGAGATGGTGCGTTGCGTTTTTCTCATCGTCCGACCTCCTTGGTGAGTTTGGATTGTCTTGCTAGTCAATTCAAAATCGCAAGGGCCATGCCAAGGTGAAGTATTATTTGTAAGTAACCGATATTAAATAATTATTACGATCTATTCATTGAAATACTTCGGCCTTGAAGACTCGCGATTCGACAAAATTGTCGAGTTTGACTCAGTGCCTCGGCATACTTTCTCTATCTCTTGCAATAGCTTACGAGCATTCGACAGATCTAGACCGTTCTCGACATTCTCGTCGAACTCGAGCCGAAAAGGTTCCGAAGAAGTCCCTATTGATTTTTTGGGGCGTCTGGCGTACAAGAATTTAACCGAACAGGAAATGAGGAGGCCCTATGAAAGCTGTGGAATTCAAAGCCATCAAAAAGGAAACCCTCATTCTCGATCCCAAGCAGAATATGGCTCCCAAGGCGATTCCGAGTGAGATCCGCAAGGACCCCCTGACCGGGCGGAATGCGAGAATTTGTCATTTCATGGCCCTCAACTGGGAAAAGCCTGACTTCAACAAACTCGTGAGTGGAACCGAGGCGTGGTGTCCATTCTGCCCGGACAAGGTGCTGAAGGTGACCCCCTTCTTTCCAGAGGAGATCCTGCCCGAAGGGAGGCTTATGTCGGATGACATGGTTCTCTTTCCCAATATTGCTCCTTATGACAGCCTTGGTGCTGTGGCGACGATGGGCAAGCGTCATTTCATCCCGATGACCGAGATCAGACCAGAGCTGATTGCGAAAGCGTTTCGCCTCGCTATGGAGTTCTTCCGGAAGATCCATGACAAGGGGAATCCAGAGTCGGTCTATCATTTGATTAATTGGAACTACATGCCACCTGCGGGGAGTTCGCTGATTCATGCCCACTTGCAGGTGTTTGCTTGTTCGATCGCACCCAATCTCATGCGGGAGGAATTGGAGGCAGCCAGAGCGTACATGAAGCTGAACGGGACCAATTACTGGGATGACCTGATAGAAATAGAAACGGCCGAGGCGGAACGATACCTTGGGAAGATCGGTCGCACCAACTGGCTGACGGTTTACGCCCCCATGGGAGTTGCCGGAGATGTCCTTGCCATCGTGGATGGCATTCGATCCACGCTTGAGCTCACGAACGAGGACCTTTCTGACCTATCCCTGGGCCTCACCAAAGCCATGGCCGCCTATGACAAGATGGGGATTTATAGCTTCAATATGAACTTCTTTACGGGCCGAGAAGGGGATGACCACGCTCGGGTGCATCTGCTCTTTTCCCCAAGGACATTTTTCAACCAGGCCCTCGGAGCCACAGACATCGGCGCCATCAGAAACCTCTACAATGAGCCCATTTGCATGGCCTTTCCCGAAGAGATCAATGGGATGTTGAAGACAGAATTTTGAAGGACCCAGAAGGAGTTAGCAATCAGAATAAAGGTGGAGCGAACACGTATTCCTCAGGAGGTAATTCCCCAGGAGATAATATGGCGATTGGTCTTTTCCTACGATGGAGATAGGCTATGATGAACTTCGTTCACGAGGCCTCGGATGGGGTGCCTTGGCTTCGTTCGTGATCTATTCTGAATTCTGACTCCTGACTTCTGAATTCAAAGGAACCTAGAGTGGATGGAATTTTTTTATTGATTTTAGTTATTGCCGGGTGGTTTGTCCTAAACCGCTACGTCCTTCCGAAACTCGGAGTCCATACCTGACTCTCCTCCTCCTGTCGTGTCGAGGATCGATCCGAGAATTCAAATGATTCTTGAAAAGAGGATGAAGTTGCCCGCACCGTGGAGGATGAAGGGAGCGAAAAGGCTGCCTGTATACTCATAGAGGAGGGCAAAGACCACTCCGCCCACCAGAGGTATAAGAACTCCGGTCGCTGTTCCGGCGCCAAGGAGGTGGCTGGCGGCAAAAATAATAGCGGAGAAAACGACAGATAACCAAACCCCCCTGTGAGCTCTGATCAAGGTGTAGCAGAGCCCGCGAAAGAAGATCTCTTCGGCAAAAGGGCCGAGAAGACAGACCGATAGGAGGGGAAAAAGCCCCCGAATCTTCACTCCTGGGTTCACAAAAGCCCGCAGATCCACTCCCCAGAGCGTTTGTGTTGCGTAGGAAACCAGAAAAAAACCTGATCCGAGGATTATCGAGACCGCCAGACCGAGGAGTCCGCCCTTAACGAATCCATGCAGACCCACTCCTGACAGAGGAACGGATAGAATTCTGAAAAGCGCAAAGAACAGAATAATGTCCGCGCATCGAACCATCCCGGTCCAGCTCAGCGGGTGGAAGCCTGCGGCCAAAGGGAGGCCCTGCAGGGAGGCCGAGACAACCTCGAGAGCAACCAGCGCGGCTGCAGTGACAAGAAATGCCTTCTCCCTCATCCGCTCCATCCGAGTCTCCTGAGCGCGCGCAAAAGGTAATGTTTCACATACCAATCCTCTTTTCCCCTGAGCCGGGATTCGAGGAATGGAACCACGCTCCTCTCTCCCAGCACGGAAAGAGCAAATATAGCCTTGCAGCGCACAATGGAAACGGGGTCCCGACGCGCTGCCGTTGCCAGTATCTCTCTGTTTTCCATCGAGGGGAGATGAGCGAGAGCCGTTGCTGCCCACAAACGGACCGCCGGATTATCACTTTCCAAATACCTGATGAAGGCCTTTCTCGTCTCTTCATCCCGTGTCTTTTTCTCAGATATGACCCAGTTGCGAATTTCGTCGACATTTTCAGCGGGGAAACCCTTTTCAGACTCCGCAGCATTCCTTGAAAGGAGGTTGTAAATCAAAAGGCCAGAAAGAGACGCAACACACACGATCAAAATGATCCTCGAATACGTGGAGACCATAACGAGGCGGTCCAACGCGAATAACACGAAGAGGGTAATGGCCAGTGGAGAAGCGATGAAAATGGAATAGAAGATCGTTCTCCTTAGCCTACGGATGCTTTTCCCTCCAGTCCATTTCTCGACGGCCTTCATAATCTCGGGGCCTGTGCTGAGGTTTCCGGGAAGGGTCAGATCTGCCGACTCCTGGGTTGAAACAGCGTAGATGCCTCTCTTGAGAAGCCATGATTTCTCGTCCTGTTTCACAGGGATCTCCGTCCAAATCGTGACCTGGGTTCGTTCCCTGGGAGGGGTGATCAGCTCCGCCGTTATCGGGGAATATTGGTAGTAGAAGGCGACCACCTTTTCCCCCAAGGATTTCTGGAGCATATAATCCCGAACTTCGAAGAAAGCCTGTTGCCGGAAAAGCAGGAGAACCATGACGAGAGGGACGAGGGCGAAAAGCGCCACCTTGTGAAATGAAACGTGAGGGATGCTTACGACGAGATGGACAAATCCGAAAAAGCCGAAAAAAAGGAGTAGTTCTAGAGGAGAAAATCCCAAAAGGAGAGAAAACGAGGCTGAAACGAAAACAGCCCATCCCAAACGAATTGGCTTTGAAAGCCTAAGACGGTCCAGACAGAAAGATCCAGCAAATGCAACAACGCCGAATGTGAAACCGAGTGTGAATGTAAAGAAAATCCCTGCCTTCGCGAGTGAACCCACTTGGATATAGTTCCACATCTCACCGGCCAGGGGAACCGGAACGTACCCAGAGGCGGCCAGGGCTTCCAGTTTTGCCATAAACGCCAGGCTAAAGCTTCTCAATCGGAAGTAAGCCCAGATTTGGGTGATCAGAAAGGCGAGGATCTGGATGACAAGAAAAGGTCGGAGATACATCGGCATCCCGAGAGTGCAAGAGGTGTACCAGAGGATTCAGCGCCTTTCCACTCTCACACCTTGGCCGTAAAAGGCAATCCCATCGGGGCGATCCGTGAATCTTCCCTCGACTAGCCGGTTGCTGCCCCAACCGTACTTCAACCATGGCCCGCGGCCCACGATGACCGCCGAGGGATGGAGTCCCTTTTCGGCTTTGAGTTGAACCGGCATCTCCCCAAGGGGCGAGATGATGACTCCCAGCTCTCCCGCCTTAAGTCCCAAATTCCGAAGTGTTGATGGGGCCAAGAAAGCCTCGGGTGTCAGGGATTCATGCTCTTCGGGCAGGATCTGGGAGTGGATGAATTCCTTTCTAATGAGCGTCAAAAAGGTCAGTGGATAGTCCGGATCGACCGATTCATCTGGTGAAATCTCTGTCAAAAAACGAAATCTTCCGTCTCTGTGGTCGAAACGCCCTCCCTCGAAGGCAACGGTGGGACGGTCCGCCTGTGCGGTCCCGTGCTTTCGGAGTCCTTCGAGGGTAGTATCGAGAAAAGCGCTTTCCAGGCTTCGACGGAGATAGCTCTCCCGTTCCTCGAGATCGATCGGTGGTTTCAGCCGACGTCCGATTTCCGCGACGATCTCGAAGTCGCTTTTTGCACCCTCCGGTGGGGGAACGACAGCCCCAGAATAGTTCACGAAGTGGTGGCCCCATGATCCGACGACGTCTTCCTCCTCGAACATCATCGTGCAGGGCAGAACGAGATCGGCAGCCTCTGCCGTATCCGTCATGAAGGGATCGGCGACGGCAACGAAGGGTGTCTTTTTCAAGGCCTGTAAAAGGACCGAGGATTCCGGTGTCTGATTGACAGGATTCCACATGGAAATCCAGACCATGTGAATCGGGGGATCCGATGCCTCAAGAATCGATCGGCCAATATGAGCAACTGGAACGGTCCTCGTGTACCTCTCCTCTCCCACCCACTCGAGGTTGAGGTTTTGTCGGGAGGAGACGCTATAGTAGGCTCCGCCTCCTTGGCGCCCGATGTTCCCGGTAATGAAGGCTAACGCGTTGATGGTTCGGACGCTTTCTGCCCCGTGAGGATACCGCTGTAAGCCGTTACTCAGGATGGTGGCACAGGGATGGTGCTGATGGTAGAACTCCGCAAGAGCCTCAATATCCCGGATGGAAGCATCGCAGCTTTGGGAGAGGTCAGCGAGGGAATACCTGTCGAGAAGGACGGTGAATTGATCGAGGTTGTAGGCCTTCTCTTCAATTCGGGGAGAAATCCCATGCCCTTTGACGGTCTCCTTCGCGGCGGCGATAGCCAAAAATCGGTCCGTGCCCGGGCGAATGCGAATTGTGCGGTCTGCGAATCCTCTATTCTCCTCTGCTCGAGGGGAGATGGAGATGACGGCTGTTCCGCGTCTTCTAGCCTGAGCCACGAGCCCCCCCGTATGGACCGAGCTGACCCCGAGCTTTTTGCCCCAGACCACAATTCCTTTGGCGTTCAGCAGATCTTTGGGATCATTCATTCGTAGGGCGTCAAAATCCTCTATGCAGGCTTCTATGCCAGTGCTATCGCAGACTCCTTCAGGAAGGATCCGGCTTGCGCCAAGGTTAGCAAAGAAGGCATCCTCGACGAGCTTACTGACCCCCTTGGCGGCTCCTCCTCTGAGATGAAGGATCGAGCCGGGTTCTCGGCGTAACGTGTCAATCCTTTCGGCACAGAGGGAAAGCGCCTCATCCCAAGAGATCTCTCGCCACCGTTCCCCCTTTCTGAGGAGAGGCCTTTTGAGCCGACTCGGGGAGGTGAGCCTTTTGGGGAGCCGTTGGATCTTTCCACAGCAGTAGCCGCTCGTATAGGGATGATCGGGGTTTCCCCGTATCCTGGTGATTCTATCGTTCTCTTTTTCGACCAGCACGGAGCAGGCATCGGGGCAGTCGAGTGTGCAGGCGGATAGGTAGGTTTCTCTCATATGGACTCTTCTCACGGATGTGTCTCAAGAGTGCTCTTGCTTTTTCAGAAGATTTTTTGTTAAATCTAACCTTGCTTATTTCGTCCTTTCAATACTGTGGGTTCGTGCTCGTGTAGCCCACCAGTTTATGACACGAAGGGAAGTGTTTTTGCCGAGTTCGGATCACAACCTTTCGGCCGATAACGGCGCCCCCGCCCCATTCACGCGGCCCGGTTATTCCCGCAGCGGCATTATATCAGCTAGAAGATGGTTTTAAAATGAGCAATTCTCGTTTCGATCCATCCTGGTGGGGGTAGCCCTTCGGTGATAACAGTCGGGGAGTAGAGTCGTTTTGAAAAAAAGGTCTTCCGCGCTTCTTCTCATCGGCTTCGTGGTGGTCGTGATTTTGGGAATCGGTGTGGCCTACGTCCGTTTCTACCTCGGAGCCAGGTTGGCCGAGGAGGCACTCAAAACGGCGATTCAGTCGGGTCTCGGTGGGAGGGCGACCATTTCGCGGACCGTGATTCATTGGTTGGGTCGTCCTGGAATTGAGTACCGAGGGCTCTCCATTCGGGGTGACGACGAGGAGGCCGGCTGGCTCACGGTTAAACGGATGATCGTTAGACCCGAGCTCGGGAGTATCTTTTCAAAATCCATCGAGTGGAAAAGCCTCGAACTTGAGGGCCTGGTGGGACGGTTTACCGGAGGGGTGGGGTCGTTTCCCATGGAGTACCTGGTTTCGATGCTTCCGAGGGTCGATTGGTTCGAGGTCAGAGGGGGGACGCTTGCATGGGGTGAGAGGGAAATCCGAGACCTCTTTGTCTCTCTTGGCAATCTCTCAACGGCGGGACCATTTCCGGTGGTGCTGAAGGGAGCCCTGAAGACGAAAAAGGGTCCTCCCGCGAGGGTTTCGGTTCATGGACTGGCTCATGGATCCTCTGAGGAATGGGCCCCGTGGGACCTCAAACTCTCGGCCAAAGTCAAGGCAAAAGGTCTCGATCCGACGTGGCTCGGTGACCTATTGGCCCGATCCATTCCATCACAACTCGCTGGCAGCAGCCTGACGATCGCGGCGGCATTTGAAGGATACCTGAGAGGTCGGTTTCACTCATCGGGGAGGGTGACCATCGCGGGTGTTCGTTTCTTGGAGGGAATGGACAGGGTGAATGTCGATTTTGCGTTCAGCTGGGATGGCCAAAAACTGGAGTTCCAGAGGATTCGCCTCCAGACCCCGTCCATGCCTCTGGAGGGACGGGGCGTCATTCGTGGGAGACGGGGAGACGATCCGGTGATCTCTTTTCGAGTTGACTGCCCATGGGTATCGATCAGAGGACAGAAAAGCGTGTTTCCCTTTCTTCCTGAGAAGGTCCGTTCCTTCTTGAAATCCATCAACCAGGGAGAAATCACCCTCATGTCAATGGGCTTCACGGGCCCTCTGAAGAGCTTCGGATTTCCTCAAGACGAAGAGTCGCTTCTCCGATGGGGGGGGAAGATCGGTTTCAGGAATGTGGTTTTTCCATGGAGGGGGGAGACCCTTGAATTAAGAAGGGGTTTACTGAATATAGACCAAGGCCGTCTTGGGGGGGAAGCCCTCGGTCTGCGTCTCGGCGATTCAGAGTTGGAGATTTCTCCCTTAACGCTCGCGCGACCTTTCGGCGATCAGTCGATCGAAATGACCCTGAAGGGCGAAGTGAACCTCCCGGACATTTCAAAATGGATTTCCACGGGCTTCATTCCGGAAAAATTGGCGCTTCCCCTTTCGGAGATTGAGGTTCAGTCGGGCACGGGGGAGGTTGATATTCGATTTGAGAAACGGCGTGGACTTCCGATCTCGTCTGCCCTCACTGGGAGTATGTTCCTTAGGGATGCGGCCATCCGAATCCACCACATTCCCGGGACTTTTGAGAAAATGAATGGGCTGGTAGAGCTATTCTCCACGGGCATTTCAGTTCGTGACGTTCAGGGCAGGTGGCGGAATTCGACCGTGAGGGCGAATGGCTCGGTGGCTATCCGTTCTTCAGATCATTCAGAGATTGACTTTTTGATGGAAGGCCGACTCGACCTGAGAAACCTTCGTGAAATTGAGTCATGGAGGTTGCTGCCTGTTGATATACGTAAGGTTCTCCAGGAGGTCAACTCCCCCGCAGGGAGCGGAGACTATGTTGTGGCGGTAAAAGGCCGAGTCGGGTCGGGTGATGACATTGAAGTCAGTGGAGAGCTATCGGTGAGGAAAGGGTCCTTTCGACTTTGGGACGCCTACCCTGTGGAACGGGTTGACGGCCAGATTTTCTTCTCGAGAGAGAGGATTTCGATCCCTCATTTGCAGGGAAACTGGAAGAATTCGGATCTGGCGTTGCGGGCAGCTTTGACGCGGCCCGGGGCGAAGTTCTTCAGGGACTTACGCTTCTCGGGGGTCTTCGATCTTCGAGACATCGCAGCAGAGCGTTTCGAGCGCGGGTCTCCAAGGACGTGGAGAAAATTCCTCAAACCTTTCGAGTTCTATCGCGGAAAGGCGCTTGTTGAGGTGAACAACCAGAAGCGCCATGACGGGGCCTCCGTCGATGGCCACATCACCTTTAAGGAGGCCGAGGTTCGTCATGTGCCTGTTTTCCCTCCCCTCACCGACGTCGAGGGGAGGGTCTCCTTTCACGGAAAGGGTATTGAGACTGTCGATGTTGAGGGAAAGTTCGATTCGAGTCTCATTCGGATTCGGGGCGATCTGGCTCCGGCGTCCGGAGATTCCCAGCCTTTCCTCTCCATTCAGGCGGAGCGCGTCGACTTTGAGAAGGTGATGTCCTGGCCTTGGACAAGCGGTTATTCCTTCGGCCGGAAGAGTCGACCCCCGCTGGCGGTTCGGGTTCGGGTCGACAATGGGGGCTTCAGGGAGATTCCGTTCTCTGATGTCCAGGCGAGACTAAAGTTAAAGGGTGATCGGATCTCTTTTGAGGAAGTGACTTTCATCTCAACCCAGGGTCAGGGTTTAATCAGGGGATGGCTCGGTCTTGGGAATGACGGTAAAGTATCCTTCGAATTTCGACCGTATTTTCTCAAGGTCGAGACAAATCCGATTGTGAGAAGCTTTCAAAGTGGAGAGGGCGAGCAAGAGTTAAGCGGGTTATGTTCTGCCCTTGGCGTCATACGGGGAGGTGGGAACAAGGCTGAGGAGATTGTCCGATCCCTGAATGGAGAGATTGGTATCTTTCTGGAGGGGGGAAGGATCGGACAATTCGGCGTCTTGGCACAGGTATTCTCCCTTCTCAACCCCTCTCAGCGTGATGGGGACGATTCTCCAGATCCAAAGACAGGGGGATTGACTTATGGGACCATTATGGGAAAGGTCACCCTCAGGGAAGGTCGGGCCTCGACCAGCGATCTTTTACTCGACAGTGATTCCATAAGAATTTCGGCAGTGGGAGACTTTGAGATCCCCTCCGGCGGTCTGGATCTGCGGCTTGGACTTCGCCGAGTCGGTGCTCGGGGGAAGGTCATCAGAACAGTTCCTGTCTTTGGAAAAATTGTGACCACCGATCGGGGGAGTTTCATCCATTACTACCTCGAGGTGAAAGGCACGATCGCTGAGCCAGAAGTGAAAGGGATTCCGTATCTGTCGCTTTCTGACGGCGTTTCTGGACTCATACACGAGCTGCTAGAGACGCCGAGAAAGGTGGTTCCCTTTCAAAGACAGCCGGATTTAGAAGAATATTTCGACCAGAGAAAGCATCCCCACCCCTAGCCTCCATGATTCACGACTCTTTAGTATTCATGAATTCAGATCCGTAAGAAATTGAAAATCGCTGTAGTCGGTTTCGGCGGCGTGCTTTCGACCCGCTCAGGGCCACTCGAGCCCACAGCGTTCCCAAGAGGTGGTTTTGACGCTGGCCTGATTTTTTGAGAGGAAGAATCAGGCGACCCACTGAGCCCCTTCGGGGGCCATGCAATAGAGCGTTCACAACAAATCGCGTGGTGGGACCCAATCAATTGATACGTGTGAAGCGTCGATGCTTTTGACCCGAATCGGACGCTCGGCGATTCAGGTCAAAACTCAGAGATCTCAGTGTGCTCTGCGAAAGATGGAGACGGACTTCACGCGCTTGCACTCGTTCTGAGGGGAGGGCTGAAAAGGCCGTGGTCGCAATCCTTCGACAAGCTCGAGACCCTTCCTCAAAGGATCGCCAGGAGTTGGAAACCAGCGTTCCTCCCCCGCGACAATAGAAAGGATCATGGTTGCTCAAGGAGTGCGGAGCTCAACAATCTCACTCGTGCGAGGGTTTTTGCAAAAAGACTCCTTTGTGCGGTTAAAATAGCCGAGGAGGAGATGGGGAAAGGCCTCTCGGAGAAGCCTGAGCATATTCGAAATCCCGATCCCTGGAGTCTTCAAATCCCCGAGTTCATTGAGGTACCAATCTGGATCGATATTGAGGTTCCTCATCTGAATCATGTCGACCCCTGTCTGGCCAACCATCTGAACCAGGGACTCGATTTCACGTTTCTGGTCGGTAAATCCCGGGAAAACGAGGAGGTTAAGGGATACAGCGATTTTCCTCTTCTTGGCTCGCCGAATTGATTCGAGGACGTCCTCGAACCGATACCCCTCTGGTTGATGGTACCGCTCGTAGTACTTCGGCCTGGCGCTCGCGAGAGTGATTCGCAGGGCGTCCAAGCCTGCTGCGGCAAGTCGGTCTACGACCTTGGGAAGGCTCCCGTTAGTGTTGACATTGATGGTGCCCTTGAAGGTCTTTCTTCGAAGCGTTACGATCGTCTTTTCCAAGAGTTGATCCTGCAAAAGGGGCTCACCCTCGCAGCCCTGCCCAAAACTAACGATCGCCCCCTCAGCCCTGCTCATGTGAGGCAGTGCCACCTCGACGATCTCCTGTACGGTGGGAACAAAAGAGATCCTGAGGTGAGAGGCCTTGCAACCCTTCAAGGGCTGAGCAGATAAGCATCCGAGACACTTGGCGTTGCAACCGGGCGAAGTGGGAACGGGGATCTCCCACCGTCCATAGAACACGTTTTTCGCTGCGAAACAATGGTAGCTGAGGGCACAATGAGAGAGTTGCTTGAGGAGACGATTGCGGGGATAGCGGTGCACAAGTTCTTGAACCCGAACCGCGAGTTGCTCATCGTTTTTGAAGAATCTCGGATGCCAATGGGGGTTGGCATCGAGAGAAATCCCTGAAACCCAGAAATCGCCATCTCTGAATCCTACAGCCCCGTAAGCCCAGAGCGGGAGAATAGGGTGTTTCGTCTTCAGATGCGTGGCTGGCAGCAAACATCTTAAGTAGCCAGGGGCCAAAAAGGCCGCCACGGCGGTGCATTCCAACTTACGGCCGTCGATGACCGCCTCCTTTACGGTCACGAAATTCTTCGATTCGGGATCCCATCCCACGGGATAACGGCCAGGTAGGGTGAAGAGTTGGCTTCCCTCGGGCAGTGGCGTCAGGCTGTCTGCATCGCCCGGCCGGTTCTCTCGTGCGGACTGAGCAGCCATGTGCAGGCTCGGATGGTCGAAAATCTGACCTTCTGGATCCGCGAAAATCATCCTGGGAAGGGGAGTACCGACTTGGGAGTGCACCGCTTTTGCTCTCCTCCGACTCGGGGTATGCCCCGACTGGTACTTGGATGTCCTCAGTGGTTGAGGCTCCAGTCATATGGCTTGTATCGAATTCTGATCCAGTTTGAGTTGTTTCTGAGGAACTCCTTTTTCTCCCCGTCATCGAGGTATCGGATGAGAAACTCCATCAGATCGTCCTGGGTTCCGAAATCGGCCCGATACCATTTGAATATCTGAGAAATTCGTAACACCCTCCCCTGAGGAACGATTTCAACCTCTTGGGAGTTGACAAAGCTTTGGGCCGCCAGTTCAAGCTGTGTGTCGATTTCATCAGCCGAGTAGAAACCAATGGGAGGGCATGACTGGGAGCCACAGACCAAAGTGAAATGAATTCGATTGTCCATTGGCGAGACGATGAAGTCACACCGCGGATCGTTACCGGAGAAGGCCCTCCAAGGTCGATAGGGAATTCTTCTGTTTTCACGAAGAATTCCGTGTTCAATGTCGTTCAGGGAGAAAAGGTAGCCCCCGATATCGTATCTGACGCGAGTAAAGAACCCGCGCTTCTCCTTGACTGAGTCCTTGATTCTCAATTCCACGACTCCATGGACGACCATGGTGTTGTAAAGATTGATCCAAAAGGCCAGCCGCTGCTTTCGCTCTTCGAGAGATTTCAAATCATACTTTTTCAGAAGGCCAGCCAGTCTCACATAACGGTTGAACTGGGCAGTCCCTCGCATGGCAGCGTATCGGATTCTTCCTTTTTCGAGATCGAAAAAGGCGGCCTGAAGGTCACCGATTCCCTTTCTGAGAGCGATGTCGATGGGTTCACTCGGCTCCCTCCCTGAAGCGGCCTCTGAGTTAAGGACAATATCTCTTAATGCCATAGGAACGCTCGGGTTCCCCTGCCTAAAAGCGCTTGGGGTGGTATAGTATTTCCTGTTTTACCCTTACGAGCTCTTCTGCAATCTTGTAGGGGAGACAGATATCATCGCCGACAACACCCAGTTCAGCTTTTTCGAGCAGTTTGCCATGGAAATCTGAGCCTCCAGTCGTCACCAGCCCGAGTTTCCTGGCGAGTCTCTGATACTGGGCAGTTTGCTCGCGGGTGTGATCAGGATAGAAAGCCTCGATACCCTTCAAGCCGTCTCGGGCGAGTTCTGCCACCAGTTTTTCAAGATCCTCTGGGATGCAATTCAATGTAAAGGGATGAGCCAGAACAGGAACTCCGCCGGCCCTCAAAACGACTTGGATGGCTTCCCTCACATCGAAACGAAACTTGTCCACATACGCCGGAGCCCCCTGCGCCAAGTAGCGATCAAACGCTTCGTCGAGAGAAAAGACATATCCCTTGTCCACCAGGACCTGAGCAAAGTGGGGTCTCCCAATCTGTCCTCCTCCTGAGGCCGCCACAACCTCCTGATAGGTGATGTCGATGCCGAGATTCTGCAACTTGTCCACGATTTTCGGATTTCTTTCAGATCTCGCCTGCTTCAGCCGCTCCAATTTCTCCTTGAGAATGCCCCGCTCTGTTTCAACAAAATACCCGAGTAGATGAACACTTCCGATCCTGGCATTAGCGCTAATTTCAACGCCTGGAATAACCTCGAGTGAGACTTTCTGCCCCGCTTCAAGTGCTTCCCTCACCCCGTCCACCGTGTCGTGGTCTGTGATGGCGATGGCTTTTAGCCGCAGTTTTTTTGCCAGCTGAACCACGTGGGCAGGCTTCAGTGTTCCATCTGAGGCTGTGGTATGGATATGTAAGTCGATTTCGACCATTGCCGCCCGTTCACTTGCAAATTCTAGAACGTCCTGAGAATGCGAAACGAAACGCCGACGCTCCGGGTCACCCTAAATTTATCAAAACCAGGGGGCGACTTCAAAGACAACCGATGGGTCTCATTTGAGGTAATAATCCGATACTCTCCAAACACCGTCTTTATCCAACATTGGGGTCACAGTCTCTAGCGCCACCTTTTTCTTCTCGAAAGAGGTTTCATACTGGATAACCACGTATTGCCCGTCAGGAGCGCCCGGCAGAGTTTTCGTATATCGGCTTGATTTCAGTTTCCTGGAAATCACCCTCCCAAGGGGGATTCTGAAAGCCCGTAACGATGCTTCCCATTGTTCCCTCGTGAGGGCTTCTTTGAAAAGCTGGGCTGCCTCATTCCAGCTTGTTGCATATTGACCTTCATCGACGAGTGACAACCAGGCCCCAGAGGCTGCCACGGCAAGCTCCTCTGGTGTTTGATCGGCGAGGACAGTTTGGCTGCAAAGCAGCAAGAGAGGGAGTAACGATATGGTGATGGCTTTCTCTCTCAGACCGATCATGATGATTCTCCTTTGCGTGACTCAGGGACTGATCACATGGCCTCTATGAATCACGAACCCTGAGTGTTCGTGAATAGGCCCCCGCTGCAAATTAAAGATCTTTGTTGCGGGTTTCGACAGAAAACCTCCCACTCGCTCGGGGCTGGCCCTGAGGAGACTCGATAGGTCCTCAGGACAGATTGTTCATGGAGCCATAAAAATTCATGAATCATCCGGGATAGGTGATCGTCAAACTTGAGCTGTTAATGACCGAGATGAAACAGGTGAGTCGGCTTCACTCCGTGATGACTCAAAAAATCTTCGCCCAAATCAAATAGACTGTGGTTATCGCCTGAGATAACGAAACAACCAGCACGGCCACCAGTATGGACAACGATATCGGTGTTCTGAACTCATCCCGGCCCCTTTTGATAAAGGACGTGTGGATTCCGAAAGCGAACATCCCAGCGAGAGATAGAATCAGCGAAAATATGAGACCAGCGAAAGCGTGCTCAAAGACAAGCACCAATCCCTACATGACGAGAAACACGAACGGGAAATGTAGGATTAGGAAACCAGTGATCGCCCCGGGTAGACCAAACAAATCCCACTCCTTCCAGTAGGCGGAGTCAATTTCGTGATTTATCATTAGGACGGAATTGACCAAGTAGAGCCAAAACAAAAGATCTTCCATGATTCACTCTGCCTCCCCATCGTAAGCATCTTTGGCCCCAAGGCCCAAACGGACCTGTCTTAAATAGCCGGGCCCTTCGACGACCCGCATCATGCAGGGGAGGGGACGGTGAGAAGAAAAACAACAGACAGCGTCCACTTTGCCCACCGCCCTGAATTTCTGGATTCGGGGTTCACGCAGTCACCCGTTCAAATCGCTTTTTCAGACCTCAAAAAGGCTCCGCCCTTTCGGTCAGCTTTGGTGGGCGGCTACATGACCAGGAGGCCAAGGAGCAAAAGGGACACGCCAAAGGCTATCCAGACGTACCCTAAATAGACAGCTTTCCTCCCCGTGTACCCTCGGTAACCTCTGCCCAAATAAGCCTTTTGGGTTCTCACCGCCGAGATACCGGACCCGATTAACCAGGCAGACAATGCGAAAAGGATAATAACGTGTATGAGGGTGCGCATCTGCTCTGATGTCTACTACCAGGTCGTCCCGCAATTATCACAAGCCCATTTCTTCCGACGGAAGAAGATGGGAAGCAGAAACAAAAGTGACGGAATCAGGGACCAAAGTGAATAGCGGTTCGATGAGATTGAGGAAGATCCACACCTCGGACAAATTTCCTCAGGAGAGGATTCGAAGCGGATCTCCTCGGTGTCGGTGAGTTCTCCCGTAGCATCTGCATTGAGGATTTCACGGGCCCGATCCAATGCCTCTTCTGGCACCTGAACTTTGACGCCTCCAACGGCCTCAGAATGTGTCCAATTCACCCAGACGAGGTGCTCATCGAGAACAACGGCCGGAATACCCTCCGCTTCGAGCTTTCCCCTGGCGATGTGGGCCTTGTAAGGTTCCCTAAAGCTGGCGACAGTCTTCATCCGAGTCCCTTCTCGTTTAGACGGCTGAAGGCCGAGCGATTTCCCTGCCCATGTCTGTCGATCACTTTGCCGACTCATCCATTTGCATCATTCCGAAGGTGTTTCCTTCGGTGTCCCTGCATGTAGCGAAATGACCCACTCCAGGGATCGCTCTCTTGGGCTCTATGATCTCCCCTCCACTTGCCTCAACTTTGGCGGCGAATTGATCAACCGACGGAACATCGATCACATTTATCGTGGTGTCCGAGGGATTGACTCTCTTCGCTAGACCGCCGTCGATACCGGGGGCATCTGGGTCACCCGTCTTGATGAGCCAGTAATCGATCGGTCCCTCCCACTTTTCAATTTTCCACCCAAATACATCCCGGTAAAACTCGATTGCCCGTGCGACATCTTCTGCACCGAGATCAAAATGAACAACCCGTAGCATCGATCATCTCCTTGTACTTAGGTGTGACGATTTCCCTTCCGGCTAATCAGCAAGTGCGTCGGCTGCGAGCGAGACGCAGCCGGAACCACCATCTTGCCTTAGCCTTTTCACGATGAAATTTTCAAGAGAGGGAGGCAGAGCCGCCTCCCCATGGTGGGGCTGCATGATCCGGAGTGGCATGGAACCCCGATGCGTCGAACTTGCTTCCTCAGACCCCTTCATTCGTTTCGATCATGAGTTTGAGTCCACCGATGCTTCCGAGGCCGATACGAGTCAGCGTCAATTCCTTTGAGGTACAACTCTTCACACCTGAGACCAGCTGCCGCAAATCACCGCGCCTGTCAGGCAGTCCGAGGTCAGACGCTCATTTCAGCCTTAACCTCGTAATGTTGTGAACGCTCATCAAACCGTA
>JABAOH010001824.1_pt1 | contig 33325 bp, 30 predicted proteins | sample 7062181 | NCBI WGS metagenome assembly JABAOH01 (sample SAMN14538630, study PRJNA623070) | marine sediment metagenome | biome: marine biome [ENVO:00000428]; feature: marine pelagic biome [ENVO:01000023]; material: deep marine sediment [ENVO:00002113]; isolation source: pool of 5 deep marine... | reverse complement strand
TCGCGCGTATCGCCCTCGCTGATGCACCCCGGCAAGGCCGGGATGTACACGGTGTAGCCCCCTTCTTCCGCCGGCACCAGCACCACCTTAACCTTCATAATATCACCGCGAATATTATACCCACGCCGCCGGCGCCTGTCAACCGCTTAGCCGCAAGGCCCCTCGACCGCGAAGCAGCAATTTCAATCAAAAACCGGCCTCGCGGCCGGTTTTTACTTCGTAACATCCGCTCCTAACGGAACAATGCCTTTACACGGCCCATACTCGTAGGCTCTACCGGCGCGTGCGGAGGCGTGCTAGTGCGGTCGTCCGGATTGTACGTCTTCCGCCCGGGAACCTTCGGGTCCGCTTTCCCCTGCGTCCACTTGCCTTCCGGGTCCTGGAGCTCGACGCCGTTCGTGGCGCGGTCGCCGTCGCTGTCCTTGAGCGCGAGCAGCCGATCTCATTTCAAACCGTTATTTTTGAAATCCTGTTGGGACTTATGCTCGGTGTGGCACGTATCGCATCTGAAGACGGAACCGTTTGGGATCCTCGAGACGTACTGGCTATGGCCCAAGGCGACCGTAGCCGCCGCCACGGTCAAAACCAACGCTATCGATAGTCGTTTCGTAGTTACCATCCCATTCGACGATCGGCGGCGGAGGCGGCAACGCCTACGGCGTAGTTATTACCGCGTCGTCCGGGTGTCCGGTGTTTAACGCCCGTTTGAACTCGACGGTCCACGTATTCGTGGCGTCGTTGTACTTACCCTTGGCGTAAACGTCGCCGCGGCTCCCCGACGGAATCTTATTTACGTACGCGGCGAGTTCGTCGCCGTTCTTCCAACCCCTGGAAGAATAAGGAACGGCTTTCGGTTTGCCGGGTACGTTCAAATACAAGAAAGGCGCATTAGCACCCGGGTCGTTTGGCGCCTGGTAGTCTGGCACAGGGAGTTCGCCGTTATCGTCGTAGGCACCGGAGCCATCGTCGTTCCCGCGGCCGCTGCTATCACCGTATTGGTCGTCGGCGTAGGAAACGGGGTCCGTGCGCGTGGCCTTCCAATGCCAGAAATCGGCCTTACCCCTCGTCGGGTGCATCTCGCCGTGGCACGCCACCATACACCCCGCGTCTTTAAAGGTACCGCGTCCGTCCCCGGCCCCGGCGATATCCCACATGAAAAATACGCGGTCTTCGTTCTCGTCGTTCTCGGACCAGGTACCGTTTCTATAGGAATACCGATGCCGCCGCGTATTCTTGGTACCGGTCGGGTCGACCCACGACACTAGGAAATAAATGTCCGAAGCGGTATGTAGCGATTTTAGCGTCGCGGTCTTGATGTTGTTATTCCCGGACATAGGGGCGCAGGCCACGTTCGACGCGGGCGCGTTCGACCATACGCCGTCGACGGAACCGTCAATATCCGGCGGCGAGTTCGTGCGGACGGACTTGACGTGCGTCGCGTCGCTCTTCGCGTTGTCGCCAAACGTGACGTAAAGCAAACTCGCGCCGTTGTGGGTGCCGCCGCTATTGTCGGTAATGCCCAGCGCGAACGGGACCTCGTGGCTCACCCCCGGGATGGTCGAGGTCTCTTCGCCGCAAGAGGAAAACAACAGCGAGGCAATAAGAAACGCCCCCGCAAATAAAAATGAGTTAACCAATTTCTGATTCTTTGCCACGCTGACGCTCCTTCCGTATTGGTTAGGTTTTAAAGCTGTTTATATTTATATATTATTATTATAATAACATATATCTCTTAAACAGTCAAATCTACTTCTTTATATCTAACGCTCACCGAAACTACGCCCAAAAAAACCGGCCTCGCGGCCGGCTCGTTACCCAATATACACGTCCCTAAAATACCTCAAATATATATTGCAAACAGTAATAGATACCTACTAAGACGAAAACGGCGCCCGTTACGCGCCGCGCCCACCACTCGAACTTCTGGACCTTGTGGAACGCCGCGCCCAGCGAGCCGATGCCCAGGCCGATTATTACGGCGAAGGCGAAAACCGGCAGCGCGGTCCCGACGCCGAACACGGCCGGCAGCAATACCCGGGAACCGTACTTTATCGAAAGCGAAATAAGACTGCCGAAGAAGAGCGCCGCCGATATCGGGCAGAACGACAGCGCTAAGATAATCCCCAGCGCCAGCGCGCCGACCAACCCCCACCCCTCGACTTTCTTTCCGAGCTTCTCGCCTACCCCGGAGCCCCCGCGGCCGAACTTTAAGAGCTCGAGCAGGAACAGGCCGACGACGACGAGGACCGGCCCCAGCACTTTATTCATATAGCCCTGGAGGAAGGTCGAGACGCGCGGAACGGACCCAAGGCCTGCGAGTATTACGACCGCCAGGCCGACGTACGCCACCGTCCGCCCGACGGCGTATAGAGCGCCTCCCAGCAACACCTGGCGCGGGTTGCCTAAGCGCTTGCCGATGTACGATATGGCGACGACGTTGCCCGCCATCGGGCAGGGGCTGATCGCCATCAATATGCCGAACCACAACGCCGACGCCGCGCCTATTAAAAGGGCCGTCATTTACTCACCGTTAAAATACGCCCGGACCTCGTCTTGGATATACTTAATAAAAAGTTCCTTATCGCCCGTCAACTGCCACACTTTCATGAGGTTCTTCCAGCGGACCTCCTCGCCGTCGCGGACGTCCGAGACGATAACCGACTTGGCGTACAACTGATAGTCGTCTATATAATGCTTGTTCGCGGGTTCGTCGACGTTGACGAGGCGCCAGACCACGTCACCATCCTTTAACTCTTTGCCAAACCCGGCTTCGACCGCTTCTCTCGAGAAACTCTCGATCTTCAAGCAAGATGTTCAACGCCTCGACGTATAAAAATAAGTAACGACGACCTTGCGGCCGGGGGCGGACGGCATTGTCCCCTCGTCCGACGCAACGTCGCCCGAGGCGGCGGGCGTCGCCGGCGCGGCTGCCGTTTCGGTTCCGCCAGCTTCCAATTCTTGCTCGCCGGTCGCGACGGGAGCGGGCTCCGAAACGCCTTCCCGCACCACCTCGGGTACTTTCGCCTGGCGCACTTCTTTCACGACTAAGTACGCGACGGCCACGGCGACGAAGGCCAGGATTACGACGGTCATTATCGTCTTCGGTTTCATTTAGACAGGATCTCCTTAATCTCGTCCTTGGACGGTACCTTGCCCGCAACCTTTACTTCCCCGTCGACCGCCAGCGCGGGCGTCATCATGACGTTGAACGACATAATGGCCTCGATGTCCGTAATTTTCTCGACCTCGCACTCCAGGCCGAGCTCTCGAGCCGCGGCCTCGGCGTTCGCCGCCAACTTCCTGCATTTGGGGCATCCGGGCCCCAAAACCTGTATCCGCTTCAACGCTAACCTCCTATCGGAACAAGGTCCCGAAGGCCATACCCGTAATAGTGGCCATTATAACTACAAGTAGAATAAATGCCAGCGTCTTCTTGTTGCCCATAACGCTCCGTATGACGAGCAAGCTCGGCAGCGACATCGCCGGCCCGGCGAGTAAGAGCGCCAGCGCCGGCCCTTTGCCCATGCCGCTGCCGATCAGGCCCTCGACGATGGGAACCTCAGTCAGCGTCGCGAAGTACATGAAGGCGCCCGCTATGGAGGCGAAAAAGTTGGCCCGGAGCGAATTGCCGCCGACGGCCGCGCTCACCCACGACGACGGTATTAAGCCCTCCTCACCCGGTCGCCCCAACAGCGCGCCCGCGATGAGTACGCCCAAGAGCAACAGCGGCAATATCTGCTTCGCAAAGGACCAAGTGGCTCCGAACCACTCGCCCGCTTCCCCCTTATCCGTAGCCGCCACGGCCGATGCGCCGACGACGGCGACGGTGAAAGCGATAGCCGGATACCGGGGCAGCAAAGAAGCAAGTGCCGCAGTCGGCGCGGCGACCAGAAGCAGCTTCCACCACTTCACGCCGAACCAAAGAACGAGGATTACGCCGAGCGCCGCCGCAGACAAGCTCGTCAAGAACCACTTTAACGTATAAATCGCGAACCATACCCCCGTTTGAGACGCCGGCTTGCCCCAGTTCGCGAACACGAGAATCCCGACCATCGACGCGAAATATAACACGTTCTGCCACAGCGGCCTCGCCGCCTCCGCCTCGGGCATCGCCGCCTGCGCCTCCGCTTTGGCGACCTCCCCCTTGCGGAATATGAAGTGCATCGCCAAACCGATGACGACGCCGAAGACGATCGCTCCCACCGCGCGCGCCACGCCGAGCTCGAGCCCCAACACCCGCGCCGTCAAAACGATCGCGAGGACGTTGATCGCGGGGCCCGCGTAGAGGAACGTCGTCGCCGGCCCCAAACCCGCGCCCATCTTGTAAATACCGGCGAAAAGAGGGAGGACCGTACAGGAACATACCGCCAGGATCGAGCCCGAGACGGAGGCGACGCCGTACGCCAAGACTTTGTTGGCCCGGGCGCCCAGATACTTCATCACCGAGGCCTGGCTTACGAAGACCGAGATGCCGCCGGCGATGAAGAACGCCGGGACGAGGCACGTCAGTACGTGCTCGCGCGCGTACCACTTGACGAGCGCCAGCGCCTCGAATATGGATCGGTCGAAACGCGCCGTCCCGACCGGCAAGTAAAAACAGGCGAGGAAGACTGCGACGATGGCCGCCAGCACCTTCCACTCTTTCTTCCAATCCATTTCCTAAACGTTCCTTCCCGTGCTCGAGCCAGCGTTACGCGAGAGCGGCTCGCCGTCCGGTAAAGGGCCGCGCCCGATCATTCAACGTAACCGAGCCGCTCTTCCGCGTCCGACTTTATGACCGTCTCAACACAACCGAAGAAGCTCAAAACGCAGGGCATCTTCAAACGGTAGTAAATACGCGACCCGCGCCTTTGCGCTTCGACAATGCCGCACCCCTTCAAAACGGCCAGGTGCTTCGAGACCGTAGAGATGTCGGCGCCGATCAGTTCGGTCAATTCGTAAACGCACCGCTCGCCCCGCGAAAGTTCGTCGACGACGAAGAGGCGCGTCGGGTGTGCCATCGCCTTTATGACCGCGGCCAACGCGTCGAAACGGCCTTGCGTCTTCGGGTCCATAAATCCTCCAATATAGGCTATTTGGTATTATAACCAAATAACCAAATAATTTCAAGAAAAAAATACCGGCGGGTCAATGACGACAACCCCCCGATGTCCCGGACGTTTCGCGGCTCGAATATGACTCTAAAGGTCCACCTTTCGGATGGCGTCGACGGCCCAAGCGAGGTCGGCCTTTCCTACGCTATCCCTGGGCGGCGCGGACCGTGCTCGCCGAAAGCTCCTTGTGGAAGAAGAACAAATTATCGTCGCCGAGCTGCCGCGTCTCGAGCAAAGCCAACGGCGGCGGCCCCGCGAACCGCTCCTTCTTGAACGTCTTCGCGACGCCGAGCGTGCGCTCGCCGAACCCGGGCCACCTCGCAAGTTCTTCTATCGTCCTGAAGGCCAGGCCGCGGCCGTACGGCGGGTCCAAAAAGACGACGTCGTACGGCGCACGCGGGCGCGTCACGTTGAGATAATAGAATACGTCCTCACAGCTGACGCGCGCCACGTCGACGAGGCCGAGCGAGCGCAAGTTGTCCTCCAAGAAATCCACCAGCGCGGCGTCTTTCTCGACGAAGGTAACGCGCGCGGCGCCGCGGCTCAGCGCCTCGACGCCGAAAACCCCCACGCCCGCGAAGAAATCGAGTACCGCGGCCCCCCGTATCGTATCGCCCAGGTAATCGAACAGGGACCGTTTAAGGCGGCCGGTAAGCGGCCGGTAACTTTTACTACGCGGGCCCTTGAGGACCCTTCCTTTGAGGAAGCCGCCGCCTATCCGAAGCGACACGCAGAATCACCGTCCGTAGTAAAGACGGTCCGCAAGGACGCGCGGCAAGCCGACCTCTCTGATCTTCGCGGCCGCCGCCTCCACGTCGTACGCGACGCGCACGAACTCTAGCCGACCCCGCGCGGCATCGTATAAGACGTAACAGGCGCGCGGGTCGCCGTCCCTCGGTTGGCCGACGCTACCCACGTTCACCAGGTACCGGTCGCGGGCGCCAAACTCGCTCGCGGGAACCGCCCTAGGATTACCGTCGCCCTCGGCGACGACACCGCCCTGGTGCGTGTGGCCGAAAAAGACGACGTTGGCGTCGGTCGCGGCGAACGCCTCTTCCGCGTCGGCGACGGTGGTTACGTAGTTGAACTCCTGCGGCCTCACCGGCGTGGAATGAACGAGCAACGCGTCGCCCTCGGTCGCGGTGAGCGGGAAGTTTTGGAGCAGGAGGCAAGCCTGGGGCGAGAGCTCCTCCGCGGTCCAAATTGCCGCGGCGCGCGCGGCGTCGTTGAAGTAATTAATTATCTGGTCGCCCAAGGCCGCGGCGTCGTGGTTGCCGAGCACGACGTAACGGAGCTTCCCCGCCAAACCGCCGGCCGCGTCCGCCAGTTCACCGTCGAGCTCCGCCGGCGCCGCCCCGGCGAGGGCCGCAGTAATTTCGAGGCAACGTTCCGGATCCGCGCCGTAACCGACGACGTCGCCCAAGCACCACAACGCGCCGACGTCGGGGCGGCGCGCAATATCCAAAACGGAGGCGCGGTACGCCTCCAGGTTTCCGTGAACGTCCGAGTAGATAGCTACCTTCAAAACGGCGCTAACCCCCGTCCGTAAAACTACGGTTCACTCTTTGATCACGTAGCTTCGGTAAACGTTGTTCAGGACGCCGTTGATAAATTGGAACGACCGCTTCGTCGAGCCGTACATCTTGGCGATTTCGATAGCCTCGTTCATAGAGGCTTTCGGCGGCACGTCCTCCAAATACAACATCTCGGCCGTAGCCAACCTAAGCAGGTTGCGCTCGATGCGGGCGATGCGGTGCAGCTCCCAATTGTCTACCGACTCTTTAATTATCCGGTCTATGTCCGGTTGGTGCTCGAGCACGGTCTTTACCAAAACCGCCGCGAAAAGCTCGACATCGGTGTCCGCGGGGTGGTCTTCCCAGAACGTCCGCATCGTCGCTTCGTGGCCTTCCGGCCGGACGAGCTCGAGCTGGTAGAGCAGCTTCAAACCCAGCTCGCGCGCCATGCGACGCTTACCCAAACTACTTCCCCTTGGCCCCCAACCTGGCGAAGAGGTCCACCATCTCGAGCGCGGCGAGCGCGGTTTCCCGACCTTTATTGCCGGCTTTCGACCCCGCACGTTCAACCGCCTGCTCGAGCGTGTCCGTGGTTAAAACGCCGAAGATCACCGGGATGTCGGCCTCGAGCGCCACCGCGGCCACGCCCTTGGCCACTTCCGCGGCGATGTATTGGAAGTGCGGCGTGTCGCCGCGTATCACGGCGCCGAGGCAGATAACGGCGTCATAGCCGCCGCGCGCCGCGAGGCGCTTAGCCACCGGCGGCAGCTCGAAGGACCCCGGGCAATAGACCACCGTTATGTCGTCCTCGGCTACCTCGTGGCGCTTGAGCGTGTCGACCGCGCCCTCCAGAAGGCGGCGCGTCACGAACTCGTTCATCCGGCTGAGGGCGACCGCGAATTTTCGCCCCCGGCCCGAGATTATGCCTTCAACCGTTCCCGCCATCCGCGAACCTCCGGGGCACATTTATATAGCTTAACCAAAACGTTTGACCGAACGCCGGCCAATCCAACCGTCTAGCGCTCTTAGCTCTCGCCCTCCTCGCCTCCCCCTTTGTCGAGCTCGAGGAGGTGGCCCAGCTTTTCCTTCTTGGCCTTGAGGTATTCGTAATTAAGTTTATGGGACCTCGCCTGAAGGGGAAGCCTTTCCACGATCTTAAGGCCGTACGCCTCGAGGCCCACCATCTTCGTCGGGTTATTGGTCATCAAGCGAATGGTGGAAAGGCCGAGGTCGGCCAGGATCTGGGCGCCGATGCCGTAGTGACGCTCGTCCGCACCGAAACCCAACAACACGTTGGCGTCCACCGTATCGACGCCCTCGTCTTGCAATATGTAGGTTTTAATTTTATTCAGGAGGCCGATGCCGCGACCCTCCTGCCTCATATAAAGCAGTACCCCCTCACCCTCCGCGGCGATTTTCTCCAGCGCGCGTTGGACCTGGTCGCCGCAGTCACACCTGAGCGAATGGAACACGTCGCCCGTAAGGCATTGCGAGTGGACGCGGACGAGGACGTTCTCCTTGCCGGTGACGTCGCCCATCACCAACGCCAGGTGGTGTTCATCCGGCGTGGTTAGCGATTCGTAAACGTGCATCGCGAACTCGCCGTAGACGGTGGGTAGCGGCGCGGTAAGGATGTTCCGAACGAGCTTCTCGTGGCGGCGCCGATACTCGATTATGTCGTGGATGGTTACGATGCCGATATCGTAACGCCCGGCCACCTCGATTAACGCCGGCATCCGCGCCATCGTGCCGTCCTCGTTCATTATCTCGCACAAGACCCCCACGGGCGCCAGGCCCGCGAGGCGGGCCAAGTCGACGACGGCCTCCGTATGCCCGGCGCGCTCCAAGACGCCTCCCGGCTTCGCGCGCAACGGGAAGACGTGGCCGGGCCGGGCGAGATGCTGCGGCCTCGTAGCCGCGTCCGCCAGCACCCTAACAGTCTTCGCGCGGTCCGCCGCGGAAATGCCGGTCGTCGTCCCTTCGATAGCGTCGACCGAGACCGTGAACGGCGTGCCCATAAGGCCGGTATTTTCGGACGTCATCGGCGGCAAGCCGAGCTCGTTAGCCCTCTCCTCGGCCATGGGCGAACAGACCAAACCCCGGCCGTGCGTCGCCATAAAGTTGATCACGCGCGGCGTGACCGTCTCCGCCGCGCAGATAAAATCGCCCTCGTTCTCGCGGTCTCTATCGTCCGTGCAGATCAGCAACCCGCCGCCGCGAAAAGTCGCCAACGCTTCCTCGACCGTTAGAAACGGGCCCGCGTTACCTCGCCTGGCTTTCTTCTGTGTCATAAAAACCGGCCCCGTTAACCGCCGTAACCGAGCTCGGCCAGCCGCTCGCGCGTCAAACCGCCGCGCCTTCCGCCTACGAAACGCTCCACGTATTTGGCTATCAAATCGACCTCGACGTTTACCTTGTCGCCCGGGCGGCGGTACTTTAACGTCGTGCGCTCGTACGTGTGCGGGATGATCGCCGCGCCGAACCCGTCGTCGGCCACGTCAACCGCGGTCAAGCTTATCCCGGCCACGGCGACGGAGCCTTTTTCGACGACGTAACGGCTTAGGTCGGGCGGAACCGCAACGCGCAACGTGTATCCTTCACCGGTACGCGCAAGTTCCTTAACGGTCCCGAAGCCGTCGACGTGACCCTGGACGAGGTGGCCGCCGAGCGGCGCGCCCACCGCGGTGGGCAGTTCCAAATTGACGGCGTCCCCCGGCCTCGCGCTTCCTATCGTCGTCGTCGCCGCCGTCTCGCGCGAAATATCCGCTTCGAAATAGCCCTCGCCGACGTCGACGGCCGTCAAACAAACGCCCTCCAACGCGACGCTGCCGCCGACTTCGAGCGCGCCGGCCGTCTTCGGGGCCTTTACCTTTATCCGGCCGCCGCCCGCGGTACGCGCCACTTCGCCGACTTCCGTTATCATACCCGTAAACATCTCGCGGCGTTAAATCACCGGCCCCGGCATCCCTCTCTCAAACGCTCGGTCGCACGCGTCACGTTCGCGAAATAATCGTCCACGTCGGCTAAGTATCCCTCGAGCAATACGTCATCCCCCAAAGAACGACGCTTAGTTTCACGCAACACGAGGGCATCGTCCAAGCGGCCTACGCCTCGACCCCCGACGGGGGACTTGGCGCGCTTGCCGCCGATTATTTTGGGGGCGGTAACCGCCACTACCCGGTCCACAAGGCCGCGGTCAAAAAAACCACCCAACAGCTCCTCGCCTCCCTCTACCAACAGACTCGTCACGTTTCGCTCCGCCAACCGGCTTAGTAAGTCGGCTAGCGAGACGCGGCGCCCCTCTTCTTTACACATGATAATTTCGGCGCCTCGCCGGGTTAATCGCGCGACGGTTCGCGGCCTCGCGCGGCGGGTGCAAGCTACCCATACCGGCGGCTTAGGCGCACCCTCGAAAACGCGCGCCCGGGGCGGGACGACGGCGCTGGACGATATTATCAAACGCACCGGCCCCTCCGATTGGTCATAGCCGGCCAGACGGACCGTCAAACGAGGGTCGTCGGCCCGCAACGTCCCCGCGCCCACCGCAACGGCGCCATGCTCCCACCTGAGACGGTGCGCGTAACGCCGCGCCGCCGGTCCGGAGATCCACGTCGCGTCGCCGCTACGCGTCGCGATTTTGCCGTCGAGCGACGTCGCGAACTTCGCCGTCACCCAGGGCGTTTTAGTCGCGACGAACTTCGCGAAGTCCTCGACCAGGTGCCTGCATTCGCGCTCGCGAACGCCCGCGACCACGTCGAGGCCGGCCTCCTGCAAGGCCGCGGCGCCTTTACCCGCCACGCCCGGATTGGGGTCGACGGTGCCGATTACTACTCTTTTTACGCCAGACGCAACGACGAACGGCGCGCACGCCGGCGTCCGTCCACGAGCAACGCAAGGCTCGAGAGTTACGTACAAAGTACCCCCGCGCGCGCGAACGCCCGCCTCCCCCAAGGCCGTTACCTCGGCGTGGGGCGCGCCCGCCCGTTCGTGAAAGCCCCTCCCGATTATCTTTTCGCCCAAGGTAACCAACGCGCCGACGGCCGGATTGGGCGCGGTCCGCCCTTTTCGCAATCGGCCGAGCCTCAGAGCCTCGGCCATCATTCGCTCGTCGCGCGTAGTGGCCAATTACGTGACGGAGCCGCTAAAGGTCGGGCGGCGGTTGTGACTCGCCGGGCGATTCGTAGTTGGAAGAAGCCCCAACGTCTTTAAGCGCGAAGTCGGGGGGCCCGTGCATGTCGCAGAACTTCGTGGGAACGGTGCCTTGTAAAAATGATTCCGAGATAACGCGAGTGCACTTGCCGGTCGCCAATAGGCCTGACTCCTCGCATATGCGCCCGTTCACGATGCCGGGAGGATTTGGGAACGCCACGCCGCCGCGCTCGCCCAGCGCCTCACTCATAAATTTGGCCCAAATGGGTACGGCGTAGGACGCGCCGGTCGCCCTGTAACCCAGCGGGCCGTGGTCGTCGCGCCCCACCCAGACGCCCGCGACCATGCCCTCGGGTACGAAGCCGACCATCCAGGTGTCCGCGGTGGCGTCGGTCGTCCCGGTCTTGCCCGCGCCGCGGCCTTTGAAACCAAATCGCGGCGCCAACGTCCCGGTACCGCGCGTAATAACCCCCTCCATCATATTCACCATAACGGCGCACGTATCTTCGCCCAGCACCACCTCGCGCTTAACCGGGAATTCCTCCAGCACGTTACCGTAGCGGTCCTCGACGCGCATAATTGCACGCGGCTCGACGTGGACGCCCATATTGGCCAACGTCGCGAAGCCGTCCACCATATCCAAAAGCGTAACGTCGCTCGAGCCGAGGGCGAGCGAGTACACCGGAACCAACTCGCTCTTTACGCCCATCCTATGAGCGTAATCGGCCACGGTCTCCACGCCCACTTCATCTATAAGGCGCGCGGCGACGAGGTTTATGGACAGCTCGATGGCGCGCCGGATGGTCATAGGCCCGGAAGCCGCCCCGCTGTAGTTTCGAGGTTGCCAAACCACGCCGTCGGCCTCGACGCGGAACGGCGAGTCCATTATGACGTCGGCGGGCGTGAAGCCGTTGTCTATGGCTGCGGTATACAAAAACGGCTTGAAAGACGAACCCGGCTGCCGTTTCGCCTGGACCGCGCGGTTGAACTTCGACTCGTTGAAGTCGGCCCCGCCGACCATCGCGAGGATGTCGCCCGTTGCGCCCTCCATAGCCAATATCGAACACTGCAGAAAAGGCTCCTGCTCGAACGCGAGAAGCACTTTCTTCTTCTTCGCGTAAATGCCGACGACCTTCGCCGGTATCTCCCCGCCCACTTTTATAACCTTATCAGGTTTAAAGGGGAAGGACCACTCCGCGGGCGAGATATCCATCGTGCCGGTTATGCCGCCGCCGAGGTCGCATATCGCGACCGCCTTCGTCATATCCGTCACGCGGACGTAACGAACCTGGCCGGTCTCGAGCTTCGAAAATTTCAGCTCGGCGTCGTAGCGAGCTATCTTCTTTCCGTGCCTTTTCTCGAGCCGGTCCAGGCCCCACGCCGCGGCCTTGTCCGCGATCCCCTGACGGCGCAGGTCCAGCGTCGTATAGACCCGCAGGCCGGCGCGGAACACGCGCTCGGAACCGTACCGCCTTATTAACAAACGGCGAACGTATTCCGTAAAGTAAGGCGCGCGGTCCGGGTCGCGCCTCACGGGCGCGACCTGCGTCGGCGTCGACTTAGCCTTTTCGTAACGCTCTCGCTCGATATAACCGAGCTCGTACATCTTCGCGAGCACCATATTGCGGCGCTCGAGCGCTTCGTCAGGATCGATATACGGCGAGAACCTCGCCGGCGAACGCGGTACCCCCGCGAGCACCGCGCATTCGACGAGCGTCAAATCTTCGACGTGCTTATTGAAATATACGCGCGCCGCGGCCTCGGCGCCGTAGGCATTATGGCCGTAATACGTTTGGCTCAGATAGAAATATAAGATCTCTTGTTTCGTATAGGCCTCTTCTATTTTGCCGGCCAAGATCGCCTCACGGAGTTTTCGCGCAAGGGTACGTTCCCGCGTCAGGAAGAGGTCGCGCGCGAGCTGTTGCGTTATCGTCGAACCGCCCTGAACCACGCGCCGGGCTTTTACGTTGGCCAACGCGGCCCTCATTATCCCCCTGTGATCGATGCCGCGGTGCTTGTAGAACCGCTCGTCCTCAATGGCGACGGTGGCGTTGACCAGGTCTTGCGGGAAAGCCGAAAAGGGCCTGAGATAGCGCCGCTCGACCTGAAAGGACGTGATCAGCGCGCCGTGGCGGTCGTATATCTTGGTCGGGAGCGCGGGCTCGTACGTCTCCAGGCTGGCCACGGGCGGTAACCCCCGGGAGAGCACGGTCACGAGGCCGAAGGCCACGCCCACTGCGACGAGGCCTCCCCAGTAAATCACCCAGAACGACGTGCGCGCCACGCGGGAGAAGGAGGCTCTCTTTTTGGCGCGCCGCCGGTTTAATTCCGGGAAATACTCTCTGCTCATAAAAACTCCTAAGCCGGTTGGGATTTTACCATAAATATGAATAGTTATCAACTTTAGGGACGCGTACCATAACCCTCGCGCCGAATATAACGTCTTGACCTCACCGCGACGTTGGGGTATCATCGCCGCGGTGGTAATACGCGCCATAATTGTACTCGCTATCGCCGCGGCCGGCGCGAGCGCGGTGGACATCAACGTCGTCGAGGACGAGGCGAAAAAGGCCGAGGCGGCGGTATTGGAGCCGCTCCCGGGCGAAGGGTATTACGATTCCGCCGCCTTGGCCGAGCTCGCGCTGGCGCGCTTGCGCCGTTCGCCGACGGGGGCGCTGTGGCGCTCGTTCGCGGTCCCCGGGTGGGGGCAGATATACAACCGCCAATATGTGAAGGCGGGGGCGATGATGGCCGCCGAGAGTGCCACGCTCTTCATGGCCGTGGACAAATACCTCACCGCCCGGAGATACTCGCGCGAGGCGCGCGAAGCGACGGACCCGAAAGTTAAAAGGGAAAAACTCGCCCGGCACGACGACTACATAGTCGAGACCGAGTTCTGGGCGTGGCTCTTCGTGGGCGCGCTGGCGTTCTCGATGATGGACGCGTACGTCGACGCCCACCTCGCCGACTGGGACGTCTCGGACCTGCCCGCGGACAAAGAGACGACGTCGCGCGTCAAACTCGAGCCGACAGCTCGCGGCTTAGCCGTAACCATCGGCCTGCTTTAAAACGAAACCCCTACCGCACACCCTATCGCAACGCGCAAAATAAAACGCGGCCTTTGGCCGGACTACCTTCGTTACGTGAGACGCGCTAAGTCCCCTTAACCGCCGCGGCGAACTCGACGCCGAACTCGCGGCACCGCTGGAAGACCTCTTCGTCCGGCGCGAAGTCCACCGTCAACGTAGGCCTTACCAGGTTCGCGCCCAACTCCTTAAGGCGGCCTTCCACCTTTTGCACGGCCTCGCCCCTCGTGCCGAAAGGGCCGAAGGCCGCGGCCGCCTTCCCGCGCACGTTGGCCGCCGTCGCCGCGGCCAGTACGGCCTCCACGGGCCTTAGGGCCTCGCCCGCCACCGCCGGTAAACCCACGAGGATGCCGTCCGCGGCCGCGAGCAGCTCCCCTATCTCCGCGGCGCTCGCCCCCGTCACGTCGCGTACGACCGGCTCGACGGCGCTCGCGGTCAAGCCGCGGGCGATCTGGTCCGCCATCTGCGCCAGGTTCCCGTACTCGCCGACGTAGAAGGCCGCGGCCAACGGCTTCTCTCCGCGCTGGTCCGGCTCGCCGCTCCACTTCCGATAAAGGTCGATATATTTCCCCGGGTCGGACCGCAAGACCGGGCCGTGGCCGGTACAAATCACGTCGACCGCCAGCCCCTCGAGCTTCCCTAGCGCGGCGCGCGCTTTCTCCTTGAAGGGCCGCACAAGGTTATCGAAATAGTAACGGTACGGCTTGGCGAAGTCGCCCGCCTCGTCGTCGAAGGCCGCGTTCTCGTCGCAGTAGTGGACGCCGAAAGCGTCGCAGGTAAATAAGACCCGGTCGCGCGGCGAGTAGGTGAACATCGTGTCGGGCCAGTGGAGGAAGGGCGCGGCTATGAACGAGAGCTCGCGGTCGCCGAGGTCGAGAGCGTCGCCGTCGCCTACGGCGAGCACCTCTCGCTCGAGGTGAAAGAGCTGGTGCACGTGGCGCCCCGCGGCGCGGGAAGTAACGACCTCGGCGTTGGGGGCGACGTCCACGACCCAAGGCACCGCGCCCGAGTGGTCGGCCTCGGTATGGTTCAACACGACGTACTTTATCTCGAGCGGGTCGACCAGCGAGCGCAACTTCTCGAGGTATTCGTCGCGGAATTTGGCGCTCACGGTTTCCACGAGCGTCGGCTTCGAGGCCATTATCAAATAGGAATTGTACGTCGTCCCCCACGGCGTCGGGAGGACGACCTCGAACGCGCCGAGCTTCGGGTCGTGGACGCCGAGCCAGTAGACATCTTCTTTAACCAAAAAAGGCTTCATCGTTCCCCCTAACTTTTCAAGGCCGAGGTAGGTATATCGTTTGCGTCGGATACGCGAAATCTATTTCCCTTTGGGCAAATTGTTCGTAAATTCCGACGTTTATCTCCTCTTGAATGTCCATATATTTCTTATAATTGGACCCTTGTACGTAATAAACTACTTCAAAAATCAAATTGAAGTCGCCGAAGGAGTAAAAGTGGGCCCGGTCGAAGTCCGCGTCGTCGACGGCTTCGACTACCTTCTCTACGATGGCCGGTATTTCTCTCAGCTTCTCGGCCGGCGTCTCGTACGTCACGCCGATATGGAACGCGACGCGCCGACGGTCCATCCGCTTGTAGTTCTGGACGCGCGAGTCGGTGAGGTCCGCGTTGGAGAAAACCAACTCCTCGCCGCTCAGGCTCCGCAACCTCGTCGTCTTGACGCCGATATGTTCCACCGTCCCCATTTGCTCGCCGACGGCAATAAAATCGCCAACCCCGAAGGGCCGGTCGAACAATATCGCGAAATAACTGAAGAGGTCCTTCAATATGGCCTGGCCGGCCAGCGCGACCGCGACGCCGCCTATCCCCAGCCCGGCGACGACAGTCGTCACCTTGAAACCCAGGTTGTCGAGGAGGAAAATGACACCCACAATCCAAACGGCGATCTTGATTAGGGGCATAAGCGCCCGTACGGTCCGTTCCCTCGCCTCGTCCGCCTCTTTGGTCAACCAATAATACTTGATAGTGTTTATTATTACCGCGATGACGAAGCGTACGCCCAAGAAAACCAATATGATTTTCGCGGCGACGTCGATTACGCGACGGGCATCGGGAGGAATAGTCAAACACCCGAGCGCGAAATAGACGGCCGCCAAGTAGAGCAATGGAAGAAGTGGATTCGATATATTCCTCACGAAGACGTCGTCTATGGGCACGTCGGTCCTCTTGGCCCACGCCGCGACGCGCCTAACGACGACGAACTTGAGCAACCTAATAACGAAGACGCCGCCGACGACGGCGCCCAGAACCTTCAGGTAATCCGCGACGCGGTTTGCCCATAAAGTATAACCTAGGACCTCGGCGAACATTAAATACGTCACCACCGATAATGGCGGAAAGAAACGGCCGTCCTATTAATCTCGCGGCGCGGCTAAATATAATGCATAAGGCCGCAAAGGTCAAGGGCATTAGGTTGCGCGGCACGATTAAAAAACCCCGGCGTCGGGCCGGGGATAATTTTTGGGGGGAGCGGGTGGGAATCGAACCCACCGACGACACGGCTAATGCCGCCGCACGGATTTGAAGTCCGGCCTGCCCACCAGTAGCAGCTCCGCCCCCACCGTTCGTTTAATTTCCGTTTGCTATATTACCCTAATCGCCGGCCGACGGCAAGACTTTTTTGACCCGCCGCCCGAACGGCCGCGCGCCTCTCGCTTTACCGCGAAACGTTACGATACGAACATAATATATCACGACGTAGAATATTTTGAAAGGCGCCGAGCCGACCAGCGAGCCGTAATTGGGGTTGACTTTATACGGGGACGTACTTATTTTAATTTTATACAACCGTAGCGGATGTGGAATTCGTAAGGGACGGCGGTTCTTTGGAAGGTCAAACGGTAATACGTCGCGCCGCGATACCGGCCGGTTTATTCCTAAGCGCTCTCGCGATTCAGCTGGTCGGAATCGACTTCGGCTTGCCGCACATGTACCACTGGGACGAGCATTTCCTGGCGGCTCCCATTAGCCGGTTTTTAGCCCACGGGCAGCTATTGCCCCACGTATATTGTTACCCCTCGGGTTATATTTATTTGCAATCAATTTTATCCCCGCTCAGCTATTTAATTTTCATTTTGAAGAACGGCGCGGCACCGGCCGCGGCGATGCAATTAAGCGACTACCTGTTGGTCGCGAGGATTGTAACAGCTATTATTGGAGCGGCCGGCGTGACGCTATCGTTTTATTTCGCCGTCCGGGTATGGCGGGACCGCCTTGCGGGTATTATCGCCGCGGCCGTACTCGCGTTATCGCCCCTACACGCTATGGACTCGCGTTTTTTAACGACGGATATCCCGATGGCCACATTCGCGTTCCTGGGGGTATATTTACTGTTTATTCACTTCGAGCGCCGCGATTGGAAAACCTTCTTAGCCGCGGCCGCAGTGGCAGGCGCGTCGGTTGCGTGTAAATACAACGCCGCCTTTTTCGTCGCGGGGGCGGTCGCCGTGTTAGCCGTTCGAGAAAAGGGTCCGATTAAACCCCTCGCCTTCGCGGCCATCGCCGCCGCAACTTTTCTATTGCTTACGCCCGGTATTATCTTCGAGAGCTCGAAGTTCTATAATCACGTTTCCACCGAAGTTTCCCACTATTTCGTCGTCGGCGAAATTAACCAACTGTTAACCTTTTCGTTATGGGATTACTTTAAGATTCTGTGGTGTTACGGTTTGACGCCGGGGCCTTTGTTGTTTGCGGCCGGGGGAATTGTCTTATACGTTTTTCGGTATCGGGGGCGCGCTATCCCCCTTTTAGTTTTCCCGGCCTGTTACTTGGTCTTCCTTTTTCTTACGAAGTCGATTTCCAGCAGGGCTGTAGATCCGTTGTTGCCGTACGGGGCCATTTTCGCCGGTTTAGCCGCGGCGACGCTGACGCGGCGCTTACGGAAGTCGGTTCCGCTCTGGACCCTTCCGATTCTCTTGACGGCGCTGGGGGTTGGGTTCACATTCCGGTCGGTGATTATTACGGGGCGCGAGGCGGCCTCGCTCGTTCGCGAGGACCCCCGTGATAAGGCTAAAACGTGGTTCGAAGGCGAGGTCCCGTGGCCGCAACGGGTCGCGAAGGAAGCAGTGAACCCGGCGCTGCAAACCGAAGGCGGCCAAATTGAGACGCCGCCGATCGACCCTTATAAATACGAGGTGGTGGTCGGGCCGTATATCGCGGCGAATTCGGTAACCGAATACGCTGTCGCGCGGATACCCTACTTAATCACGCAGGATCTGGAAGCGAATACGGAAAAATTATTAACGCACGACCCCTCCCGCGCCGAAGTTAACCGTAAAAATTACGAATCGATTATTAAAAATACCGAACTCGTTTTTAGATTAAATAAGCCTCACGACGACACTCGCGCAGCGGTCGAGATATACCGTATTAACGACGACGTGTTGAAAATTAATAACCCGCCAAAGAAAAAAGTTCGTTTCGAGAAGAAATGGGTTCGTTCCGAGGCCGACCCGGCTAAGCCGATGGCAAAGGCCGGCGGCCGATACGTACTGACGGCGCCGTCGCGCGCCGGGGCTTACTTCACGGCGCCCGCCCGGGAGTTCACGCTGGCCGTCAACGTCGAGCCCCTGGCCGGGAGGCCGACGGTCGTCGTGGAGGTTGACGGCACGGCGGTCGCGCGAAGGCGGTTAACGTCGGACGGCGTCGTACGCACGGGACCCTTAAAGGCGCCGCCGTATTATAAACATGTCGCCGTAAGGTGCCTCGGCCCCGCTGGATCGATAGCGGTTTTAAAAGGCGCTTCCGTTCACGGCGTCGAATGAACTTATGAACCGAGGCGCGCCACCTTTGGAGGTTAACAGGACGTTCCGCTTCTCTAAACACTTTGACTTTCTTCTAAGGGTAGGACTATAATCCGCGAAGGAGAAATATCAGTTATGGGAGAGGCCGCTTTTGCGCCTTAGGGCCCTGGCACCGCGCGCCGCGATACCGGCCGGTTTATTCCTAAGCGCTCTCGCGATTCGGCTAGTCGGAATCGACTTCGGCTTGCCGCATATGTACCAATGGGACGAGTATTTCCTCGCGGCACCGATATCGCGGTTCGTTTCGTCGGGCGACATCCTCCCTCATTTTTATTCCTACCCGACAGGCTATATTTATTGGCAATTCGGCTTCGTCCCCTTGAGTGTCTTAATTTTCGTCCTTAAGCACGGCCTCGCCTCCGCGAATTCGATGGCGTTATCGGATTTTTTACTCGTGGGCCGTTCGGTGACTGCTTTTATCGGGGCGGGTGCCGTTTCGTTAACATATTATTTCGCGGTTCGGTTTTGGAACGACCGCGTAGCAGGTTTCATTGGCGGGGCCGTATTGGCGCTTTCGCCTTTGCACGTTGCCGGGTCGCGGTGGTTGACCACGGACGTACCCATGGCCGCCGCGGCTTTTCTCGGCGCGTTCTTACTTTTCTTATATTTAGAACGAAGGGATTGGAGAACGCTATGCGCAGCGGCCATAGTATTCGGAACCGCGGTCAGCATAAAGTATAACGGAGCCTTTTTTGCGGGAGCCGCCCTTATCGTAATCGCGGCGCGCACCCGAGACTGGACTAAGGTCGTTGGTTTCGGTTCTATCGCCGCCCTTGCGTTTGTGGCGTTAACGCCCGGGATAATATTCGAGAATCAACTTTTCCTCCGCGACACCTTTTGGGAAGCCCGGCATTATTTCGCCGCCGGGGATGCGACCAGTAGGTTCGGGTTGCCGTTGCGAAGGTTTTTAGATTCCTCTTGGAGTTACGCGCTAACGCCCGGGCCGACTATTTTAGCCGCGGCAGGCGTATTTATCCTTGCGTTTCGGCAAAGGCTAGGGGCTTTTACTTTTTTTGTTTTACCCGCGAGTTACCTTTTATTCCTCGCCTCGATTAAAGTAACCCACGTAAGAAATTTGCAACCGTTGTTGCCTTACGGAGCGTTATTGGCAGGTTTGGCCGGCGCGTGCCTAATTAAAAGCCTACGCCGACGCGCGAAGCCTTCGGCATACTATATCGCCCTCGTGCTCTTGGCAGCGTTATTTTGGCTAAGACCGGTCGTAATTACTGCACGCGAAACCGGGCTCTTACTTCGGGAGGATAACAGGACGATAGCGAAAAAGTGGTTTGAAGATAACGTTCCGTGGCCCCAACGCATCGCTAAAGCGGCAAGCAATTACGTACCGCTGGACAAGGGGGGGCAGATTGAAACGCCTCCTATTAACCCGGACAAATACGAAATACACGCGGGCCCCTATTTATTAACCAATAACGCAACCGAATATGCCGCGGGCGGCTTTACTTATTTAATAACCCAGGACCTGGCCAGGGAGCACTCTGAGCTCGTCGAGAGATACCCCCGCCGAGCCGAGGAGTTACGCTCGAACTACGAATCGATAACGGGTAATTCGAAGTTGGTGCTCAGATTAGAGAGTCCGGGTTACGGTTTTAACCCTGCGGTGGCGATCTACCGTTTAGACGATGACGTACTACGCCGCTTTAACGCGCCGCGGCGAACACTGATTTTTGATAAAAAATGGGTCCGCTCCGAGGCAGCCCCCGCGCGGACGATGCCGACAATAGACGGCGGATATTTACTGAAAGCGCCTGCCCGCGCCGCGACGTTTTTTACGGCACCGGCGAAGGACTTCGTATTAGAAGTTCAACTTAAAGTCTTGCAAGGATATCCGGAAGTGGCCTTGGAGGTCGACGGCGCGGCGGTCGCCAAGCGCAAGATCCGGGGCGAAGAGGTCGTGAAGACGCCGCGGCTATCGGCCCCGCCATATTTCCGCCACCTCGCAGTCAGATGCCTCGGGCCCGAAGGGGTTTCGTTCGAACTAAAATATGTAACCGTCGAGAGGGCCCAATAGCCGTACAAAGGCCGCACGGTCCCTTTACGGCTCAGGGCACGGTTTGAACTTGCGAACGGCGGAAAATCTCGCCGTTAAATATTTAACGCAGTCTGCGCCGACGAGATTCGATGTTTAAAAAACTCGAGCTGGGGTCGCCCGCCTTTTGGGCCGTAGTGACCGTCGCCGCGGTCCTATCGTTTCACTTCGTAGCCGACCTCGTCTGGCTCAGCCGGTACGACGTTCCCCCCTCCTGGGACTTCGCTAACCACCTAAAAAAATCGCTCGACTACTCCGACCTATTAATGGAAGGGCGTTGGCGAGAGCTCGTCGACGTCGACGAATACTATCCGCCGCTGAGTCGCTTGCCGGCGGCGCTCGCTTATCCGCTTTTCGGCCGGCAGGAGGCGGTCGCGGTATCGGCCAACTTCGTATGGTTCGTAGTGTTGGTGGGGGCCGTCTTCGCCTTGGGCCGGCGGCTCGGCGGCTTAGGGGCAGGCGTCGCCGGGGCCTTGTTCGCCGCGTTCACCCCCTTCCTCTACAACTACACGCGCTTCTACGCGCTCGTCGTGCCGACGACGGCCGCGGCGGCCGCGGCGATGCTCGCGCTCGTCTATACGGACGGCTTCACCCGCCGCTACGCGTCGCTGGCCTTCGGCGCCGTATTCGGGCTCGCGGCCTTGGTCAAGTGGACCGTCGTAGCTTTTGTATTACCGGCCGCCGTCTGGGCGGTCTTCGCGCCGAGGGGGGACGCGGCCTCGCGGCCGGTCCGCCTCCTTCACTTCGGCGCGGCGTCGGCGACGGCTTTCGTCGTAGCTTGCCCGTGGTACCTTCGCCACCTATTCCACCTCGTTAATGCCGCGCGCCACACGGCGCTCGAGGCGGTAGGCCAGGGCGACCCGGCCGTCTTCACCTCGGCCTCCTTCTCCCACTATATCTCGGCCGCCGTCTATCAGCTGGGTATAGTCATGCTCGCGGCCGGCGCCGTAGCCGTGATCTATTGTGCGGTCCGGCGGCGGCCCGGGTGGGTTCTCCTTCTCTTTTGGATACTCGGCTCCTACATCATCCTGACGTTGATACGGAACAAGGACTACCGCTTCACGGCGCCCTTGCTCCCGGCCTTTGCCGTGGCCTTCGGCGTGGCCTTCGCCTCGCTCAGGCCCCGGCGTCTCCAAATAGCGCTGGCGTCGCTGGCGGCGGCGTACGCGCTGGCTATTTTTTTCATAACGAGTTTCGGCGTCGGGGACCTCCCGGCGCGGTACGTCTGGAAACCGCTCCGGCATCGCCTCCTCGTCTACGACAACGAGAAACCGCGTCGCGAGTATTGGCACATAGCGGCCATACTCCGCGGGGTCGTCGCATGGGAACGGCGCGAGGGGCGCCGCGCGAATTTCTGCGTAGTACCTAACGTCGCCACCTTCGCCGGTATAACTTTCCAATACTACGCGACGCGCGACCGCCAAAACGCGAACATCTTCCGCCCCCGAGAAGATTTCCCCAACTTCTGCGACCTCATAATCGCGAAGGACGGCGACCAGGGCGACGACCCGGGCTGGAAGGCGTTTGCCAAACTGCGAGGCGACCCGGCGTGGTTCCGCGACGCCTACGCCGAAGTCGCGCGCTACCGCTTGGACGACGGCTCCACAGCTACCCTCTACCGCCGCCAGGTCCGGCCGCGCGCGGCGTTTACGCCGCGGCTAGCAGAAATTTCGTCTTTAGCCGGCCGTGCCTACCCGGAACTACTTAGCGATTTAAGGAACGTGGCGACTGAGGCTCGAGCCGCGGCGCCCCAAAAGGGCTACTTTAAATTTATCCGGGTCCGGGCGCGGGCGGGAAAAGTGGCCGGCACGCCCGTCGCCGACCTGGACGTCTTGCTCCGCGAAGTCGTCGTTAACCCGTGGGCGCCTTACGGGGAGGTGCAATTGCTCAGGTTGGGTTCCGTCTCGCTTAGCTTCAAAGCCGAGGACGAGGACCTGGCGGGGAAGTTGGAAGATGCCCTCCCGGGTTTGAGGGACGCCGCGGTGGCTTTCGACGCCGGCAACCTTTCAGCTCGCGCGCGCTACGGAAACGCACCCCTCGCGGTTACGGTAGCGCTCCGCGACGACGGCCGAAAAGTACGCGCCTATTTCAAGAAGGCCTCCGTCTCGAACGTCCCGGTGGCGGCGCCGCTCCTGTGGTATTTGAATACGCAGCTCGCGCCCCTTGCCGACCGCGAACGCCTACCCTTCGGCCTGGGCGCGGTGAGGTTAAGGGGAGTTGCCGGGGGCCGCGTCGAGGTGACGGTTGGCGATTTGCAATAGGCCGGCCAACTCTACCCGCCACCGGTTCGACCGAAACGCCTAAGTTGCCTTTCTGCCCTTCGCCTTCGCATAAAGTCCGCACGCTGCCACGGATCACCCCTGGGCGTGTATTCCGCTAGCCAGTTGAAACTTTCCCCTTTTAAATAACGTCCTTCGCGCGATTGAAACGTAAGCTCGATTTCCGAGCAACCTGCACGCTCCCCCGGAACGAAGCGGTAAAAAACTTGACGCCGGCCAAGAAATATGTTAGGCTTAACTAACAATGGACTCTGACTTTCACGCAGCCAGGCCGAAAAGGTTAACGCCTTCGCTCGAAGACTACCTCGAGGCGGTATTCGACCTCGGGCCGCCGGCGCGCGTTTCATCCATCGCCGACTACCTGGAGGTGGCCAAAGCCTCAGTAACGCAAGCCGTCCGGCGGCTGGTCGAAAAGGGGCTCGCGGAATCCGCCCGGTACGGCCGCGTAAGCCTAACCGCCAAGGGACGGGCGCTCGCGCGGAAAGTCCGACGGCGCCACGACACGCTCGTAACGTTTCTGGAGGACGTACTGGGCGTATCGCACGCCACCGCGGAGCGCGACGCCTGCGCCCTCGAGCACGGCCTGAGCGCCGAAACCGCCTCCCGCCTGAGCGAGTACGTCGCCTCGTCAAAAAACAAAAGCCGTCGGAAAAAACGCAATCGAAAATAAACGGATGCGGCGAACTTGGGAAACTTAAAATCATTATTGGAATTCGAAATAGGCGCGACGGTGCGCGTAGCCAAGATAAACGCGGGCCTCGGTTTGAAGCAACGACTCCTCGCGTTGGGGCTCGTCCCCGGCGCCGACATCCACGTCGTCGAAAACAGGTACGGGCCCGTAAGGCTCTGTTTCAACAACTCCCGTATAGCCGTAGGCCGGGGCGTCGCCGCGAAAATCCTCGCGGCCGAAGCGCCCGAGGACGTATGCGGCGAATGCCCGGCCGAGGAAACGTGCCCAGATAGATAAAAATTTTTTACGCCGTTGTTAGGCATGCCTAACAAGAAGACCACGCTTTGCCCGAAAACGTAACTATAGCGCTCGCCGGCAATCCGAACGCCGGTAAGACGTCGATATTCAACGGCCTCACCGGCGGCCGCCAACACGTCGGCAACTGGCCCGGCGTAACCGTCGAAAAAAAAGAGGGCGAGTACGAATACCGCGGCGCCCGCGTCCGCGTCGTCGACCTACCAGGTACGTACACGCTGGGCGCGTACTCCTTGGATGAAGTCATCGCGCGCGATTTCATACTTTCGAACGAGGCCGAAGTAATCGTAAACGTCGTCGACGCCTCCAACCTCGGACGCAACCTCTACCTGACGACGCAACTCCTAGAGATGGGCGCCAACGTCGTCGTTGCGCTGAACATGTTCGACGTCGCCGAGAAGATGTTCGACCTCGAGTCCGGCGTGCTCTCGAGGCTCTTGGGCGTGCCGGTAATCGCGACCGTGGGTACGACGGCTCGGGGTATCGACGAGCTCAAAGCCGCGGTTAACGCGGCCGCGGCCGAACGCCCGGCCGATTGGCCGATACGCATAAACTACGGCCACGAGCTCGAGCCCCATATTGAAAAGCTAACGTCGCGACTCTCGAATCTCGACGGCCTCCCGCCCTCGCTCGAGCGCCGTTGGCTCGCGCTCAAACTCCTCGAGGGCGACGAAAGGGTAACGGCGTTGGTGCGCGGAATAGCGGGGGGTGAAGCCGTCGCCGACGACGCGGCCCGCGCGGCCTCCCACCTCCAAAACGTAATAGGAGATGACGCCGTCGTCGCGGTTGCAGACTACCGCTACGGCTTCATCGCCGGCCTATTAAGGGACGCGGTCCGCCCCAGAGCGCCGTCGCCGCTGCGGGTGACCGTATCCGACAGGATAGACAAAATCGTAACCAGCCGCCGCCTTGGCTTGCCAATATTCCTGGTTACGGCGTACGCCGCGTTCGAGCTAACGTTTAAACTCGCCGCGCCTGTAGTCGCCGGCCTCGAGTGGAGCCTCGGCCGGCTGGGCGCGAACGTCGCCGCGTGGACCGCGTCCGCGTCGCCGCTTCTCACCAGCTTCGTCGTCGACGGTGTCCTCGGCGGCGTCGGAAGCGTCCTCGTTTTCCTTCCCAATATATTCCTACTGTTTTTGGTTATCGCGGTCCTGGAAGACTCCGGCTATATGGCGCGCGTCGCGTTCGTCATGGACGAATTCATGCATAAACTCAACCTCCACGGCCGCAGCTTCATCCCGTTGATATTGGGCTTCGGCTGCAACGTGCCCGCGATTATGGCGACGCGAACCCTCGAGACGCGACGCGAGCGGATGATAACGATCATGGTTATCCCGTTGATGTCTTGCTCGGCGCGTTTGCCGATTTACGTGCTCTTCGCGGGCGCCTTTTTCGCCGGCCGCCGCGGCCTGGTCGTTTGGTCGTTGTACCTTCTGGGGATCGTCCTCGCCGTTATCGCGGCCAAACTATTTGGGAAAATATTATTCCCGGGGGAGTCGGCGCATTTCGTGATGGAGCTCCCCCCTTACCGCGCGCCTACCCTACGCGGCGCGCTACTGCACGCGTGGGAGCGGTCGCGCGAGTTCGTCAAACGCGCGGGCGGCATTATATTCGCCGCGAGCATTCTGATATGGGGCCTCGCCAACTTGCCGCCGGGCGTGGCGTACGCGAGCCGCGACAGCATCCTCGGGACCGCGGGAGCCGCGTTCGCGCCCGTCCTCCATCCTGCCGGCTTCGGCGAGTGGGAACCGGCGGTCGCCCTCGCCGCCGGCGTCGTCGCGAAGGAGGCGGTCGTCTCGACGTTGGGGGTCCTATACGGCGCGGGCGAAGAGGGGCTAACGGCCGTACTGCGCACGACCTTCACGCCGCTGTCTGCGTACGCCTTTATGGTCATGTCCCTCACCTACATACCCTGCGTCGCGACCATCGCCGTCATACGCCGCGAGACCGGCTCGTGGCGTTGGACGTTATTCGCCGCGGGCTACACCATTATATTGGGTTGGCTGACCGCAACGCTTATCTACCAGGGCGGCCGCCTGATAGGCCTGGGTTAAAAAACGAAATGTGGGAAACGTTGTCGATAATCGCGGCCGTTACCGTCGGCGCGGTAGTCGTATTTCTTATCGTCAGGCGCCAAGTCAAGGGCGACGTGCCGGATTGTTGCCGCAACTGCCGCTACGGCTCGGGCCCGTCCGATTGCTCGCCGCCCGCCGACGCCGCGGCCTTACCTCCCGACTGCGATAAATCTAAATAAAAAAAGCCGCCCCGGGGGAGCGGCCTTCCGTAACGCCCCTGGCGCCCTCATATCCGCTCGAGCCCCGCGGCCAAATCGTCAATTAAATCGCCCGCGTCCTCGATGCCCACCGATATACGCACGTAACCTTCCGTCAATCCGACGTCGGCAAGGTCCTCCTCCGGGTACCCGTGGTGCGTCGTCGACGCCGGGTGCTCGATGAGCGTCAAGACGTCGCCCAAGCTGACGGCCTGGACGCACACCTCAAGGCCATCGAGTAACTTCTTCGCCGCGTCGAAGCCCGCGACGTCGAAGCCAACCATCCCGCCGAAAAGGCGCATCTGGCGTTCGGCAAGCTCGTGCCCCGGGTGCGTCGGCAGGCCGGGATAATAGACTTTTTGGACCTTGTCGTGCCCGGCCAGGAACTCGGCGACCTTCTGCGCGTTGGCGCAGTGGCGGTCCATGCGGAGCGGCAATGTCTTGAGGCCCCGCAAGAACAAAAAGGCGTTGAACGGCGACGTCGTGGCGCCGAGGTCCTTGTAAGTGCTCGCGCGGATAGCGTCCATGGCCTCCGCCGGCCCGGCCAACATGCCGCCGATGGAGTCGCCGTGGCCGCCGATATATTTCGTCGCGGAGTGGACCGCGTACGTCGCGCCCAGCTTTATCGGTTGCGTAAGGTACGGCGTCGCGAAGGTGTTGTCCACCGCGACCGGCACGCCCGCCTTGCGGCCGACCTCCGCGATGCCCGCGATGTCGAATACGTTCATAAGGGGATTGGACGGCGTCTCGAGGAATATTAACTTCGTATTGTCGCGGACGTTCGCGCGAACGGTTTCGACGGTCATCTCCGTCAAATAAGTCATGTCGATCCCGAGGCGCGGGAAGTGCTTGGTAAAGAGCTCGTACGTGCCGCCGTAAAGCTCCTTCTGGACGAGGAAGTGGTCGCCCGCGGAACAATGGTAGAGCGCGAGCGCGTTAATCGCCGCGAGGCCCGAGGCGAAGGTAAGGCCCGCCTCGGCGCCCTCCAACAGCGCGAGGTTCTTTTCCAGCTTCTCGTTGGTAGGATTCGAAAGGCGCGTGTAAATGTAACCCTCCTCCTCTTTCGCGAAGAGGGCCGCCCCCCGGTCCGCGGTAAAGTACGAAAAGGTGGACGTTTGGTATATCGGCGTCGTCACGGCGCCGGTGTGCTCGTCGCACGGCGACGCGCCCTGGACCGCGAGCGTATGGAAGTCGAGCTCTTTCACGGAGCCTCCCTTGCTTTAAGGAGCCCTTTAAGAACCGTCACGGGCGAATATACGACGGCCGGGCGGCGATGTCAAGTTAACCCTTATCTCGCTATAACCATCTTCTTCGCCGCGGTACCGCTTGCGGCCTCGAGCCGGTAAACGTAGACGCCGGGCGGCAGACGCGAGACGTCCGCCCGCACTTCGTTTCCGCCCACGTACGCGAAGCCCTCGAACAACGTCGCGACTCGCCTCCCGGCGAGGTCGTATAGCACGAGAGAAACGTCCGCCGGGTGCTCGAGCGAGAAAGGTATGGTCGTCGACGTGCGCGCCGGGTTCGGATAATTCTGGCTGAGGACGAACGTAGTCTTCCGGACCCAACCGCGTTTCGGGCCGAAGGTCTCGGTCTCGCCGCCCGTAAGGCGGGCCTCGAGCCAGTAGTCGTACGTCGCGCCGCCCACGACCCTCACATCCGTATAAGCGAACGACGACGTGCTGCTCGTTATCAACGCGTCGTTGACCCTGACCAGCGGCGCCCGGTGACCGCCTACGTCGACGCGGCGCCGGTAAAGGTTGAAACCCGACAACTTCGGCGCGCCGACGCGGACGGTCCACTTCGCCGTAAGGCCGCCGTCGCCCGGCAGCACTACGAAGCCGGAAATTTGCACCGCGCCCCCGCGCGTATTCTCGAATAGAAAGCTACCGGCAGGTTCGTCCCAATTAGTTACGACGAGGTCCAAGTCGGTCGAATAAATATACCCGAACTCGACGTTGCCGCGGCCCGCGCGGGGCGCCCGGGCGAACGAAACCCAACCGTCCTCAGGGTGGAAACAGAACTCGTCCGGCTCGAGCGTCCGGCCGTCGACGCGCACGTACCCAAACGCGTGAACGGGCACGTGCTCGAGGTACCACAACTTACGCGCGCCGTCGCCGTCGTAGCGGTCCGTGGTTACGAAACGCAGGCCGTCGTTGTCGACGTCGCCCCACACGGCCTGTTCGCAAACCAAAGCTTTCGCCGCGGGATAATAGGACCAGGCCGGCGCGGCGCCTAACTTCCCGCCAGCGTTCTCGTAAACCTGTACGGGCGACCACCAACCGCCCGCGGCGAGGTCGAGGTCGCCGTCGCCGTCTACGTCCGCCAACTTTACGCACGACGCGTACCGGATCGGCGCCGACCAATTGAACTCTGCGCGCAGCGTTCCGTTTTTATTTATGTAGAGCAAGACCCTACCGCCGGAGTTGTCCGAGACGACCATATCCCGCCAACCGTCGCCGTTTATGTCGCCGAAGGTCAACTGATTGAACTCCGCGACCAGGCTCGTTCGCCACGAGGGCGCCTTCGCGAGTACGCCTCCTTCGTTTTCGAAGAGGTAGCACGGTTCGCCGTGCCCGGCGATCGCGAGGTCGAGGTCGCCGTCGCCGTCCACGTCGCACCAGGCCACGTCGTTGGCGTCGTAAGACTTCGGGGTATACCAGCTCGCGTGCTTCTCGAGGGCGCCCCGGTCGTTCTCGTAGACGCGGACCGGCCCGGGCCGGAAGTAACCCGATATGGTCGCGAGGTCGAGGTCGCCGTCGCCATCCACGTCGCCGAGCGCGCACGCGAAGCTATCGTCCTCGTCGGCGTTCGTCCACACCGGGTACGGCGTCAGCAAGCCGTCGTCGTTGCGGTAGAGCTGCTCCAGATGCGGCGCGAGGAAACCCGTCACGACAACGTCGAGGTCGCCGTCGCCGTCCACGTCGCCCGCGTCGACGTGGCCGTCATAGCCGAGGTCAGCGGACCGCCAGCTCGCTTCCCGCTCCAACTCGCCGCGGCGGTTGTAATACACGGCGTCGCGCTCTTTGTCCATGTCGTTGCCGTTGCCTACGACGAGGTCCACGTAACCGTCGCCGTCGAGGTCCCACAACACGCCGCCAGTGGCATAGTCTTCGTCTTCGGACTCCCAGGACGGTTCGTCGGCAAGCGGGACGGCCGCCGAAGCCGACGCGGCGCACAAAAACAAACCGGCGTACGCTGCACCGATAAATACTCTAACACCGCTCATCGTTTCGTTAATCTCCTCGCGCCTCCAACCAAACGCGGCCCAAGCGGACCTCGCCGCCGCCGCGGCCCGCGAAAGAGACTTTCACTCGGTTTACCTTTGAGATATCTATTTTGGGCTTCGTCTTAAATTTAAGGCCGTCGCCCGAGCCCTTCGCCTCAAGGTAAAAACGTTCGCGAGCCAGACCTAAATCGATTCGTCCAAGCCGCCAACGCCCGGGCGTAAGTAAAAATTCCTCTTCGTAAAAAGCACCGCGGCGGTCCTCGAGGCGGACCGTCGCCGCTACGCCCTCCGCCGAACCGTTGTACAGCTCCAAGGTGAGGACGCCTAAGGTACGCCAATCCTGAAGCGCCGGCCGGAACTCGAAGCCCCCGGTGCGCCCCTCCCGGAGACGTCCGACGAGCGCCGGCCCGCCCACGGTGTTATTATTATACGCAAGCCCGGCCTTTTCGAACCCCTTATCCGAAAAGCGTTCGGGAGAGTCGTCGCCGTTCAAGATAAACCGCCGCAAAAATTTTTTTAAGAAAAAATCGGCCCGGCCCCCCGCACCGGAGGCGCCCCCTTTCTCATAACCGGCGGCCACGGCCGTGAGCAAGCGCCCGCGCGGAACGTAGCGCAGCTCGTAGCCGCCCTCCGACCCCGCTACCGAAGCCAGCGGCCCCGCCCGGACTAACGCGCCGGCGACCGCGGCGCCGTCGTCGTCTACCACCTTGCCTCGCACCGCGTCCTCAGCTATGACCTGGCCCCACTTGCTCTTAACCAACGCCAAGGCCGCGGCCTCGCGCGCGTCGTAAAATCGCGCCGGCTCGGGCCCTTGCGCGCCGGCGCGCGGCAACGTCGGAACGACGCCCGCGGCGAGCTCGTCCGCGTACGCCGCCAAGCCGGCGTCTGCCAGCATCGCCAGATATTCGTAATCCTCCGCGGCCTCCCGTATAAGCTTGAGGCGTATACTCGCCAGCGGTTCATCCAAACCTGCCGCCGCGCCGGGGTAGGCCAACGCCCGCGCGCCGTTGCCCCGCTCGCTACGCGGGTCGTCCGAAAGGGGCTTCGCGTCCTTACGAGGAAAATACGAGACCTCCTCGAGCCGCAATAAATCGCCGCGGAAGCGCCACAGCGCCCACCCAAGCAGGCGGTGGTCGCTCGCGGGCCGGTCGATGTAATCGGCCAGGCCGTCGGCATAGTAGGCGACGCGGACGCCGTCGCCTTTTAACGTTTCAACACGACGCTGATACGCTTCGCCCTCGGCAAACGTCATAACCCCGAACGGCTCGAGTTTTTCGTCCAACGGCCCGGCACCGCTCGTAACGCCGTGTTCTTTTAAGAGCGAGTAATATTTCGCGAGGATTGCCTTGGCGCGTTCGGTATCGGGTTCCGTACCGTAAAGACGGCATACGTCGGCCTCGTCCAACCCGGCGACGAACTCGAAGCGGCCGGCGGCGGGAACGTCCACGTCCCACACGGTGAGCTCGAGCGGGAGGTCGTATTCGCCGCCGGACCATTTAAACTTTATCCGCCCGCGGTATTTGCCGGCGGCCGTCTTCGGCGGGACGTGGAGGTCGAACCAAAGGACCGTATTCTCGCCCGCGGCCGCCTCGACATACCCTTTGAGGGGTACCAGCGGGTCGGGCCAACGGCCGCGGCCCAAACCGGTGGAAAAATTCGTCCGTAGGTCGACGGAGGGCCAATTCACCGGGAGGTATAACTCGCCGTATACGGATACGTTTGCCGCGGCGACTTTACCGCGCAAACCCTCGAGGTCGAAAATTTGGAAAGCGACGGGGCGGGCCAGGTCCGAACTGATTACGACCTGAAAAGATTCCCGCTCGCCGCGCCCGCCTTTTATAGCGACCCGCTCGCCGTCCCAGACGTACGTTGCCGCGGGCCGCGGTGCGTCGGGACGTATCTTGACGGCGTTGCCCGCGGCCCATATCGCCACTTCCGCCCGGGCGAAGCCGCCTAACGCGGCCCAAGTAAAAACGGTCCCCGGGGCGAGGCGGCAAACCGGAACTCGTAGCAGCTCGAACACCTCAAAGGCCATCCACCGCGACCGGGGCCGTTACGGTCCACAGCTTTAAACATCCGGCCGGGCGGGCCGCGTCGAACGAACTACTCGAACAAGGCCTTAATTTTACCCATACTCGCGGGCGCGATAACCTGATAGGCAGGTTTCTGCTCGGCTGCCATCCCCTTGACCTTATTGAAGCCGGGGAGGCGAAAGACGAGCGAACCGGTCGCCGTGTACTTCGCGACCGAGTTGAGGTCGTAGATGGCGACCCACGCCGAGCCGTCGCCGCTGTTGACGGTTACGACGTTCACCATGCCGCCCGCGGGAATGGTATTGACGACCGAGCCGGCGGCGCTGAGTTTATAAAGATTATTCCCGGCGCCGACCCAGGTCGAATCGTCCTTGTGGTTCACGTCAACGCAAAAACCGCTCGCGAGCGGCGTGCGGAAGACGACGCTGCCCGCGATATTCAAGCGTACGACGTTCCCACTTTCGATAAGGGAAACGGAATTATCCTTCGCGTGGGCGGCGCACGCGGCGGGCGAGCTGAAGCCGCCGAACGACGAGATGACCGAGCCCGCGGTGGAAATGCGGAGCACTACGCCCGCCGTCGCGTCCGTGGCCCAACAGCTGCCGTCGCTCGCCGCGGACGATACCCAATTAGCGCGGCCCAGCAGCACCTTCGCCGTCTCATTGCCGCTTTTGTTGACGCGCGCGGCGCCTCGAGGGTTGTGAAGGCGAATCCAGCAGCCGCCGTCGCTCGCGTTCACCGATATCTGTTCCGTATTGTAGCTGCGGCGGAACAACTCTTTGCCCTCGTCGGTCATCTTGACGACGTTCTGGGCGTTAACGGTAAACCAGACGCTGCCGTCGTTCGCGTCGATGCCGACGCCGTACGGGTAGACGAACGGGCCGACGGTCCGCACGACGGAACCGTTGCGCGAGAGCTTCACCATCCTGCCGCCCCAGGTGTCGCCGACCCAGGCGCCGCCGCCGGTCGCGAACGCCGCCGCGGCGACCGCGACACATATTATTATAACGCCAACTGTAACGCGCATGGCTAAACCTCCCGAGGTCAACCGTCGACGTTTATATTTACAAGGCCAACAGTAATAAATAACACATCCGGCGCCTTTTCACAATCGCCATCGCGTCGCGCAAATACCTTTTCTTACCCGGCTTTATTATGTTAAATTTTTCCGAAATGGCGCCCCGAAGCAAGACGGCCCGTGCTTTGTACGAACTCGCGTCGCCGTGCCGCCTTTGCCCGCGGGAGTGCGGCGCGCGCCGGGCCGAGGGCGAACGCGGCACCTGCGGCGTCGGCGTTCTGCCGCTCGTAGCCTCCGCCGGGCCCCACTTCGGCGAGGAGCGGGAGCTCGTAGGCCGCGGCGGCTCCGGGACGATATTCTTCGCCGGCTGCAACCTCGGGTGCATCTTCTGCCAGAACTACGACATAAGCCACCTGCGCGCGGGCCGGGAGGTAACCCCCGAGAAAGTCGCGGAGATGATGCTCGCGCTCGAACGCCAGGGCTGCGAGAACGTAAACTTCGTGACGCCGACGCACGTCACGCCGGCGATGGCCGAGGCGTTCGAGCTCGCCCGGGCGCAAGGGTTAACCGTACCTATCGTCTACAACAGCGGCGGTTACGACAGCGTCGAGGTTTTGGCGTTGCTCGAGGGGTACGTAGATATCTACATGCCCGACGCGAAGTACGGGCCGGCCGCGCCGTCCGCGGCGTTATCGGACGCGCCGGACTACTTCGAGAAAATGAAAGAGGCGCTGCAGGAGATGCAACGCCAGGTTGGCGAGCTGGAGGTGAACGGCCGCGGCGTCGCGACGCGGGGGCTC